>Ga0209427_10003251_pt1 | contig 19087 bp, 10 predicted proteins | sample DeeMarSWOR136_30_FD_187465 | JGI IMG/M metagenome (GOLD analysis project Ga0209427, IMG submission 187465) | Marine sediment microbial communities from White Oak River estuary, North Carolina - WOR-1-36_30 (SPAdes) (version 2) | ecosystem: Environmental > Aquatic > Marine > Intertidal zone >...
CATGCAAAGCGAGGAGCCGGTCGGCATTAAATCCTGGATGAGAACGTTGCAGTTTGACAAAACTCTTAATGAGCAACCCGGCTCCGGTCAGCAGAATCATGGCCAGGGCAATCTGCGCCACGACGAGCGTCCCCAGTGTGCGGTGCCGCGTCCGGCCATGCGAGACGCTCTGGCCTGTTTCTTTCAATGTATTGCTCAGACCGTGACGCGTGCCCTGCCAGGCCGGAACCATGCCGAAGAGCAATCCGGCCACGAGAGACAAGCCCATCGTAAATCCCAGCACAGGCAGACTCACTCGAATTTCCTCAAATCCAGGCAGTCCGCCTCCGCCGGTCTCTTGAATTCTGGGTGCAATCAACTGGAGCATGTCCAGACTCCAGAAGGCCAGAATGAGACCGAAGATACCCCCGAAAATCCCGAGCAGGACGCTTTCGGTCAGCAATTGACGGATGAGCCGTACTCGCCCCGCGCCCAACGCCTGTCGTATGGCAATCTCCCGGCTGCGGGCCGATGCTTTGGCAACCAGCAGATTGGAGACATTCACACAAGCGACCAGAAGCAGAACGGTCACCGCTCCGTATAGAACGAGAAAGGCCGTGCGAACACTATCGACCAGCATCTCGTGAAGCGGTTCGATGCGCACTCCCTTATTAACGTTCGTGTTCGGATTCTCTCTGGCAATCTGCACAGCGACCTGGTCCATTTGGGCCCGCGCTTGAGCGAGCGAAACATCCGGCTTGAGACGCCCCAAGACGTTGAGGTAATGGCTGCCGCGGTTATTCTTGACCAGCTCCTCTCTGGTGAGGGGAATGTAGATGCGAACCATCTCTTCAATGAAGCCCATCATCGGCCCCGCCACACCAACGACCGTAAAGGGGGCACCATCAAGAGTGATCGTCTTGCCGACGATATTCGGATCCGAATCAAAACGGTCGCGCCAGAGATTATGACTCAACACGGTCACATAGTGGTTCCCCGCTTGCGATTCGTCCGGACGAAAACTACGTCCCAGAGCCATCGTAGCCCGCAAGACATCGTAAAGATTGGTCGTCGCGCGGAAACCCTGTAGGGCCAGCGGCTCGCCCGCTCCGGTGAGACTTAATCGGCAGGTGTCAAAGGCACACAACCCATCCATCACTTGATTGCGTTCGGCCCAGTCGATATAGTCCGGGCCGGAAACGCTTCCCGTCCCGCCGCTGGAACGCCAGAACGTCTGCACGAGAACGAGACGCTCTGCGTCGCTAAAGGGCAGCGGACTAAGTAGGACGCTGTGAACCACACTGAACAGGGCCGTGTTAGCGCCGATCCCCAGCGCCAACACGACAGCCGCCGTGAGGGTAAAACCCGGACGCTTGGTCAGCATCCGGGCGCCGTAACGAATGTCTTGCCAGATTGTCTTCATTTATGATTCCTTCCGTATTCTGTATTCTCCCTCGATCACTCGTATCTCAGCGCGTCCATCGGATCGACCTTGGCCGCTCTGCGGGCGGGTATCCAGGCGGCCAGGGCCGCGACCGTGAGCATAATCACGATGGTTCCGATCATGGTGAGAGGATCATGAGGTTGGATACGGTAGAAAAAAGACCGGATCAAACGGACCAGAGCCAATGCGACAGGTATGCCGATAGCTACGCCTATGGTCGCGAGCGTCAGGGCCTCTCGGAGGATCGGCCGGGCGACGTCCCAGGGCCGGGCGCCCAAAGCCTTGCGGATACCGATTTCGCCGGTTCGCCGCGTGACATTGTAGGCCATCAGTCCGTACAGGCCGATGCAAGACAGCGCCAAAGCCAATATCGCAAGACTCCCACAAAGCGATGCAAAAAGACGTTCACGAGCGAGAGACTTCTTAAGGGCAAGTTTCTGGGTCGTTATCCCCTCAAGCGGCAGTTTAGGGTCGACCTCGACCACGGCTTTACGCACGGCAGGGATCAAAGACATCGGTGGAAGCACACTGCGTACCGCGCAGGTCAAATTAAAGAACCGGAACTGCAAATGAGGCATATAGAGAATCGGTGAAATGTCTCGGCGCAAGTTGTCATATTTCTGGTTACTACAAAGGCCGACGATCTGACATTGTCTTTCATCGGCCATGATGAACCGGCCCAGAGGATTCTCACCTGGGAAAAATGTACGCACAAATTCTTCATTGACGATGGCAACGTCTGGGGAATCATCTGTATCCGTTGCACGGAATTCGCGTCCCTGAAGCAGTCGGATTCCCATTGTTTCAAAATATCCTTCACTCACAACCAATGCCATGGACTCGCGCTTCTCTTCGTCGGACCGGCCGGGGATCGATATTTCACGGTTCCACCAATATCCTCCCAGCATTGACCGATTCGAAAGGGCGGCCGACTGAACACCTGGGATTTCTCTGATTTTCTGACAGATCGCTTGTAGGAAGGCGTCACGATCTTTCACTGGGGACAAGGACTGGCTTGGTTCAATGGGAACCAACAAGAGATTCTCCGTATCGAATCCCGTATCCGTCCGATAGAGGTTGATCAGGGTTCGACAAAGAAGGCCACCGAGTACGACCATAATGACGGACAAACCCACCTGCGCGGTGACCAACACCTTCCCCATGCGGAGCCGGGGTGCGCCGCGGGCGCCGCTACCTTTAAGCCCCGCCGACGGATTGGTATTGCCGGCACGCAACGCCGGGAAAAGACCGGACAATAAGGTCGTAAGCACGCCAACGGCTAATACAAACATCACAACTCTCGTATCTATCTGTAGGTCGAAGTGTCTATTACTTGATGGATCGATCACAAAACCGGTTAGTGCCGATCTTATTACTGAGGAAAATCCTAATCCCAAACAGACACCCGCCATTGATAGAATCATGCTCTCCGTGAGCGACTGGCGTATGAGACGCCACCGCCCGGCGCCCATTGCCGCCCGCACGGCCATTTCATGTTGACGGGCCGCCCCCCGGGCCAGCATCAGACCCGCCAGATTCGTACAGGCGATCAGCAGAACAAGACCCACGATGCCCATGAGGTTCCATAAGGGTTCGGCTGTTTCCTCACGATTACCTAATGCTCCGCACTGGCCTTCCTGTAGCCAAATCCCGTACCGTTCGAGTTCCACGTTAGAGCGATTGATGACATGGCTGAACCAAAGCTCAAATGACGACTTCATTCGGGCCTCATCAGCCCCTGGAGCCAGACGGCCCATCATCTGAACCCACCATATTTTATACGAATTTAACCAATCCTCACCTTTGATCCGTGAAATGCCCATCATGGGCACATAGAAATCAGTGCGTTTTTCACCCACCAAAGGATCGACATAGTCACGAGGAAGAACACCGATGACAGTGAAAGCCCCATTTTTCAATGCGAGCGTTTGTCCCAGGACATGAGGATCTAGACCAAAAATGCGTTGCCAACAATGATAGCTGAGGACAGTCACCAGCGGAGCGTCAGGGCGGTCATCCTCAGGCGTAATAAGTCGTCCGATCAGAATCCGTGCACCATAGCCTTTGAAAAAGTTGCCCGAAACCAACTGTCCACGCGCCAACGTCGCAACATCGCCGGTATTGATCGTTTGATCCTCAAGGGAGGCAAAGGCAAAAAGATCTGAAAAGCCGTCTGCCTGTTTGGCAAACTCACGGTAAGCGAAAAACGGAAAGGCTCCGCAGTAGAATTGAGTATTGTCCTTGGTACGTCCGATGTGTTGTTCCTCCAACCCTTTTCTGTTCGGCCACTTATAAGAGGTCCAATTGATTAACCGCAGCTCGTCGGGATTGCGGACCGGCAAAGACTTCAGCAGGATGCCGTTAATCAGACTGAAGATTGCCGTATTCGCTCCAATGCCCAGTGCTAATGATAGCACCGCGACCATAGTGAAACCGGGGCTTTTGCGCAACTGACGAAGCCCATAACGTACGTCATGCCACATCGTCTTCATTCATGATCCCTTTCGTATTCTGTCTTCTGCACGCTTTCTTGATCACTCGTAGCGCAACGCCTCCATCGGATCGATCTTCGCCGCACGCCGGGCAGGAACCCAGGCGGCGGCAGCCGCCACAGTGACGAGCACCAGTGCGGACGCCAGCATTGTTGCGGGATCATACGGCTCAATGCCGAAGACTATGGAACTCAGGATGCGAGACAGGGCAAGCGCCATCAGTATACCCAGCGCGATCCCCATGCCCGCAAGCACGAGGGCCTCACGCAGAACGGACCACGCCACATCTATCGGTCGCGCTCCGAGCGCCATGCGGATGCCTATCTCGTTAGTGCGACGTGCGACGTTGTAGGCCATCAAGCCCCAGAGGCCAATGCAGGACAGCAACAGAGCCAGCAGGGACAGACCGCCGCAGAGCAGTGCAAGAAGCTGCTCCAGGCCAACGGATTCCTCCAGCATTCGGACCTGGGTAGTGATCCCTTCCAGCGGCAGATTGCGGTCGATTTCGGCCACGGCTCTCCGCACCGCAGGTACGAGAGACATGGGAGGCAGACGGCTCCGCACGGCGAAGGACATCCTGCGCCCAAGCCGGTGGTTGGGACGGTAGAAGATCGGTCTCGGCTCGTAGCGTAAGTGGGATTTGTGGTTGCTGCACAGGCCCACAATCAGATACTCCTTCTCATCATCCTCAATCAACGACAGGCCGAGAGGATTCTCCTCTGGAAAGAACTTGCGGGCAAAGGCTTCATTGATGATGGCGACAGGCTGGGAACTTAGTGTATCCGTAGGTCTGAAATCGCGCCCGCTCAACAGGCGCACTCCCATGGTGTCAAACCATCCGTCACTTATGTAGTACGAGGGGACGGTGAACTCCTCATTGGGTCGGCCGGGGATTGACAGTTCTTGGAACCATGATGCGCCAATAAGACTCGCTTGCGAGAGTGCGACGGACCGCACGCCGGGAATACCTGCAATCGTCTCACGCACGTTGTGAAAGAAATGGGGAAGGTCGCTTCTCTTATGCAAGGACTCCAGGGGATTGAGCTGAAAGATAAGGAGATTCTCTGTATCGAATCCCGGGTCCACCGCACGGAGATTGACGACGGTTCGTGTCAGCAGACCGGCCCCAATGACCAGCAGCAAGGACAGGCCCGCTTGTACAACGATCAGACCTTTTCCCAGACGCAATCGAGGTGCGGTGCGGCCCCCGCTGTCCTTGAGTCCTTCCAAAGGATCAACATGTCCGGCACGCAGGGCCGGGGCGATCCCAAACACGAACGTTGTCAACAGCGCGACGCCGAGCACAAACGCAAGAATCGTGCCATCGATCCCCGGATCGAAGCGGATTCCGGCCGATTGATGATCGGTTATATAACTCAAATGTGTCTGCGACCGAGCCAGGAAGCGGGCCATCGATCCCGCGATGGCCACTTTGATGCATATGCCCATCACCAATCCGACCGCCCCCGCTGCCAAGGACAGGATGAGACTCTCCACCAACGACAGGCGGATCAGTCGCCACCGCCCGGCGCCGATCGCCGCACGGATGGACAGCTCATGTTGGCGGGCGGCACCACGAGCCAGAAGCAAACTGGCCACGTTGGCGCAGGCAATCAGCAGGACCAATCCGACAAGCCCCTGTAATATCGTTAACATAGAGGCGATGGAGGAATATTCCATATAGAGCCCACGCTTGCCGTCCGCGAACACAATTGTGGGCTCGTCCATTGTGGCTTTAGACATGCTCAAAAATTTCTTGAACAGAATTTCAATTGAGAAGCGAGCTTGAACTTCGCTGACTCCCGGGGCTAAACGCCCCATGATACGAACCCACCAGTTGTTGATTCGTGTCAGCCGGTCCTCGCCGGATGAGAGCTGTGGTTGAGCTGAAATGGGTAGATAGAAGTCGGTAGGATCGCCGGCCAGGGGTCCCCTGTACCGCTGTGACAGCACGCCAATGATGGTGACGGGGACATTGTTCACCATTAGGGTCCGGCCCAGAACGTGGGGATCACAGGCGTAGTATCGCTGCCAGAAACGATGGGTGATAACGGCCGTGGGGCTAACGTCAACCAGGTCGTCCTGCGGAGTAATGGCACGCCCAATCAAGATCCGCACACCATAACCACTGAAGAAGTTGCCGGAGACCAACAGTCCGTGAGCCACGGCCGCAACACCGTCGGCACTGATTGTCATGCCATCCTCGAAGTAGGAAAAGGCAAACAGATCCGAGAAGCCTTCCGTCTTCTCGGCGAAATCACGATAGGCTGGATAGGGGAAGGATAGACGGTACCGCTGACCGGATTCGGTTCGTCCAAAAGAGTCACTGGTCATGCCACCAACCGATGAGATATTCGTGCCGGTCCAACCAATCACGCGCAGCTCGTCTGGATTGCGCACGGGCAGAGAGTTCAACAGCACGCCGTTGATCGCGCTGAAGATGACCGTATTGGCACCAATCCCCACGCTCAGAGAAACGACGGCCACGACTGTAAAGGCCGGACTCTTGATGAGTTGTCGGAAGGCAAATTTCATGTCGTTAGCAAGTGTCGTCATTGCGTGATTCCAATTTCTTTGCTTAGTTCATTAAAAGGTCTGCAAAGGGCACCAAAACACTATGACTTCAAAAAGCTTGGGCGTGCCGCGCCGGCCTACTCATACCGCAGTGCCTCCATTGGATCAATTCGGGCCGCACGGCGGGCGGGGAGGTAGCAGGCCAGGACGGCTGTCAACAGCACGACCACGGTGACGACGGAGATGACCAATGGGTCGTGCGCCTCTATCTGGTAAAGCAGACTCTGCAGGAGTCTGCCACAGGCCAGAGCGCCGGCAACGCCGAAGATCAGACCAAGCACAACGGGCGTCATTCCCTGGCGTAAGACCATGGAGCAAAGATCCAGTGAGCACGCCCCGAACGCCGCTCGGATACCCATCTCCCGCGTCCGCCTCGTCACGGAGTAGGAGACTACGCCGAAGATACCAAGACCGGCCAACAAGAGCGCACATAAAGCAAAGGTCGAGGTCAGCAGCATCTGGAAGCGCCGCTGCGAGACTGATTCCGCTAGCACCCCACGCATCGTCCGCAGATTCGTAATTGGCACACTGGCATCCACGCTATGAACGGCCGAACGAACCGAATCAGCGATCGAGAGCGGATCACTCTTCGTACGAGCCACAACGGTGATATTTCGTCTGTTCGTGAACCAATGCGGGTGATAGAGCATCGGCACCGAGTCGTGATCGGCGCGGGCACGAACATCCTTCACAACGCCAATGATTTCCTTCTCCGGCCCCTGCTCCATGACCTTCTGTCCTATTATAGTATCCTGATGGGGCCAAAGTGCCCGCGCCAGTCGCTCTGAGATCACTACCACCTTCCGGGACCGGTCCGTCTGGTCGAATGTGCGACCCTCCAGCAAAGGGATACCCATGGTCTGAAAATAGGCGGGACTGACAATACGTACGTTTGCCAGGGGGCGCTCCCATTCCGGTCGCGTATCATCGGGCAGCCACACGGGATTCACCCACTCCTCGCCCTCCAGAGGTAGCACGCTGACGATGGCCGCCGACTCAATACCAGCGGCGGATTCCAGATGCTCGAGCAGACGATCATAGAAACCAATTGCCTGGTTTTCTTGATCCGGTGGGAGGGGAATATCGGCGGCGAGAACGGCTGGAGCCTGGAAGCCCCGATCAGCGTACATAATCCGCGCGAAACTGGCCAGAAACAGTCCGGCCGTCACCAGGAGCATGACGCCAAGCCCCACTTCCGCCGCTACGAGCCCGTTGCGCAGGCGAAGCCCGAAGGCGTCGCTCGTAGCCGTACGCCCGCCTGCCTTCAGAACACGCTCGACATCGGCGCCCGCCATACGCCAGGCGGGCAATACGCCGGACAGTAGCATGGTTATTCCCGTCAGCGCGAGAGCAAAAGACAGCACGTTCCCGTCGATGCGGACCTCGCTCAGCCGGGGGATATCGCCCGGCATGATCCGGAGGAGTATGTCCACGCCTGCTGACGCGACCGCCACGCCGAGGGCTGCTCCCGGAAGTGCTATGAGAATGGTTTCCATAAGTGCTTGCCGCAACAACTGTGTCCGGCTGGCGCCGAGCGCCGCCCGGACGGCTGACTCCAGCCCGCGGCGTTCCGCCCGGACAAGGCCGAGAATACCTAAGTTCAGACACGCGATGAGCAAGAGGGTCCCTATTGCCCCCAGGATGATCAGCAGGCCGCGTCGGGAGTCCTGCACCAGCATTTCCTTCAGCGGCTTGACGATGGCGTGTAGATCGAGGTCCTTCAGCCTCGTCGGATCCACGACTTGGGCCATAATCACGTTCAACTCCGCCGCCGCTCGCTCACATGTGACGCCATCTTTCAGGCGGCCGATCACATGGAAGGTGCCAGCCATCGGGTCGCTCTGCTCGCGCGCCGTGAACGCTTTGGGCACGAAGATCGCCGGGCGTGCACTGATCTCAAGCAGCGCCACACCGAATGGGTTGACATTCGGGAACCGGAACGCCTCCGCCAGCACACCCACAACCGTGTACGCTTCGTCGTTCAGCGTGATGTTCTGACCAAGAATTCTCGGGTCTGCGCCAAACTTCCGCCGCCACAGCCCATCGCTGATGACCGCGACATGGCTCGATCCCTCTTCGTCCTTGGCGGTGAGGAGCCGTCCCATCGCCGTCCGCACTCGCAGGGTCCCGAACAGATTCGCCGAGACCTCTAAGGTCTCCAACTGCTCCGGCTCGCCTCTTCCGGTCATAGTCGTAAGGTACTTGCCGATGAGCGAAAGGCTCGCAAAAGACGAGCACCGCTGTTGCCATTCGATAAAGAGCCGCGCACCGACCGGCAATACGGGAAACTTATCCGCAAAGCGTGGGCTGAACTCACTGACATGGACAAGCCGCTGCGACTGCGGATAGGCCAGCGGCTGCAGCAGCACGCCATTGACCATCGAGAAAATGGCGGTAGTCGCCCCAATGCCCAAAGCTAGAGTAAGCACCATCACAATTGCATAACTGGGGCGCCCCGCCAGCATCCGCATTCCATATTTGATGTCGTTGATGAGTGTGGTCATTTCATGATTCCTGTCTGTGGTCCTCCATAGGGTGTTCGAAACACACCAAATCTCTTTGAGTTCAAAATATCGGGCTGTGTCCGCTTTACCTTATTCGTACCACAAAGCCGGCGCTTTTTGATAAGGATTCTGCAACCAAGGCGAATGTCATGAATTAGACCGTGCATGATTATCCGTCGTTACCGTCGTCTCATCGTCGACGATTCGTCCGTCAAACAGATGCACCGTCCTCTGGGCGTAGTGGGCGTAGCGTTCGTCGTGGGTGACCATGCAGATCGTGGCGCCCTCGCGGTGAAGCTCGGCTAACAGTTCCATTACGGCCTTGCCGTTGGCCGAGTCGAGATTTCCCGTCGGCTCATCGGCCAGCAGAATAGCGGGCGTGCCGGCCAGGGCGCGCGCCACGGCCACGCGCTGCTGCTGACCCCCGGAGAGCTGGCTGGGATAATGTTTCATACGGTGCGCCATGGCCACACGCTCCAGGGCGGTATGCACGCGCTGCTGGCGGTCCGCCTTGGGCATACGCCGGTAGGTCAACGGCAGCTCGACATTCTCGTACACGGTCAGATCCCCGATCAGATTGAAGCTCTGGAAGATGAATCCCACCTCGCGGTTACGGATGCGCGCCCGCTGCGAGGCCGATAGCTCCGCAGATGGAGAGCCGTTGAGCCAGTAGTCTCCTTTCGTGGGAGAGTCCAACAGGCCCATGATCGACAGCAGTGTGGACTTGCCACAGCCTGAAGGCCCGGCGATCGAAACGTATTCGCCCTCTTGGATCTTCAGGTGCACCCCGGAAAGGGCATGGGTCTCCACCTCTTCCGTGACAAAAACCTTGTGGAGATCTTCGATCTTGATTAGTGCATCATTTGAGTCTGTCATTATTTGTCTCCTGTTCCTTGGTAGCCAGTAGTCAGCAGTCGGTAGTCGGTCCTCTGATAAGTCAGCGATTGACTCTGTCCTGAATCGATTCTCTCAGGCCGTTGAGCATGCGCCCTATCCGCCCTGTTCTTTCCAATACACGATTCTCTGTCTCCGAGTCGATGTAGCTGAGTCGTCGAGCAATCTGGATGTGCGTTTCAGCTTCAGCCAAGGAGCCATAGGCGATTGACAAATGATGTGGGAATTCCTTGTCATATTGACGTCCCTGGCCCTCAGCGATATTGGCCGGTATCGACGCGGCTGCTCTCTGTAACTGGCCGGCGAGGCCAAACTTTTCATCTCCGGGGAAGCCTTTCGTCAGTTGATAGCAATGAACCACGAGATCCATAGCCTCTCGCCATACTTCAAGGTCACGATAGCTCCGACTCGTCATCCGATGTTTCTCTTTCTGTACCCGACTACTGACGACCGACGACCGGCTACTTCAATCGTATCTTATCCACCGTATCCCACTGGGATACGTCAGAGAGGATGATCTCATCACCGACGACCAGGCCGTCAAGCACTTCGATCGTGCTGACCGAGGTCTTGCCGAACTGTACAGGGACGCGCATGGCGAATCGGCCGTCTTTGGTAAGCTTGAACAGCTCGACCTTGCTATCTGCAGAGGCAAGCACGGGCCGGCCCACATAGAGTATGTCGAGGAGCTGCTCGATCTCTATCGTCCCGACCACGGACAAATCCGGCCGGGATCCCTTGGGCAACTCCCCATCCAGGGATACGTCTACGGTTACATTGCCCTCCATGACGGTCGGCTCGATACGCGAGACGCGGCCCGATACGAGCCCATTGTAGGTGTCGATCTCCGCGGGCAATCCAATCTTTACATCCCGAGCCTGACCTTGAGGTATTTGAAGACGCGCCATGAGCCTATTCGGATTCGTGATCCGGGCCACAAGCTGACCTGCTCCGATCTGCTGACCCAGTTCAATGGGCGTCTGAATCGGAGCCAGAACACCGGCTGCTCCGGCACGTATCTTTAATGACTCGTATTCTTCCTTTCGCAGATCATACTGAGCCCGCGCCTGCTTAAGCGAAGCATCTTCCGACACCATTTCCGCCGGTTTGGTCCGGTTAAGCCATACGTCATATTGTCTCTTCTCGACCTTTAACCTGTTTTCCTGTTGCTCAACGTTACTTTCTCTTAACTTCATTTGAAGCTCGGAAATCAAGCCATCCTCGTATTGCTTTTTGTCCACCTCAAACTCGAGTTTGGCATTACTTACGACAGCTTCGGTTGCTGCAATACCGGCTTCGAGACGTAATTGTTCACTTAGATGTCTGGCCTGTGCAACATCATATCGCGCCTGAGCCGATTTGAGTTGAGTCTGAGCATCCTTCCAACTCAATTCCAACTGGGGATTGCTAAGCTCAAGAATAACAGTATTAGGTTCGACTGGAGTTCCGGCCTGAACCAAAATGCGCGCTGCACGACCGCTAACCCGTGAGGGCACCGTGAGCCTGTCTTCCGATACGAGCGTACCCACACCCCGCACTTCAAGGATGATATCCCCTCGCTTAACACCGTCTATAAGAAGGGTTTGGCGTTCAACGCTCGGCGCCGCCGGTTCCAGACGTGACAGACCCAGAGTAATCGCAGCGATGGCCACTAGAGTAACCACCACAGCAATGACGCGAATCACGATACGTCTGACTTTTCGAGATTTTCTTGGTATATCCATGCCGAGTCTATATACAAGTCGCGTGCCACGATGGTTTATTGCAAGACACGGCATTTTTGGGCCGAAAAAGCGGATTTGCAGCGACATATTCTCTGCGATGTGTGCGATTTCAGAAAAAACGCGCCCGATATCGAACAGCGTGTTCCGGATTCACCCCGTCAGGGAAGGTGCTCCGGCCGGCGCTCGATGGGCAGTCTCAACAGCGCCCGGCACCCCGGCCGGTCCGGATGGTCGATGAGCACCAGGTAGCCCCCGTGAGCCTCGGCGATCTGGCGGCTCAGGGCTAAACCGATGCCGGAGCCTTGGGGCTTCGTCGTAAAGAACGGCACAAAGGGATCCGTGGTCGTATCCAGGCCGGGTCCGTCGTCATCGACCCGAACCTCGAGAAAGGAGCCGGCAATCCTCCAGGTAATCGCCACGTGCTCATCCGCCTGCCGCCTGGCTTCCAGGCTGGCCTCCACGGCGTTGGACACGACGTTGATGAGAAGCTGATCGAGCTGGCTGCGGTCGGCCTGAATCGTCACTTCCGGACCGCGCGTGATCGCCACGGAGAGTCGGGTTTCCAAGCCCACGACATGCCGTATCCATGTCTCGACTTTCATCTCGGCAAACGTCGGCTCGGGCAGGCGCGTTAGTCTGGAGTAGGAGGCGATGAAACCTCCCAGGACCTCGGAGCGCTCGGCGATGATCTCGAGGCCCTCGCGCACGTCGCCCTCCCAGCCCTCGGAGGGCGATTCTTGCTTCAGGCACGTTTGCAGACTCTGGGCCACGGACTGAATGGGCGTCAAGCTGTTATTGATCTCGTGGCGCAAGATTTGAATCAGGCGCTCCCACGCCTGACGTTCTTCTTCATGCAGCGTACGGGTCATATCGGACAGAAAGAGCAACTGATGCGAGACGCCTTTTTCCCGGTAGGTCGCGCGGCGCAGCTCCCATCGTCCCACGCCGCCCGGAAGCGAGAGATCGACAATGCGTGGTGTCGGCCCCCTCAGGCAGACATCCAGTCCCAATTCCTTGGCAAGACATCCGATGATTCTCTCGTCGTTCAACTTGAGCAATTGCCGGCCGCTGTCATTGACCCACTGTAGAGCACCGCTTGAGTCAAAGCCGAAAAGGGCCACATCGATCTCCGCCAGGATCTTCCGCAGCAGAGCCGTAGACTCGACGACGTCAAACCTCTGTCCCTGCAAGAACTGGACCAATCGATTGACTTCCCAGGCCAACTCACCCATCGCATCGTCTTGGCGGGCCCCGCGCAGCCGCATGGAATAGTCCCCCTCCCGCAAGGCGCCCAGGAGGTTTAGAATCGTACGCAAGGGAAAGGCCACCTTGTTCTTGACGCTCAAGGCAAAGCCAATCCAACACATCAGGATAAGAAACGTCAGAATCAGTTGAGTGGAGCGCTGAGAGGATCCCGCCCACAGGAATCCAAGAGCCATCAGGATACCAGCCAAACCCCCGGATAAGGAAAGAGCCGTAATCTTGCGTTCAAATCTCATCTTATTCGATCTGATGCTTCTCAAGGCGACGGTACAAAGCCGCCCGGCTAAGGCCAAGGGCCTGTGCCGCCTTGCTGATATCTCCATCGTGCCGGTCAAATGCCCGACGGACGGCCCAACGTTCGATCTGATCCAGTGTCATGCTCTCAAAATGCGGGCTTGACGCCTCGCTCGGACGCAGGCCGAGATCAGACGGACCCAGTTGTTGCGTTTGAGCCATCAAAACGGCACGTTCGATGGCGTGGTCCAGTTGTCGTACGTTGCCGGGCCAGGGACAATCCAAGAGCGCCTCCAAGGCTGCCCGGCTGAAGCCGGCAATGGGCTTTCGGTACTTCGTGGCGTATCCCTGCAAGAAGTGGGCAGCCAGCAACGGGATGTCCTCCGGCCGTTTTCGCAGTGGCGGCACGTGGATACACACAGTGTTGAGACGATACAGCAAGTCCTGGCGAAAGCGACCGGCGGCGACCTCTTGCTCGAGATCGGCGTTGGTGGCCGAGAGGATGCGGACACTCACGCGACAGGTTCTGGATGAACCGATCGGTTCGAACTCACCATTCTCCAGCACACGCAGCAACTTCGATTGCAGATTCACGGGGACCGCAGCGATTTCATCCAGGAACAGCGTGCCCTCGTCCGCCAATTTGAACCGCCCCATACGATCGGCCTTGGCATCTGTAAAAGCCCCGGCCACATGACCGAACAGCTCGCTTTCAAAAACAGTCTCCGGCACACTGGCGGCATTGACCGTCACCAGCGTTCTGTCCCTGCGATGTGAAGCCGCATGTAAAGCCTGGGCTACGACCCCTTTGCCACTGCCGTTCTCACCGGTAATCAGGACATTGGCATCGGAGGGTCCCACCTTGGCGATGGTCTCCAGTACCGGCTGCATCACAGAGGACTCGGCGATCAGCATCTTGCGGCTGGCATCTCTGAGATACCCAATCTCCTGCGCCAACTTCCTGCTTTCGCGCAACGCGCGGCCCAGCTCGACCTGTGTCTGCAGAACAGACAGCAGACGTTCGTTCCGCCAGGGCTTTTGGATAAAGTCACGAGCGCCGCTACGCATCGCCTCGACGGCAAGCTCGATGCTGCTCCAGGCCGTCATGACGACCAGCGGCAGGGATTCATCGATTTGATGGATTCTCTTGAGCAAGTCCAGGCCCTGCCGGCCGGAAGTCTCACCCCGCACGTAATTCAGATCCATGAGAACGACATCGAAATCATTGTTGTTGACTGCGTCGATGATCTCTTCGACGGATGAGGCCGTCGTGATCTCGTATCCCTCAGGTCTCAGCAGCAAACGCAGGGCTTTGAGCACATCCACCTGGTCATCGGCGAGAAGTATCCTGGATGGATTGGTAATCCTCTGCATGTTCGACACGGCCCTCAAAAACTCCAACTTCTACCTGGCACGCGCTCACTCTCGCGCGTAGATACTCCGAATAGTCGGCTCAAATTAGGATACTGTACATTTCGTCTGGGATAAATCAAAATCTCCGATATTGGATCGTACATTACGATGTTGATAAGGATTCGAGGCGCTTCGGGCCGCTGGAGGCCGACATGGAACACCTGTTATGATCGACATGCCATTAATAGGGAACCATCAAATGTATCTCCATAGCTATGGTGACTGCTGAAGCCTTCTCTGCGGCGACGCGTCGGGTGGTCAAGAAGCTGCCTCAAATCCCCCATCAAGCCGTCCGATGCTCGGAGTATTAGCGACTCAAAGCGGATCTCCCAGCGCTGAACGCGCTCCTGTATTTCAGGTTACGGGCCGCTCTGGCTTTGTTTAATGCTATCCAAAAATCCGTCTCGTCCTGCGGTGATTCTCTGGCAACATGCTGCGCCATCTCAAATCCATACGTGCTCTTGGTCCACTCCATGAGGGAATCCAACCTGTTATTCCTCTCTTGCATAATCGGCCTCCCGAAATACTGACAGACCACTTCGACGGTACGAATATGTCGGCCACTTACGAGGCTGATATAAGCAGGCCTGCTCGATTTATGCCGAAAAATATGCGGGACTTTGCAGATGAAGAACGCTAAAGATCGAGGGTCCTACGAGGAAGCGATAGTGATCGGGAGTTCTTGTTGCGTTGGAACGGAAAAAATCAGCTTGTCTGTGTTACTACCTCTTCCGGGTGATGCCCTTTCCCAACAAAGGGAGGACCTCATTGGCTTGCGTGGGGCCGTAGTTGAACACCGTGAAGCCCCCCGTAGCCAGTCGGCGAGTGATGTTAATCTGCTCAATGAGCTTACAGATATCGGCCGAGTCACTCCAGACACTCAAGCCGATTCCAGGATAGCAGGGGACCTTGCCGGCCCATGTAAGCTGCTGCTCGATCATCCGCTCGAAATGGCTGCTGGAGGCCGTATAGTCCATGGGGCACACGAAGTCAAGGTACCCACGGTCACACCACAATTTCCAATCCTGCCCTACCGTGTTCCGATCCACAGGCCAGTCTCTAAAAACCGCGGCGGAAATCTTGATATCGGGCCTTATCTTCCGTGCTTCCTCGGCTACGGCAGTCACCACGCCTGTGATCTGTTGCCGGCGAAAGTCCAGCCATTTCTCGCGCAGACTATCGTCATTGCGTACACAGTTGGGCCAATTGGTAAGCCTCCTGCCGGCGACCTTTTCAAAGCGCAGACGGCAGCCTTCACAGAAGCAGCTTTCGCTGCCGGGGTAGCGGATATAGTCGAAATGCAGTCCGTCAACACCGTAGTTGCGTGCGACCTCAAGCATTGCATCAATCTCCAGCTTCTGGTTTTCGGGATGCGACGGGCACAGCCAGCGGTCGTTCGACGAGCCATCGTAGCCGACCTGCGTTCGCCCCTGAGTCTTCATCTTCGCCATGAACGTCTTATCTGCCGCCCATCCCATGTTGTAGTTGACTTTCCAGATGTGACATTGAACGCCATACTTCCTGCACGCCGCCACGCAAAGATCGATCTGGTCCCCTTCTTCTTCGACGGCCGGCGCCACGGGCAAGACGTCACTGGCGTAAAACGCCACGCCGCCCCATAACATATTGGGCAGGATCGCGGTGAAACCGTTCTCGGCCAGGAGCTGGACGGCCCGATCCCAGCTCATACCGGCTACGCCGAACGCGCTGTGGCACCAGAAGGCGCGGTGCTCGCCGGACAGGGGCTTTTGCGCGACACAGTACGCATCGATCAGAGATCTGTGAGATTCTTCGGCGGTAACGATAGCTTGGGAGTACTTACCTTCAGAAAGCATCGCCAGAGCCTGACTGTGAAGTCTATCCGCCGTCTCAAGAATCCGAAGCACACGACTGTCTCCCGAGGCGGCTTCCGTTATGCCTTCTTTCGCTGCACCGAAACTATCATAGGGTCCCAAATGGCCCACCCGATCGAGACAGCTCTGAGCGGCTTCACGCCACAGATCGGGCACGAGGTTTCCAACCATGGCCAACAATAAGTGAAGCTTGCCGGATGGATCATCGGACAAAAGGACGTGTGTCACGAAGACGCAGTTGTGGCTGGCTATGATCGCCGGTTTGCCCGTGGGCTGGCCATTGTCGCTAAACCACCAAGCGGCGACGCGGCTTCGCCCCTCGACGGCCGATGCCTCCCGCACATTCCAGGAAGCTTGCTCAGTAATAGCCGGCATTCCTTGAAGCCCGTCATGGGAGGGGCGAATCGATGCGAAGTGACCCTGATACTCCTGGCTGATACGCGAGCCGGTACGAATACCCACACTCGCTTCGAGACTCGCGGGCAGATTGTAGCAAGCCACCAACTTCCCACTTGCTCCGAGAAACCTGACAAGCTCGCCGGTCAACGTCTCCGGCGTTGTCGGGTTGTGCGGCAATACGATGAGCTTGATATCCCTCAGTCGCTCCGAGGTCACGTTGAGATCGCTCAGGACGACGTGCGAAAGGCCCGCTCGGTCAAGAAGCTCCGACATGACCCCGGCATACCGCCTGACGGATTCGAGTTCATTGGGGGCCTGGGCCGCCGCCGAATCGCCACGGACGACCATAATCTGACCGCCGGTGCCGAACGTGCCCATCGCTGCAATGTAGAACTCCGTGTCCGTATCCTGGCCCCGCCACGCGGAGATTCGAATCGTGTCAACTTCGTCCCATCCGGCGGGCCGGCCTTCAACATTTGCCGCATTCTTATCGATCGTGATGATAGACCATGCAGCCGAAGCAGGCGCGTCGAAGGGAACTCGGTACCACCCGTCTCCGCTGTGCAGATAGACGGTGAAGTGGGCGACCGGCGAGGCGTTAGGACAGAAGAAAAGGAATTGCAGACCTCTGCACATGACCAGGTCCAGCTTGACCTCATGGTCCCAGGAGGCACGATCCATCCTCGTGCCCTGAAAGTTGCAGCGCATTCGCAGGGCCGTCCGGCCGCCGATCTTCACTAACGAAACCGGCTTGCTGCCGGCCATCGGCTTCCAGACGGTCGCGGGCTCTGGGTGTGAAAAGTCGTCGATGATGTCATACGTTGTTTCGGGCATGGGCGGTATGCGCTCCGCAAATGCGACGAGCGGAGCGACACAAGCCAAGGCATACGCAGCTATGACACGCGTAGACATAGACCATTCTCCAAAACTGCTATTCGACTTCGAACCGCCGGTTCGTAGCATAGACGTGTACGCCGAAGCCACGAATCCCATCGTGGAATTGTCCGTTCGTGACCACATGCTCCTCCTCTGAGTACAGGCGATGAAGTCTTCTACCCTCCAGGTCCGGCGGCAACTCTCTGATTGTGAAGGCAATGCCCTGCTTGTGCTCATTCACGGCGATCAGGACCCAATCGTCCTGGGCTTTGCGAAGCATCAGCCGCGGTCCCTGTCCGTCAATAGAACCATAGGTCTCATCCGCTACCCCGGCCGGCGCGTCCTTCGGACGTTTCCCAACAATCCCCGATTCCAGGGCGCGGAGCTCTCTGGCAACCTTCATAATGTCACGCCACAGCGAGCTGTCTTTCTCAATGCTGTGTGTTCCCCAGTAAAGGATGGCGTTCGCTCCGTGCACGATCGCATCGTACGCCATGAAGCGCGTTTCCGAGAAACTCGGGCGCCGGCCCTTTCGAGCATCGGGGTCCTTCTTTCCACTTTCACTGAGGTCGCGCCAGCCGAAGCCCTGCAGCACCATCCAGATTGATTTGCCCGGCGCCGCCTCCCGCATCCGGTCGGTATAGCCCCCGACGGAACTGAGATTTGTATCTTTCAGATCACTGTGACCCGACGTCGGGCTGAACGGCACCGGATAGATGTCACAGCCGGCAGCGTCAACCGCTCGGTTATACTCTCGCAGGCTTATGACGAAGTTGCGCGGGGCGTGATTTTGCCAGATGATATGCTGGGGGTCCAATTGCCTGATAACACGGCAGCCCCGAGCAACCGCATCGGTGAGGTCATCTGCCAGGCTTGGGCATTGCGACATTTTCCAACCCGGATGGGGATTCTTGACGCCCACTCCTTCCCACAGCGCATCGTAAACCCCCTCTGCCTGCTTCCATAGCCCGCGTTCGTCATAGTCATCGGCGCTTCGCAGCAGTGATAGCAACCTCTTGGTATCACGGTTCGTCTTTTGGCCTGTGGCTTGCCCGATATGTTTTCGGAGTTCCTGTTGTTGGCCTCCGAAAATCCAGCGAAAGCGAGACCACCAGACATTCCAGAGCGCTTCGTCGGGCAGTTCCCAAACCAGCAGAGATGGGTGGTTCTTGTACGCGTTCACGATTTGTGACAACCTCCGTTCGCCTTCGGAATCGGTGGCTTTCAGGTTGGCCGCCGAACCCAGGCATATCCACGCATGGAGGTTATGTGCGTGCAGCCGGTCGAGGGCTTTGACATCCTGCGGCACCCGAACAAGATTGAAGCCGCTCTCGGCTGCTTCCCTGAGCCTCTCATCACTTTTCGGCAACTCGTACAACCCAATTATGAGTCGCGCACGCCCACCAATTTTCAGGAAACCCTCTTGGCTAAACCGACT
>Ga0209427_10003252_pt1 | contig 19081 bp, 19 predicted proteins | sample DeeMarSWOR136_30_FD_187465 | JGI IMG/M metagenome (GOLD analysis project Ga0209427, IMG submission 187465) | Marine sediment microbial communities from White Oak River estuary, North Carolina - WOR-1-36_30 (SPAdes) (version 2) | ecosystem: Environmental > Aquatic > Marine > Intertidal zone >...
ACAAGACCCACAATTTCAACATAACTTTGATCTAAGCCCATATTTCTTTATTAGAAACTGCTTCATCCAAGAAAATCGAGGCTTATTCAATCACAGATATGTGGCACAAACCTTGTCACTTGGTTATCGAAGTGGAGAACGACAGTGAAAAATACTTGAAAAGTTTACCTCATTCGGGCTTAAGCATCTACAGGTGGTGGACATAAGAAGCTCAAGCAGTGGTTCAGTGAAGCATCCGATAGAACTTGACCGTGAACAAGTCAGGAGAAACCCAAAAGACTTAGTTTATTGCTTCTCGGGGCAAAGCGGATGGCAAATCTTCTTTTTAGTTCGAAAGCGAAGTCTGTGTCGGAAGCCTTCCATGTAAAAATTAATGATTTACGCCTATCGTTGGTGTTTTCGTGGTATGAGCAGAAAGCGGTTGCCAAATTGCTGTCATTGTTTTTCTTGGGCATAAAAAAAATCCGATTCGGACCAAGCCTTCACGCTTTCATAATACCAAGTATACTCAAAGTCCTAGTTGAAAAGTTCAACATTATTCTGATAACAACCCCTGAAGAAAATTTGGAATCAGTTATGAATTATCCTGTTTATTGGACACGAGGGTCCATAATTTTTGCAGTCTATTTTTTCTCACATTTTTTGGCGCGATGATTATGTTGCGCATGTTCATCTTTCTTCGATCGGAACAAAAGGTCTACCGTATTTGCCAATATACTTCGATGAAGGACGAAGGAGAACTGCGTCTTTGTACTGTTCTATTACGTGAGCGGTCCATCCAGCTATTCTGCTTGATGCGAAAAAAGGAGTGAAGAATTCAAAGGGGACTCCTAGGGCGTTCAGCGTTACGGCTGCGTAAAAGTCTACATTAGGGAAAATACTTTTCTTTTTGTGAACAACGTTTTCAATTCTGATACACAAATTGTATAAGTTCATTAGATTTGTTCGGTGACAAAGGTTTTCGGCCATTCCTCTTAGATGTTTTGTTCTTGGGTCTTCTGCTTGATAGATTCTGTGGCCAAAGCCCATAATCTTTCTCTTGTCATCTAACATGCCTTGTATATAATCCTCAACTTCTGCTTCGGTGTTGATGTCGTCAAGCATGTACATTACTTTTTCACTGGCCCCGCCGTGGAGTGGTCCTTTGAGAGTTCCAATCGCACATGTCACAGCTGAGTACATATCGGAATTAGTGCTTGCTGTGACCCGAGCAGCAAAGGTGGAGGCATTAAATCCATGATCGGCATGCAATAACATGAAACGGTCGATAGCATCCTTTTCTTCTCCATCCGCGGGAACTCCTCGAAAGAGGTAGAGAAAGTTTTCAGGAAAAGTAAAGTCTTCATTTGAAGAGACAAGTTTCTGGCTAGTGCGCAATCTGTGGATGGTGGCGACGATTGTGGGTACCTTTGCGACTAAGCGTATGGCTCTTCTTTTGTTCGCCTGCTCCGATTTGTAATCAGAGTCTGGGTCGTACATGCTGAGTTGAGAGGTTGCGGTGCGCAAGACTTCCATTGGATGGCTACTTGGTGGGGCATACTTGATGCATTTAATAACTGGTTCAGGCAATTTCATTTCAGAAATGAGTTGCACTCTGAATTTGTCTAACTCAGTTCTGTTTGGAAGTTTACCGTGAAGCAAGAGGTAAACTACTTCTTCATAGCAGACATGCTCCACAAGATCATCGATGTTATATCCCAAATAATAAAGGGTGCCCATCGGATCTACAAAACTTATTTTGGTTTCAGCTGCCGCAACATCTCTTAATCCACGGGTTACCACCCTATCGTGATTGTTAATCATACGCTGTATTCTGTTCCCATTTTTTGTTTTATTTTCTTCTGAAACTTGCCTACATACGTCAAACATTAGCAATATAGCTTTTTGCCAAGAACAACGAGTATTGCATTACCCTTAAGATTCTCCCTGCAATCAAAATTCTTGCATTCAACTCGTAGATCACATGGACCGAAAGATCAAGAAAGCAATGTTTTGCTACGTTTTTAAATTTTTCTTTGAACACGTAATTTCTTGGCAAAGATTCGTGTTTTTAAGCATTTAGGTCGCAACTTTTTTAAATGATAAGATCGAGATATAAAAAGCCAGCAAAAATGTGCATAACTGCATTCTTAGTAGTTTTCAACTGGCTTTAGAATAATAAGGGAAAATTCAAACATATGCTAGAACGCGAGAAAATAGACAAAAGCATCTGCTCTGTAAAGCAGTTGCCAAATTATTCAGACTTATCTTCTGAACAAAGAGAACAGCTAGCGCAAGTTGTTCAAGCTCATCCCATGCGCATCACTCCGTATTATTTTTCTCTAATAAACTGGAACGACCCTTATGACCCGATAAGGAAAATAGCAGTGCCAACTTTGGAAGAATCAAACCTTGAAGGTTCTTATGACACAAGCGGTGAAGCAGAAAACACAAAAATGCCTGGTCTTCAGCACAAATATGCTGAAACCGCTTTGATATTGGCTACAAATAGGTGCGCAACATACTGCAGGCATTGCTTCAGAAAACGCCTTGTAGGATTGCCAACTCGAGAGATTGTGAGGCGCTTTGAAGATGCAGCGGATTATGTCGAAAGGCATAGCGAAATAAACAATGTTCTAATTAGTGGTGGAGACCCACTTGTGCTTTCTAACGAAGTTATCGCGACATTCTTAAAAACGCTGACAAAGATAGAGCATCTCAAGTTCATTAGATTTGGCAGTAGGACCCCCGTCACTCTTCCAAGCAGACTAAGTGATCCGGAACTTTTGGCTCTATTCAGGAAGTATTCGCAGATTAATAGAAGACTTTACATTGTGACTCAGTTTAATCATCCGCGGGAAATAACTCCGCAATCTATTAGCGCGGTAGGCAATCTCATAAACGCAGGCCTATTAATGAGCAATCAGACAGTTCTGCTTAGAGGAGTTAATGATGATCCTGATACGCTTGCTACGTTAATGAATAGACTGGTGAGCATCGGCGTGACACCGTACTATGTTTTTCAATGTCGCCCAGTTAAGAGAGTCAAAACTCAGTTCCAAGTTCCAATATGTGAAGGAGTAAGAATAGTTGAAAAAGCAAAGGCAGATTGTAATGGGCACAGCAAGCGCTTCAAATATGTCATGTCCCACACAACGGGCAAAGTGGAGATACTAGGCATAATTGATGATGAAATATACTTTAAATATCATGAAGCAAAAAACAGAAAGAACTTGGGCGTTATGTTTAAACGGCGAGCAAATGAAAAAGCAGGATGGCTGGATGATTTTAGCACGGAAGATCGGCTAGATTAATAAGGAACCAGAATTTATTTTGCAAAAACAAAATTGTGAAAAGAAATGTTCAGCATAACGTTAACTCTCTCTGAATTGCTGCAGCAGTATATCGGTCTGAATCAAGTAATTAGTGAAATTATCGCTTTCGCACTGATATTCTCGTTGGCACTTGTTATTGCTTGGATTGGTCATTCACTTTTTAAGAGGTACTTATGTAGATGGGCTAAAAATACGCAGACAAACTTAGATGATGAGATACTTCGGAATGTACGGGCGCCAATATTTCTCCTCGCCATTTTGTTTGGCCTATACTATGGTTTAGTAGGTATTGCTTCGCTTCAAGCATACTCTGATGATTTTGCAGCAGCTTTCACAGTTGGCCAAATCTTAGTTGTGACCTTCATATTAACGCGTATAACCAACATAATAGTGAGCTGGTACGCTGAAGAAAGCCTAAAACGCGGAAAACATGTAAGCAACCACATATTGTTTATTCTCAAAAAAGTCTTGCAGCTAGTCATCTACGTTTTTGCTTTCCTTATAATTCTTTGGGTTTTTGAAATAGATCTCTCAGGCGTCGTTGTAGGTCTGGGTGTAGGTGGCATAGCCATAGCATTAGCCTTGCAGAACATTTTGAGCGATGCTTTAAGTGCTTTTTCAATTTATTTTGACCACCCATTTGAGATTGGCGACTTCATCGTTGTTGGCGACCACGCTGGAACTGTTACAAAAATAGGCATAAAATCCACCAGAGTTAGGCTTTTACAAGGAGAAGAACTGGTAATCTCAAACAAAGAACTAACAAGCAAATCTCTGAGAAACTTTAAGAAGCTGGAAAGAAGAAGAATTGTTTTCACCATAAAGGTAACTTGTGATACAACTGTTGAAAAACTCAAAAAAATCCCCAAGATAATAGCAAAGATACTAAAGGAAACAGAAATGGCAGATTTAGACAGGGTTCATTTCAAAGAATTTGGTGACTTCAGCCTTGATTTTGAAGTTGTATACTACATCTCAACAGGCGACTACAACAAGTACATGGATATCCAACAACACATTAACTACAGAATCTTGGAAGAGTTCGAGAAAGAAAAAATAGAAATGGCTTATCCCACTCAAAAAATCTTCTATGTAAATGAAAGAGAAAAAACATAAACCATCAAGCTCTAAGTTTCTTGATAAGCCAAGCCATATTTTTTCCCAAGTCTTCCATGGTTCGCATTCCTTCCTCATCGCCTTCCACGTCTCCTTTCTTCCGTCCAAATCCAACGTTCCAATAAGATGAGGAAGGGATAATCATCTGGCTTATTAGGAAGAAGTGGTTTATGGCATCGAAAGTGGTGATTCCACCAGCCCTTCTGACCGCCACTACTGCTGCGCCAACTTTCCTTTTGAACAGGTCGCCGTTAGCTCGGGCAACGTAGAAAGCTCTGTCACATAGCGCTTTAAGTTCAGGTGTCATCATTGAGAAATAAACTGATGAGCCAAAGATTATGCCGTCTGACTCAACCATTTTCTGTATATACATGTTCACGTTGTCATCCTCTATCACACAGCGTTTGTTCTTGGTCGAATAACAGGTTCTGCAAGCATTGCAGCCATGCACCTTCTCTCCCGCAAGTTGTATAAGCTCTGTCTCTATGCCTTCAGCTTCAAGAATCTGAAGAACACGATGTATCAACAGAGCGGTGTTTCCGTCCTTTCTTCCGCTTCCATTAAAAGCAATAACCTTCATGCGAACCGCCTCAGCAAACTAATAAGAAGAAAACATAAAAAAGTAACGGTGAACCGAACCTTGAGCAGAGATCGGGCAAATTCGACGTTCTTCAGTCCTGCTAAAACGATCTAAAAGGAATTGAAGTTATTAAGAAGAGATTATACTTCTACAAAGAATAGACAAAGGAGCTTTGAGGTTGAGCTATAAAAGAAAAATGCATCCCAAAGTCAGCAAAGCCGAGATTGAAGTTTTTAAGGCGTTAAGCGCAGCTGGATTAACCAGTGGTATGGTAACACAAAAACCTATCGTGCTTAGGCTAACAGTTCCTGATTTTTGTTGGCTTAACAAACGAAAGGCTGTTTATCTGGACGGTAAACAGGTGCATTTGTGTGATAAACAGCAACAGCAAGATGAGGAAATATGTGAGTTGCTGGAGGCTAAAGGTTGGGAGGTATTAAGAATTCCATATAAGCCACCTTTAACTGAGAAAGAACTGAAAAAAATTGTGGCATCTATCAAAGATTTTGTAGCTTTAGATGACGAGTAGACTTTTCTCGCTCATAAGGCAGCATTCCAAATTTTGAAATGCTCATTCCACAGTGTCCCTTAACTTAAGAGAAAATCATTATCTAAGTTGTGAGTCGATATGATGAAAAAAAGGCAACTTGTGGTGTTGGCCATGTTGGTATCTATAATAATGACAACAGCGCCAGCTTCAGCTCTACTCTATGGGCAAGGCCAAATACAAGAATCTCTTTCAGAAAAACTAGTTGACGTTGCTGACAAAGCAGAACAAAAAGTTAAAAATATAATCGATCTGATTTATGCAAACGAAACCGCTCTACAAAAGATTGAAGAAGTTGGCCTTGTTGAAGAATTGGAAGGCAACGTAACGCTTTTCGGAGAAGGTGTGGCAGGTTTAACTGCAGCTTATGATTCACTTGAAATATCCGATTATGACTTAGCGGCTGATCACGCAACTGAATCTCTGAGCGTTTTCAGAGAAGTATACAGTTTCATACATGTCATACTTGAAGCAGCAGGTCTTCAGAAAGGATACGTGGTTGATAATCAAGGATTATTAGAAGTTGTGATGCACGAATCGCAAAGAATCGATTATCTGAGAGAGATACTTCCAGAATACGCACCTGACGATATTAAACAACTACTTGACGACGCCGAATATCTATTGGATATAGAAGCAGTCCGAACGCTGCTATTAGAAGGCAAAGAAACCGAGGTACGGTCCAACCTACAGGATGTAAAACAACTCATATCTCAAGTCTACCAATACTTAAAAGAAGAAGCTGAATACTCCAACACTTGGAGAATCTTGAGCTATTGCGAAAGAGTCCAAGAAAGAATTAGGGAAAGATTCAGAGCTGGAACCCAAGCAGGAATAGACTTCACTTCTGTTCTGCAATCCTTCGGCTACCAAAGCGAAACTCAATTCATGGAAACTCTGCAAAACATGATTCAAACAGCCCAAGGCAAGACGGATAACTTCAAGAACGCTTTACAAGACTTGGAGGCGATTGGCAACATGGTTCAAGAGATGGATCAAGCACTTAACCAAGAAATTCAACGTCACCAAGGAGGCAGCGGTTCTGCTGGCGGTGATGGCGGAAACGGTCCAGGCGGTATGGGCGGTGGTGGATCAGGCAGCGGCAGCGGTGGCTCGTAAACATAACAAAACTAATTCCTTTTTTCTTCTTATTTAAGTTGCACTTGGTTCTCAAGTCCAATCCTTTTCACTTCAACAATTTCCATCCGCTCAAGCCTTCTAACCAGCCTCCAAAGGCTTGTTCGCGGCATGTCTGGAAATCGTTCTCTTATCTCAGCCTCAAATGCCTTTCCGTCTTTTTCGGCTAGGAACATTATGACGTCTTTGTCTTCCTTTCTCAGCTGAGGGTTAGCTTTCAGTATTTTATCGATATCAGGTTCTTTCTTTCGCTTTACAAATACTAACACGGAAAGAACGAACGCGGTTATTGCAACTATAGCTGCGATCAAGTATTCAACAGGTATTAAGTCTGAAACGGTTCCGTTACCGTCTAATTCGTCTTGAGGGACCAAGGGCACGATATAGCTTATCTCCCAATAGCCAGGATGCAAAGACAAAGTCATTCCAGTGCCACTGGTATCTATCGCCGTTGGCATCTCGCTAAGATAGATTACCGTTGAGTTTTGCGGCAGAAAAACCGTTAAGTTATACGGGTTATTGAAGTTCAAGGTCCACACTTCTGCTTCCTTTTTTGTAATCGAGATCGTGTCGTATTCAATAAAAACACGCTCAGCGCCCAAAGTGAAAACAGTTAGATTACTTCCGATAATTTCATAATCCACAGCCATCTGGTTCTCATCCAGAACTAATACGTTCTCGTTGGATGAAGATACAAGAGAAAGAGTCACATCAGGATCCAATTCGTTCACAATCAATGTCTGTTTAACATTAACCAAGCCGTCTCTATACACCATGAGTTTAGTGGATTCAACTGTGAATAATGATTCTGCAGTTGTGATTTCAGTGAAAAATGCAACTATCGCAACAATTGACAGAACTACGAATAACACCTTTCTGTCATGGAGGTTCATGTTAATCATTGCGGAATTATTGCTGTCTGAATATATTTTTTATGCATTTGGACTAATCGTTTGTACGTGTAGATAACGCGAAAGTGCTCTATACCACATATTCCAATATGATAGTTATTGCGTAGATCAGCATGGCTAAGTGAAAAAATGGCAACGCCCTCATTCCGGAAATCGCGTTTTTTCCCCTCAATATTACGAAGTTTCCAGCAGATATTAGCAATATCCCTATTGCAAAACCAGCGATTGCTAATGTTCCGAGCACGTTAAGAAAAATAATTGCGGCTGCAAAATGGATTATGCTGAAAAGAAGTATCCAGTAAGCTGTTCCTTTAAGTCCGTATAGAATAGGGATTGTATTCATTTCTTTAACTTGGTCATTAGCAACGTCGCTGATGTCGTTTACTCCCAAATGCGCAAGGGCTAATGGATAAAAGAAAAAGGCGAAAAACAGAATGTTAATACTTGGTCCTCCCAGGCAAAGGTAACCCGCCAGTGGAAAAAGAGTAAAGTCTATCCTTCCTATCAACTGAGCGACCGGAAAATTCTGTTTACGCTTTTTGATTTGGTAAAATGCTTCGAGGCAATAGCACGTCACCATGATACTGAAAACGTAAATCGATTGAGGAAATGGAAGAGTAAAAATTAGAAAGGCCGTGACAGCTGCCAGCAGAGCAAATAGCATGGAAGCTTTTTGCTGGGAAACTAAACCTTGGGGAATAGGTTTTGTCCCGAAGATCCGCCAATACTTTGTCAGCTTGTCAAATTCCACATCTTTCTTATCAATATCTTTGTCTAAAATGTCGTTCAAGACGAGACCTGCTTCAAAGCCGAGGAAGCCGATTAACACCACTTTCAGTATGAGTAACCAAGAAAAACTATTATTGTATTGGAAAGCAAGGAAAAGTCCAGAGCAAAAAAGGATCGGCCAGACAAAAAAGAAGTGTAATCTTGTTAAATCAACGTATGCTTTGATGCTTCCTTTCATCCATACACCTCATCTTCCGCGCGAACTTAATAGATTATCTTATTTATTAAATTGTTCTCATTATAAACCAAATAGCTGAGATATAGTTTATGAGCAGCTCAAACGCCAAAGTCCTGAAAATTCTGAAAATAGTACGTTTTCACATTGTGGTGGGAGGTGTTCTGGCATTCTCAGTTGGGGCTCTCTTGGCGCTTGCTGGCGGCGGGAGCTTCGACCCCACGCGATTCATTCTAGGATATGCTGTTGTGTTGCTAGGCGATCTCTCAACCCACTACAGCAATGACTATTTTGATGTAGAAGTGGACAAGCATATTGAACAGAAAAAGTTTTTTGCAGGTAGCGGCATTCTTGTTAACAATCCGAATCTTCGTTCATTATCACGACGTATTTCGCTTTCACTCCTTGCTTTCTCAAATATTTTGGCGGTCGGACTTGTTATTTTTCTTGATGTACCAATAGAATTTTTTGTCGTTATCTTAGTTGCGGATCTTGTAGGGTGGTTTTATTCAGCACCCCCGCTGCGTTTGACTTCAAGAGGGGTTGGCGAGCTTGTTGTGGCTTGCGTAACAGGTCTTGCGATTCCGGGTTTGGGTTATTTAGCTGTAAGAAGTCAGTTTGATCCTCTCTTTGTTTACTTTGCTCTTCCTTTCGTAATGTACGGGTTAATGCTTAGCCTTAGTCTTGAGGCGCCTGATGTTGAGATTGATCGGAAAGGAGGAAAAAGAAATCTTGTTGTTCGAAAAGGAACGCGGAGTGTTTTTTTGTTTGTCTTTGCATTGTCGGTCTTAGCTGCATTAGCCTTCTTTTTATATGGCTGGTTTGTCACTTATTCCATTGTGGACTTTAGCTTTGTATTTCTTTTTTCACTTGTACCCTTGACGGCGGGTCTTTTTGGGTTTGTAGTCGTTCTTCAGAAAAAAGAGGTGAACCATTCTAGTGCGTTAAATGTTGGTTCACTTTTTGTCTTTAATATACTCATGATCGTATATCTGCTAGTTACCATAATGACGGCGTAGAGCGCATTTGAAGGAAGAATTATAAGATGATTGTTTGCTATAGAAAGCCATGAAGGCTTGCGTTCTATATATCTCTCGAACGGGTAACACTAAACGTTTGGCAGAAGCCATATCAGAATTACTGATGGCACCAGTTTTTGACATAGCAGATGCGCCTGCCCCTTCGGTAGCCGATGACTTCAACCTTCTAGTTATAGGAACGCCTGTTATGGGTCTTAGGCCCACGCCGGAGGTGCACTCGTTTGTTAAGCGCCTGCCTGAAGGTGCGGGTAAGAAGACAATTCTGTTCTGCACTTATGCTATCAGAAAGGGTGGAACTTTGAGTGTTTTAGAGAAGGAGCTTGCTGGGAAAGGCTATGATACTATCCTAAGCGTGTCTAAGAGAGGTTTGAAGCCGAGTAAAGCTGATTTCGCGGATATTTTAAATGAGATAGATAGAGTGTTGAAGGAGCAGAAATGACTGCGAGCTATGAAGCTTTGAATTCTGATGAGGAGTAACTGGACTGAAAAAGTTTTTGGAAAAAACTTTCTCAAGTTATTTCCGATAGCCTAATAGGCATAGTCTATGCGAAAGGCTATTTCCTTTTTGAGTGTTTCGCAGGAAGCGAAACCTGCTTTTTCTGTTTCCTTTTCAGTTCTTTCTCTCTTTGAAGCTGTTTATGCCTTTCCAAACCTGCAACTTTGTCTTTCTTGCTTTTAGGCATTTTTTAACCACCTGTAGTCCATGGCATTATTGCTTTTCTTAATAAAAGCATTGTTGTTTCAATTCAAAAAGCGTGGTGGGGCTGCCCGGATTTGAACCGGGGTCTATAACGCCCGAGGCTACAAGCCTAGACCAAACTAGCCGACAGCCCCCTTATTTCGTGGTTGCAGGGTCTATCTTCATTCTGAGGTTATAGAAAAAAGTATTCCTCAACCTTTCCACAGTTCTCCTTTAATACTTGCTTCACTTCGAAGTCTTATCTTTTAACAGAAGATATAGACAAAAAAATTGGCAAAGCTCCGCAGTTCTCTGCATCATATGCTTGGTAATGCAGCAACTTTTCTATGGTACAACCTTGCGGCTATGCAAAATCCTGCTCCCACCACAGCAATCAAGAATGACCAATGGAACCCAGCTGACAACAGAACCGTTAAAGTTACGTCAGATGCGAAAGGTATTGACAAAGTGCTGGTTGTTGATCCTATTAAAGGAATACTGAGGCTTAACACCGTCTTACAGATCAGCGTTGCCGCAAGCAAGCCGATCACAAAGATCAGCACTATAAACAACGGTTTCTTATAACCGAAATCAAGCAGATGCTTTGAATAGGACTTTCCAGGAACAATCGAGTAAATTATCATCGTTACACCACTTGCAAGCAAAGTGAGCAAACTAACAATATTAAGGGCCCAAATGAAAGGGATCGAAAAGGTCGAGCCTAAAGCCCTGAAATTCGTGTTCACAGGTGAAGCATTTGCTGTCAACAAGTTATCGCCAACTGTAAGCTGCCACCAAGGATAAACCATCGAAACCACAATCATAATAATCGTAGCAACACCGCCAGCAAACCCAAACCAGTTAATCTTAGCTAACAAATCTTTCAATCAGTTCACTCCTCACAGTGCAGGATTTGGAATCTCCATCCGCTGCCCCATCTGATTTTTATCAAGCTGAACCTGAATCCCGCTGATATCAACACCAATGTTTGCCAACACAACCTCCACAGTTTCTTCGCCCTCATGAGCTGTGCCGAAGTGACTAATTGCATCTTCCGTCCAAGTAATCAGCAAAGTCACCGTCTTAGTTTCTCCCACAGGAATGCTAATAGAGTTTTCGAGGCTTGCTACACCAAGATCAAAGCCATGTTCAACACATTGAACATTACCGGACATCGACTTAAGTGTGATATCAAACGGAAAAGTGTTCTCAAACTGAATAACCTGTTTGATTGTTCTCGATATAGGATCATATTCTGGGGGACCAATGGGTTGTACTTCAGGTCCATCAGAACCATCACCCCCGCCAACACCGCTACTAAATTTGTCCACAATCTCGTTTATCTCAGGCGTAATAAACAATCCCACCAAGTTGTCTTGATAATTAAGTGTTACACCAACAACTGGCACAACCACAATAGCTATTGTAATCAAAGTCAAAATGAGCGTTATCTTGTCCATTCCTGCGCTTCCATCTTCTTAACTCTTGTTCTAGAGGAAGATTTGCGATTTTATTATTTATGAATCTGTGATTAGGGTTCCAACTAATTGAAACGTATCGACACTGCGATAGCAAGCCAAAAATGAAGAAAAAGAAGAAAGCGCCAAACAGTCTCATTCCTCATAAGGAGTGCTGAGAACCTCTTTGACCTTATTGGTTATTAACGGTCCAAGCCCATAAACAGTTTTCGACCAGTCCTCAACGTTAATTAGAGCATTCATTGGTGTCTGATAAGACTTGAGTAGGGCATTTGCCTTTTCTCTCCCAATGTTAGGCAAACTAGCTATGAAATACACTTGCGCGTCAGACAAGGTCTCAGTTTTCTTAAACGCATGAACTGTTGGCACTCTCTTTTCCAAAATTTGCTCTTGTCTTGCACCCACATACAAGAAATCCACCGTCTCCTTGTAGGATGCCGTGTTGACCAAGGCTATGCCGTTCTTTGCTAGATTAAACATGGCACCCCAAATTGCGGCAGGCTGAATGTGGCTGAATTTATAGACTATTGGCAAATAACCTTCCAGAAGGATCAATGCTTTCGGATATATATCCTTAAGCCTAAACAGCTGCTCAAAAAGATGTCTCCTAGTAAGCGTGTAAACAAAATCTTGCACAGTTTTCCTTTCCACAGCACACTGGTCTGACAGGATGTAATCGCCTTTTTCAAGGACGACAGTTTTGATTTTAACACCGCGCTCAATCAAGCCTTTAACAACCTTCACTGCAGTGCTAGCTTCTCGGCTGTCAACAATGATTGTAGGTTCTTCACCATTCTTCTTTTTGTTCTTCAAGTATGGCAGAAGTGTTTCAGTTCCTGACATAAACACAACTCTAGAGTTGTCTTTCCATTTTCACCTTAAAGTCATTTCCGTTTTCTTAACAGTTTTCCTTCTTCCCGGTAGTCGCAAACGTATTCAAATCCAGCGTCAACAAGCGCTTGAGCTTCTTTAATGTTCATAGCAATACTTGATGTGTACCATTAAAGTTCAAAATCTATCAAGTGCGTGTAGATTATCGTGCTGTTTATGCTCTTATGACCCAGTTTTCCTTTAACGCGAAGAATATCTTTTGACTTGTGGTATTCCATTGTAGCGAAAAAATGTCTGAAGCTGTTTAATTGAATTTCTGCAGAGCCCTTTCAGCCCCACAGGTTTCTCCTCATTCCTACCATTTTGTCTTTTGACCCCCAAAAAAATAGGGGGGAGTTTTGTTTTTCTTCTTGCTTTGCGGTTTACCGCTTTTTGAGTAGCATTATTGCGAATCCGATTGCTATCGCTACGATTATGGCACCAGTTGAACCCCGGACGTATAGTCCGGTTGGCTCTTGTGGCGGCGGAGGAGTTGGTGTTGGTATAGTTTCTGACGCTTCTTGGACGTTTATAGCGGTTTCTGCGCGCGAGCAATAGTAGGACTGTGATCCTTGACGCCTGAGGAGAAACTCGTTAATCAGTAAACAGTTAATTGGGGAGCGCTTGCGGGTCTCACACGTTCCAGATGACGTCTGCTAAGCGCCTTGGTTGCTCATATTTGTACAGATATGTACAAATAGGTTTATCAACCACCATTTACATCATGCTCGAGAGTTCTAAGCTTAACGCAAGGATGGAGAGAACTATGCCAAGTAGCAATACCAAAAGAACACCAATAGAGATTTTCGCAGAGATCCTTGACCTATGCAAGCAACCGACCGCAAGAACCCACGTAATGTACAAAACAAACATGTCCTATTCTAACATGTTGAATTCATTAGAACACTTGCAGAAATTACAAATGCTGAAGTTTGACAAAAACAGCAAAAAATATGAAACGACCGAGAAGGGCCATGAATACGTTAAAAAATATTATGAGCTCGAAAGGATACTCAGACTATGAAGAAATCTTGAAAACTGCCTAGCCTTTTCGGCACGCGAACTGTTTGTTCAGGTTGATTTGGCAAATAGCTTTCTTGCAACGTTGGTTATTTTAAGTTGCGCGTTTTCATTGCGCATCTCTGCAAAACCAAATTCTGTCAAAAATTCTATAACCGCTCTTGTTTGATACTCTTTTAATTGTTCTGCATTTTGCAGTTCAGATTGGCTATGGTAATTTCCATCGCAGAGTAAATCTATAATACCCCTCAGTTTAGATGACAGCTGCTTCACCGCATGCTTAGTGTCAATAGAGCAATTCCTCAATAGAGCAATTCCGCTTTTAAATTCTACAGAAGCTATGTTCTATAATTGCTTTATGAAAAATACTATTTGTTTGGTAACGAGCTAGGGGTGGGAATTCTCATGAGTTCTCACGAGGTTACAAACCACTGTGGTTTGCACTTTTTGTTATCGTTGATTAACATTTGATGACTTATATATTTGATAGCCCATCATTAAATTGGTATATCATTACTTGAAAACCCAACTTTTTAAGGGGACATATGGGTGATATCTCCATTGTGCAATTCCTGACATAAACTCAACTCTACGGTTGCGGTCACATTGCCGTCTTTTATTTTACTTTCGTTTTCTTAGAACTTCAAGAATCGCAAAAGATGATATAGAAAATATAGTCTGAAATATGACTTGGGAGGAGGCTTGCATTGTCAAGAAAAGAGTTGATTCCTAGAAAAGCCATAAACAAGACGCCTGCTTATTAGAACTTGAACAATACACAGGATTGCAAAAATAAAATAGAGCAGTCTTAAAAAAAGGTCTCAATTATTCTCAGGGTTGAAACTAATTTTACCGCGAGTTCGGTTTAATTAAGTATTTTTTGACAAAACATCAGAAATTATGAGAATACTACCCAATTGCATTTTAGCTAATTTTTGAAGAGAAATTGGCACGAATTCTCCCTGACAGTTTATGTTCTCAGCAAGAGCTAATACTTTTCTATCAATTTCTAATGCAATTTTCGTTGCAGAACTTTTTCTTTTATTTCGACGAATCGTCTCGGTGACACGCCAGATCTGACCCAAAAGCAACAAATTGGCAACGTCAACCATTAAACTATTGTCAAATACTTCAAAGTTTGTGGCATTGCGATTACCTGCAGGTTGCATTCTTGCAAAAAAGGATTCTAATTCCAATTTAGCGTTTGCCACATGCTTTAGCACTGAATCCAAAAGCACGGGGTCAGAAAGATAAAAATAAGGTTCAAGTTTAGTCAATACATTTATGCAATATTGTACAGTGGCTTCTCTTCTTTCTCTTCTTTTTTCAAGCAGATCTTGTAGCTTATGGTTTGATGCTCTTTCATCCTTTTTTATTGATGATTTCAAAAGAGGAACCTCACAGTTGAAACTGAAACCTCCGATTCTATTCTGATACCATTCGTCGCTGGTTGAACCCCGTCTCATAGTTAGAAGATTTTCAGGTTCATTTTGGGCATAATAATCAATGTAATCCCTTAAGCCATACATTTGATAGAAACCAGGCGTCAGGACTTTTCCGAAGGGAACATCAGGATTAGAAATCGAAAGAGGTAATCCAAGATTATCGCACAATTCTCTCAATCTTGGATAAGCTTCAGGAAGGTCCCTGCTAAAATAAAAGTAGGTATTATAAAAGCTACAATGATGTAAATTGCACAAGAGTTCAGGTTTTTCGTCCTTCAGGACTTCTTTAACAGCATTAGATTCAGGCCTTGGGTGCACCCACAAATAGTTTTTGTATTTAAAAGGAAAGGTCCATTCGTACTGGTTTTCAGTGGGCTCTCTGAAATAAGATTTTGCTGTGTCGACAAGTGAGGCTATACTGCTGAACCATCCTTCATTCATTCGCATACCACGTTGCTCAAGCATGGGTATTATTAGCCATCTCCAATTGAAGAATTCTGCTTCTGGGTGCTTTGCCATCCATTCAATAAAGTAGGTTGTTACTAAGCTACCTAAAGGTTCATCACTATGAGGCACCCCTATTAGCAGCGCGGTTTTCTCTCCATTACCTATACTGTACATTCTGAGAGGTTTCTCTTCAGCTGTCTTCCCGATTGTTCTTTCTTCGATAGATGAGTATTGCCTGAAATTTCCAGTAAGCGCCCCTATCTCGTTCACCTTTAAGAATCTGTTGTAATATGGGACTTCTCGTAGGATCTTGTGGAAATGGCTAAGGTTCAAAGTTGAATCTCGACACCTAAACCAGGTTTTTCTGAAGGAATCACATAACCAGCCTCATATCTAGCCCCACCTTTAGCAACGTCGTTGGTAAAGTCTAGCGCTGAATCCAGATCCGCATATTGAACATTTCTGAAAGCACAGGCAAAGTGGACACCAGCAGACATAGCAGCCATGGATTCGTTCATGCACCCCATCATTACTGGTACCTGAGCCAACTCTGCCAGCGCGTTGGCTTTAATGGCGTTGGTTATTCCCCCTATTTTCATCAGTTTAATGTTTATCATATCCGCAATTTCGAGCTTTACCAGTTTGACGCTGTCTCTCAAAGTTAAAGCGGTCTCATCAGCCATTATCGGAACTGAGCATTGGTTTGCAACATCCTTCAACGAATAGAGGTGTTTTGCTTTTGTCGGTTGTTCCAACATCTCTATTGCAACACTGTTTTTCTCAAGGGTCTTGACAATTCTAAGAGCATCTTCCACAGAATAACCCTCATTAGCATCAAGCCTCAACTTGATTGCTGAACCAACTGCTTCTCGAATAGCTAGAATGTTCTCTATATCCTGCTCAACATCTATTCCACATTTGATCTTAATGAATTTGAATCCCATAGCAACTATCTCTCTAGCTTTCTCCACCATCAAGTCCGTCAGGTTCAATCCGATCGTAACAGATGTTGCAATTTTATCTCTATAACCGCCCAATAATCTGAACACGGGCATCTCCGCCATTTTGCCTATGATGTCGTACAAAGCCATGTTTACACCTGCCTTCAGAGAAGAATTGCCTGCAAGATCATTATCCAAAGCAAAACTTACAAGATTGGTTCTCGTGGGATCACAACCGATAACAAGTTTCTTTGCAATTTCAAAATTTCTAAGAACGGTTTCCTTTGTCTCCGAGGTAACCGAATCGGGAGCCGAACAACCCCAACCAACTATGCCCGTCTCAGTCTCCAGTCGTATGAAAATGTTGTCCGAAACTTCAATTGTTTGATTAGCTATCACAAATGGCGCCTCTAATTGCAACTCGACTGGAATTGCCTCTGCTCGAACTATCCTCATTATCCTCAGAACTCCAAATACTCAAATGAAATTACCATTTAATCCAAGTTCCAATAAACCTAATCTAGAATCTCGTTCCTATAAACCGTTCTTTAACTCGCATCTTGAAAACTAACCCAAAGTCCAGAACCATAACGATAATCATGGATGAATTGCAGTGAGAGCTTTTTAAGGAAGCCCAATTGATATTAAACTGAGAACATGAAGTCAAGATTTCCGTATGGCATCTACAGTGCAAACGCAAATGATATCGATGCTATCTTTGAAGTGGAACAAAAATGTTTCCCGGGAAAGGCGGGCTATTCAAAACGCCAGCTGGAACATCTGATTTTAAATACAAACAGCGATTGCTTGGTTGAAAAACGAGATCGGGTAATTAGGGCTTTCCTTATAGTCACCTATCAACTAGGACGTCTGACTTGTAACATCGAAACCATTGACGTTGAGCCAGCTTTCAAAAACAGAGGTATAGGGTTGAAGCTGCTCACAGCTGCAGAGATCTGTATGAAACGAAGGGGAATGCGTTATTCCCAGTTGGAGGTGTCTGAAGGAAATGAAGCTGCTTTGAATGTATATAGAAAGGCAGGGTATACATTTAAGGAAAGAATTGAAGGTTATTACAAGTTTGAACACAATGGAACGCGCAATGCAATTCGAATGGTCAAGACTCTTAGTTAATCTGAAGGTTTTGACGCAGTGACCCATGATTCGTCATTCAGTGTTGAAAAGCCTTTCGTATATTTTAGTAGAATTTCAAGTAGGGGTGATCTGAAGTGAGCTGGCAAAAGTTGTAGGTCGCTGGTTGGTTTATTAATGTGAATTGTTTCAATATGAAGAGGCCCTTGGTTCTTTAAACTGGGTAAAAGCTTTGCGAGAAAGAGTGAGTAGTTTTTTTCATCTTCGTCAAGTCTGAGATTTCCCTCAGCAATTCTAGAAGGTAATACTGCGACGTCTTTATCGCTGTAACCCATAATTGACGGGTCAACATTGTTAGCCAATAGAAAAAGGAGAATGCCTTGACATTTGCTGCATTTGCCGCAAGGAAGTAATGCACCATTATTGAACCCACAACTGTGGCAAGAACGTTGAACTTGTGCCAGTTCAGGGTACCTACGGGTCAATATCCTCTCCACAATTAATCCTGATATCGATCGAACCGCACTCCATTGACGCAAACCAGGCATTCTCTTGGAGAACCATTGCTCCATCCTGACATCAAATTCCTGAGTCTGGTCGTAAATTCCAAAGAAATGCCTAATTCCAGCAAAGTAAGGATACACTCGAGGATCGTCAAGTTCTGTCCCAATCAAAACGTTCCCAATTTTGCGCCTAGCGAATATTGGAAGAAGAAGAAAAATATAGACTGGAAAGATGCAGAGTCTTATGGGATAAGTGTCTGACCAAATTTTTCTATGATCTTTTCTAATAATTCTCATTTTATCAAGCATAAACAAGTAGAAGCGATCAACATTGGTCCAAACTCTTACCGTGTTTGGATCATGTTCTTTAAATTGTCGATAAGCTGGAAGAGCGGTTCGCCAATGACCCCCACTTTCATTTACATACAAAGGGTGAACGTCAGCGTTTATCTCTTTAAGCATAGCATAGGTGAGAAGGCTCTCTTTTCCGCCGCTTGAAAGCACACCACATGAATTTTTATTAAACTCAAAAGAAATTGGAACATCGTCCACGAGGCTGGCTGCAACTATTTTTGCCATAGGACGGGCGTTTGCTTCCGAAACTTCAGCGGCAGAAGAAATGAATTGCGGCAATATATACGGATTTTTCCTTCGAACCAGCTTGTTGATAAAAATGTCTTTAGAGAAAACATCTAGAAGATCATTTAAAAGCGCTAGGTCTGCTTCGCTAATTGGCCATTTCAATCTAATTTCGCTTGTGAAGAGTCCGTAGTTGAGTGAGGGCATAGCCGAGGCAATCCGTAACAAGGGAAGTTGGTTTTGATCTAACGTTTCTTCATATTTGAAGCGAAGATCGAAAGAATGCTGTTTATCTGCGGTATCTATACATGAAATTTTGATCTTTACTGCGTCTCCTCGTAGCTCAGGCTCAAAGACTAATATAGATTTGAAACATTCAAGGCTCATGACATCAGTTTTTGCATAACTCTTCGATGGC
>Ga0209427_10003253_pt1 | contig 19081 bp, 15 predicted proteins | sample DeeMarSWOR136_30_FD_187465 | JGI IMG/M metagenome (GOLD analysis project Ga0209427, IMG submission 187465) | Marine sediment microbial communities from White Oak River estuary, North Carolina - WOR-1-36_30 (SPAdes) (version 2) | ecosystem: Environmental > Aquatic > Marine > Intertidal zone >...
CCACATTGGCCAAATTGATGAAAGGCCTGCTCCATCCGTCATCGGGGGAAATTCGAGTCGATGGGCAACCGATCCACCCGGGTAAGGGAAGGTTCAATGTCGGGCTGATCCTTTCCAACCCCGATGACCAGCTCCTTTTTCCCACGGTGGAGGAGGAGATGGTTTTTGGCTTGGAGTGTATGGGGGTGGAAAGGGAGACGATACAAAAGAGGGTGCTGGAATATTTGGGTTTGCTTGAAATGGAGCAATCTCTCGGAATCCCTCTCCATTTCCTCTCTAGAGGCCAGCGGCAAAGAGTGGCTATCGCGGCAGTCCTGGCCCTGGAGCCGAATTACCTCCTTCTCGATGAGGCTACTTGCGCCCTCGATCCCGGTTGGAGGAGCCGTCTGATGTCCATTTTATCCGCGCTGAGAGCGAGGAGAAAAATGGCCATCATCCATTTTACCACCTCCCTTGAGGAGGCACGTTATGCCCGGCTCATTCTCATTTTGGAGGATGGAAGGTTCATTGCCAACTATACCCCTGCTGAGATTCTCTCCCTCCCTCGTGGTTTAACTGAGATGGGATACCCCCTCCCCCCGGTTGTGGAGCTATCCTTACACCTTGAACAAATGGGCCACCCCATCCCTCCGGGAATCGTTACGGCGGAAGAGATGGAAACGTTTCTCCTCAGTGCAATGAGGGATTAAACCTTTTCCCACCTCGGAAGAGGAGGATGCCATTGACCATCCAGATGAAGGGGAAGAAGGCCTTCCATGCTATCATTTTCATCCTCCTTGTCATTCTCCTTTTCATCTTTTTTCTCTATATCGGTTTTCCCTACGACGCCCTTAAGAGGAGAATCAAAGGGGAGCTGGAGGCAAAAACTCCCTTCCTTTATGAAATTGAGGAGCTTCTTCCCCATCCCTTATCAGGCTTGACCTTTAAGAAGGTGGTCATCTACGCCTCGGTGGATTCGAAAAGGGCTAGGGTGTTGGGCGTCGACCGGTTTAGGGTTGCCCTATCCCTCATTCCACTTCTGTGGAGAAAGGTCCACCTCCGATTATGGGGAGATATATTGGAGGGAACCCTGGAGGGCGAAATCACCAGGCGAGGGGGTAACGGGGAGTTAACCCTTTGGGGAAGTGATGTAAACCTCCAACAAATCGACATTCTGAGAGATGTTGGGGGCGTGGAGATGGCGGGAATCCTGAGGGGGAAAACGGTGCTTACGCTTGGTGAAGGGAGTATCTCCGAACAAACCGGAACAGCGGAATTCACGATCACCGAGGCGATATTGCGAAGATTGCCCTTGCCCGGGGTAGCTCCTCTTCGCTTGGGAGGCATTCAAGGTAAGCTCGAACTAAAACGTGGAAATATTATTATCGAGCGCCTTGCCTTCTCAGAAGGGGATCTCAGCGGCCAGGTGCTCGGAAATATCCTCCTCAATCCCAATTTTTCACAGAGCCGACTCAATCTGAGAATTACTATTAAACCTTCCGCGAAATTCGATCCCCGGTATCGGATACTCCTCTCTCTTCTCGGCCGGCAGAGGCAAACTGAGGGACTTTACGCCTTCTTCCTGAAGGGAACGGTACATCACCCTCGTCTTGTAACGAAATGACGATCTCTGGCCGAGGGGAAAGCACCTCTCGCCTTCGCTGACGGGGAAAAATCAACGGGGTGTTTGGACGAAATTAGATGGATAGGAGATAGGCCAGGTTATCCAATACGGTCGTGAAGAAGACGTTCTTCACGGTATATCCCTTGGGCACCTCTATTTGGGCGGGTGCGAAGTTGAGGATTCCCCGGACATTGGCATCCACCAGTTGGTCCGCCACCTTCTGGGCTTGATCCGCCGGGGTCGTGATAATTCCAATCTCGATGTTTCTCTCCCTGACTACATCCTTTAAGGTCTCGGGATAAAGGATTTCCACGGGCTTTCCCAGCTTTTCAGATATCCTTCCAATGACCTTCGGGGGGTTGATATCGAAAGCGGCCACAATTTTGTAATTTTGCTTCAGAAAATCCTTATAGGAAAACAGCGCCGAACCCAGGTTGCCCATCCCGATAATTGCCATTCTCCATTCTTTATCTAATCCGAGGATCCGTTTAATGTCGAAAAGCAAATCCCGCACGTAATATCCTACCCCCCTGATACCAAACTCACCGAAGTAAGCCAAGTCCTTTCTCACTTGGGCCGCATTGACTGCGCACATGGTTGCTAGTTGAGCCGAGGAAACCACTTTATCTCCCTTTGCCTGTAACTGTTCCAAACACCTCGAATACCTTGACAACCGCCTAATGGTCGCCTCTGGAACCTTCGAGAACTTCAACTCTTCTCCTCCGTTTGCAAGAATTCAAGGCTTTTTCGGGGAATTTGAAATGCTTGATTTACTAACTATATCGCAGATTAAGGGGATAACGCAAGGAAAAAGATATTTTTTTCACAAAGTATTTCGGAGCACTCCCTAACCGCCAAATCCTCGTTCCTCGGGATATTCGTTAAGTATTTGTTGACATATTGCCCGTTCTCATGGTAAGTATGGCTGGTCACGATAATGAACGGGCTCTTGCCCCAACCTTCAAGCGGGATTGAGGTTATGAACATCGGTTATCGGTTAAAGGAATTGAGGAAGGTGAGGGGAATTTCACTCCGCAATTTGGCGAAAAAAGTCGGGGTTTCGGCAAGTTTCATTTCCCAGGTCGAACAGAATAAGTGTCGACCTTCATTGGATACACTCCGGAAAATTGCCGAAGCATTGGACGTCACGACCAGCTATCTTTTAGAGGTTGAGCGAGATGGGTTCTCCGCTTCCAAAGAAGTTGTGGAAATCCGGGTGCCCAACCGGCTAACGTATCTATCCGGTTTAGCGGATTTTTTAAAGAGCGTTTGCCAGAATCATGAGGTACCCAAGAAAGATATCGAGAATATCATGTTGGCCGTGGATGAAGCCTGCACCAACATCATCAAGTATGCATATCAGGTCGGGGACATCAATTATTTTACGGTAAGGATTTCCTTCGAGCCCGAGCTGGTCCAAGTCGACCTCCTCGACCGGGGAACAAGGTTTAACCCGTTGGAAATCCCCTCGCCCGACGTGAAAGGTGTCACGGGACACGGCAAGGAGAAGGATTTCAGTTTGGGAATCTACTTCATGAAGAAGGTGATGGATGATATTCGTTACCGTTATTCGCCAAACGAGGGGAACCGTTTGACCCTGATTAAAAGGATCTCTCAATCAAAGGGGAATGGTCTATGAAGATTGAAGTCATCGACACCCAAAGAAGTGGCATTCACTTGGTCAAAATAGAGGGCCGTTTGGATGCCAATTTCTCATTACAATTGGAGGATGAGGTCGATAGGTTGTTGGAACAAAAGACGAAGAGTATCATTGTGGATTTGTCCGACGTGACCTACCTCAGCAGCAGCGGGTTGAGGGTTTTGCTCTCCATCAATAAGGAAACGGAAGGTGCGGGAGGTTTTGTCCTGGTCAACCCTCGGGACGTCGTCAAGAAGATTATCGAGGTCGCTGAGCTGGATGATTTCCTGACCCAGGCGAAGACGGTGGAAGAAGCGATGGCGATATTGGAGGCCAAAAAGAAATCATAATCAACGTACTGTTAATGGTTCGTTTACCATGAATAGGAACCCCTTTCGGCTGAAGTTTCACTTTACCATCTCCAGAAAGTTGCTCATCTTTTTCGTAATCGTGGCCCTGGTTCCCCTGGGTTTCGTCGTCGCCATTACGTTGACGCGCTTGCAGGGGACGATGAGCTTATACAACCAGGCCAAGATTTCCACTAATCTGAAGACAGCCTGGGGAATCTACAACGGCGAACAGGAAAAGATCGCCGATGGCATCCGGATCCTCTCCTCCCTGCCTGAGATCAAGCAAAGGATCCATGAGCGAGATGCGAGTGGATTGAAGAAGAAGATCATGATCTCCAGGCGAATTCTCAACGTCGACCTTATCGATATAATCGACCGTTTTGGAGAGGTCCTCTGCAAAACCAACAACGATCTCGACGCATATGCCCTCAAGCATCTAGTAAGAGAGGGTCTGAAGGGAAAGGAGATCGTTTCCACCGAGGTTTTTACCCCCAAGGACGTTGATATAGAGGATGATATAAGGCAAACCTATACTCAACAACTGACAGTTAAATACCGTTTTACCCCGAAGGCGAGACCCCTCAATATTGAAAAATGCTCGATGGGCATGGCATTGGTGGCTCTGGTCCCCGTGATGGAGGAAGAAAAGGTGATCGGGGTGGTAATGGCGGCTCAGTTTCTGACAAGAAATTATAAGATCGTGGATAAAATCGTCGAGAGCGTGGGGGAGGGAACGGCAACTATCTTCCAAGATGATGTTCGGATCTCGACCAACGTCAGGGACTTTGAAGGCCAACGGGCGGTAGGGACGCGTGTTTCCGAGGAGGTCTACGATCAAGTGATCAAGGAGGGAAAGCCTTGGAATTTTCGGGCATTCGTGGTGACGGACTGGTATATTTCCTCCTATGAACCCATCAAAAACTACTGGGGCGATCGAATCGGCATCCTGTATGTGGGGACCAAAGAGGCCTTCTTCACCCCTCTGAGCGAATCCATACTGAGGCGCATCTATCTCATCGTAATCGGGGCCCTTCTGTTCACCGTCCTCCTCTCGTTGAAAATCTCCCAAACCTTCACTCAGCCCATCCTGAGGATTATCGAAAAGACCAAAATCATGGCTCAGGGGAGATTGGACACCAAAATCGACCTCCAGAGCACGGATGAGTTAGGGGAACTGGCAGAGGCGCTCAACACCATGAGCGCAAAATTACTGGAGAGCAGGGATGAAATCCTCACAAAGCAGAGGATGGAGAGGGAACTGGAGATCGCTTACCAGGTGCAGAAGCGGCTCCTCATCGAACAATTCCCCACAGTGAAGGGACTGGAGATCGCTGGGGATTGCATTCCCGCCCTTGAAGTAGGGGGAGATTTCTATGATCTCCTCCAGATCGGTGAGGGCTGCAGCAATATCGTGATCGGCGACGTGGCGGGCAAGGGGATGTCCGCTGCCATGTTCATGGGAATCGTGAGGAGCATCATCAGGGCCGAAGGCCTCGAGAGCTTCAGTGCCTCTCAGGTCATGAAGAAGGCCAACCGGTTGGTCTGCTTGGATTCCAAATCCGGCATGTTCGTCACTATCTTCTACGCCATCTACGATGAAACCACGAAGGGTTTGGAATACTGCAACGCAGGACACGTTTATCCCATGTTGTACGATCCCCGCCTCCAGAGGTTCACCTACCTCAATACCGAGGGGAGGCCGTTGGGCATAACCACCGAGAGCACCTATGAGGCCAAGAGCTGTGTGCTGGAAAAGGGGCAGATCGTGGTCCTCTATACCGATGGCGTGGTGGAAGCGGTGGATGGAAACGACGTTCCCTTCGGAGAGGGAAGGTTAAGGACGATCATTCGTGACAATGCCCATGAATCCGCCCATGAGATTGTCCGCAAGCTGAAAGGGGAGATAGATGCGCATCGGGGCGATACACCCCAATCCGATGACATAACCCTGATCGTGCTCAAGGTTCATTAACGTATTCCTTGAGAGAAATGCACTGACCTCCCTATTCTCCCTGGTCCTCTTCCTCTTCTTTCTTCCTTTGTTCTCTTACGGCCTTTTTCCTGGCCTGATCCAGCCTGAATTTCTTCGAGGTGTAGGGAGTCATGCGGGAGACGAGGTCCCACGGGCCTCTGTATTTAGCCCTCTCTTCGGCCCGCTTCTCCTCCGCCCCTGCAATGGCTTCCTCCGCTGCTCTCTCCTCTGGTGTCTCCTCCAGGAATAGCTTCCTCCCCTCAATCTCCTCCAGCTCCAACGGATGGTGGTGTCTCATCTCTTCTTCCGATATTCTCCCGGTGATCTTCGCCCAGTTCATGGGGTAGACATCGGGATCGAACATGACGGAGTAGAGGTGCCAGACGAGGATGGTCATGCTGGCCAGAATTGCCTCGTAGAAATGGATCACCCTGGCCACGTTCACCCCCCAGCTGGGCAGAAAGAGGCTGAAGTACTTCGGATACCAGAGGATAAAACCGGTGACCGTCATGACGAAGGTTCCCCATAAAGCCCCGAAGTATTCGATCTTCTCGATATAGCTGTATCTCCCGAATTTCGGCCTCCCCTTTGATATGCCAAGGTCGTATCCCATCAATGTGAAGGCATCGAGGAGATCTTTGAAGGTGGGAATCAATGCCACCATATGGCTTCGACCCCTTTTGGTAGAGAGCATGTACGGGATATGGTAGATGCCCAGGAGCACGGTAACCACTCCCGCTATCCTGTGGAGAAGGCTCCTCATAGGGCTTGCCGGAGGATGGAAGAAAATGCCCACCCACCAGGCATCGGGATACTTCAAGGCGAAGCCCGTGATCACCAAGATGGTGAAGCTCGCCGCCAACAGTCCGTGTTGAATCCTTTCGTTGACGGTGAGCCTCTCGTAATACTTGACCCCCTCCTTCTTCCGTGCCGCCAACCACTTCCGGATAAAGTCGATTCCCCCGTGGAAGTACATGAAGACGACCACCAGGACGATGAGGATGATATAGAAGACCCTCACCCACGAAGCCACCCTATCCCCCACCGTCACCGCTGTCGTTGAGGGCGTAAAGTGGACGGGAAACGCGGCGAAATTCTCCGATGCGCCGGGATGGCACCTTCCGCAGGTTTTTACCAGGCTGGATTTATGGATCATCGACTTGGGATCGCTGGAGGGCCGAATATCGTGAACCCCGTGGCAGCTGGCACAGTTGGCCGCAACCACATCTCCCCCTTTTTTGGCGAGGCCGTGGTAGCTATCCAGGTAGGATTTGACCTTTAGGGTCGATACGCCGTACTCCTTGCTGATCCACTCCGCCCCGTGGCATTGGGGGCAGGTAGTCATGGCGACCTTCTGTTCCGCAACGGGGGAAGCCGGGTCTACTTTGGCCTTGATGCTGTGGATGCCGTGGCAGTCGGTGCAGACGGGAGACCGTCCTACACCCCTTTTTGCCGCAACACCGTGGATGCTTCCCTCATATTCCTCAAAAGCCCTGGGGTGACACCTCCCGCAGGTAGAGGAGACGTTCTGCCGGGAGATGAGGGATTCTGAGTCCAGGGGACCCTTAAGATTGTGGGAGCTGTGGCAGTCACTACAGGTGGCTGCCCCCGCAATACCCCTCTTTACCGCACGCCCATGCACGCTTTCCTTGTAAATAACCCCAGGTAAAACCCGATCGGGAATCCCCCGATGCTCCCTCACGAAGGCCACATCGGCGTGACATCGGTCGCAGGTCTCCTCCAAATTGAGGGGGTTCACCTTGGACAGGATGTGCCCCTTGGGGTAGATGTAGTGGGAGCCGTGGCAGTCCGAGCAGTGGGCCGAATCCTTCACACCGCGTTTGATGGCCTCTGCATGAAGGCTTCTTTGGTAGACTCTATCCACGTCCTCATGGCACTGGCCGCAGTTGACCCGTTTGAGCCTCGGGGCGTGTTCCGGCTCCATATTCTCCAGATCGATGTGGCACCCCACGCATGAGATGTCCGCATGCACGGAGTTCTCCCAGTTGGCCTTGTCCACATATAAGGAGACCTCCCTTCCCGAATCATCGACCTTCACCAATCCCTTATCGCTATGGCACTCGAAACAGAGGCTATCCTCGGCTGCCCAGAGTCCCCTCGGGGCGAGGACGATTCCAAGGGCCAACAGAAGGAATGTCAGAACCGAAAGTTTCCCCTTTTCCCACCCCATTCACGGCCCCTCCTTTATCCTGTTTTCATGGATATCTCGTTTGGAGTTCGTTAAAGGCGTCATGGCTTTTGCTCAAACTCCTTCACTCCTACCAAATAAAGGTACTACAAGCTGATCTCAGTGCTTCTCCCAACCCTCTGCTCGTCTACAAGAGGATTTTATAATGCGAGCTAAGAGCTTTCAAGCATTTTCCTAGACGGGATTACAAAAACGGGAACTGAGCTGCGCCGGATGACCTTTTCGGCAATGCTTCCGCAAAAGACATGTTCTATTCCAGTTCTACCATGTGTACCCATAACAATAAGATCTACCTTCTCCTTCCTTGCAAATTTGATTATTTCCTCATCTTCCTTCCCAGATTTAGTAACGATTTCAAATTTAATCCCATTTTCCATTTTTCTTACATAGTGCTCCTTATATTTAGTCTCCAGATCTTTTTCAATGCCTTTTTGTATCCTTTGTAAGTCCTCCGTGGTTATATACTTCTCTGCAAATGGCTGATGGGGATTGCCAGGTATCACATGTAAAATATAAAGAAGACCCTCCTCTCTTTTTACAATGTCAAAGGCAAACTCAAAGGCATAATCTGAATTCTTGTAAAAATCCGTACAAAAAAGTACCTTTTTGTATTTTGGATCTCCGATCAATTTTGCTCCTTCCTCTATTGTAGGGTTAATAGGTTACCAATTTTTCCTAATTTCATCGAGTCTAAGAAATTAATGTTTACGACATGTTAGAGTTAATAGGAGAGAAGTCCAGAACCAATTAGTGATACCCTCTTGATGATTTACACGTGGAGTCCGAAGAAACAACCACTGAAGGCTCTCCAAGCCGCTCACCCCCCCTTTATTACGTGAACCTTGGCGGTCGTCTCATCGACTTTCCCCCTCGATGATGATAGTCGAGGCCTTCTCCTTCGCCCCCCATATGCTGGTGATGAATCGGACCAAGTCGGATTCGGTGGTAATGCCCAGCAACATCCCCCTGTCCACAACGGGAAAGGCACCGATCCTTTTCTCTTGCCCCAGGAGCAGCGTTTCTTCGAAGGTCGTATCCGGAGATATGGTGATGGAATTTTCAACCATGATATCCTTCACCTTCATTTTCGATATCAGGTCATGGAGTTCGTGAATGCACAATGACGTGGCCGGGAGGGGGAAGCCTCCGGATGTTGTCCTCCTGCGTAGTCCTCTTAGCCTCGACAATGGGGATCTCGCTGTCAACGGTTAGGGGATTATCCGTCATGATATCCCTTATTCTCATCTCTTCGCCTCCTCATAACGATTTAGTCGCTTTTTCCCACGCCGCATAACCCCCTTTTCCTGATGGACCATTCCAATTCATAGGCAAGGTGTTAAGTATTACTTTACATTAATGTTCAACCCTTGTCAACTCTTTTCTCATGAACCCCTCACACCTCCACGTATCCTTGCACATGCCGGAAAGGGACGTGTCCCCATTACGTCCAAGTTCCTTTACAGTGATTGCCTGACATTCCTTTGCAGATGGTCATTTTCGTCCGACATTCTTGCCTGCATAACTGCTGTGAGTGACCCCGAAGGAAGCCTGGCGTGATTTTAGTGCCGGCCTTTGAGGGGTTGTGATTTGAGGGAAAATCCAGGAAGCAAAAACGTAAATATCCTCTGATTAGGCTGACGAAGAGCCTTTTCCCCCTTCTAACAGCCGAACCGCTTCCTTTGGGTCATCTGTGTGGCGAAATAGATCCAAAGTCTTGGAGGTTCTGAGTACCTTTTTGGCGGTTTCCCGCACATTGAGCAATATGAGTCCGCCGCCCTTACCCTTGAGTACATTCGTTAATGAAAGGAGGACCTTTATCCCGGCACTGCTGAGAAAAGTGACCTCTGAACATTCCAGTATGATCTTCTTGGCCTTCCTCAGTACGGGTTCAAGCGAGTTCTCTAGTTGTGAAGCATAATAGGAATCTAGCCTACCCTTCACTTTGATGAGGTGAATATCGTGTTCTCTTAGATATGAAACATCAATGTCCATAGGTATCTACCTCCATGGCTCTTTCCACAAATCCTTTTGCCCTGACAGCAGGGAATTCCCTGCTGGAACTTGGTTTTTCACACAGAGCCTACGGACAAGCTATCTCCGAAGCAGGGAACACCTGGTCATCCCCGGGAGTTCTGTTCCTTTTCAATCCCTCAGTTTTTCCCCGAAAGCAGTTGGGATCTGGCCCGAAGAGGTCTCCGAAGTAGGTATAAGCGCGTGCCCTGCACCCTCCACAGATGTCACGAATTGAACAGTGCCCGCACCATCCTCGGATATTCTCCCTGTTTCTCAGTTTTATCAAGACGGGATTTTTAGTCCAGATTTCCATGAGGTTTTTCTCCCGGATATTTCCGATCTTTAGTGGAAGCATATCGCAGGGCCTCACGGAGCCATCAGGGTCCACTGAGAGAATGGTGATGCCTGCCGAACATCCTTTGGAAAAGAAAGCGGCCCCTGCCTGGATTCGGCCGTATGGAAGGAGGTTCATTACCCCCCTTGCCAGCTGATTAAACGATAACTCCCTCAATAGCCGATCAGCAATGAGAGGGGCCTGAGGTGCCGTCGTAGATATCTCCAAAGGACTTTGGCCCAAGATTTTGCAGCGAGTCTCCGCCATGGTAAGGTCGAGCATCTCCCTCCTCTTTTCACCGTCCAGGTCCAGTTCGAATTCGTTCTTGCCCCGACCACTAGGAACGAAATTGAAGATTATAATCCTCTGGCAGCCAAGTTCCTTTGCCATCTGTACGATTTTCGGAATCTCCCTGAAGTTAGCTTGAGTGGCCGTAATGGACATTCCGGTAACAATCCCCGCTTCCACGGCATTCTGCACTCCCGCAACGGCCTTTTCCCAGCACCCTTTTCCACGGAGGGCATCATGGATTTCTGGCATAACTGAATCGACACTGACTTTGATGTAGTCGAGGCCAGCTTTCTTTAGGCAGTGGGCATTTCCGCGGGTGAGGAGCGTTCCATTGGTGATGAGAACGGTATAAAGGCCTCTTTGATGGGCCTCGTGAATCATATCCGGCAGATCGGGAGAAATCAGAGGCTCACCCCCGGCGATCATGAGGGCATTGGTTCCTGCTTCTGCAACTTGCTGGACCAACTGAAGCTTCTCTTCTCGGGTCAGTTCGTCTTTGATGGGGTTTTGATCGGCATCCACATGACAATAAACACAGTGGAGGTTACAGGATCGAGTAATCTCCCACACCAAGATGACAGGGGCTCCCGAGGGCTGTGGGGTGGCCGCCCCGAACAGGCCAAACCCCTGAACGTAATTGGCAATCAGATGGCGGGTATGTCTTTCTGACAAGAGTTCCCTCAACACAGAACGGTCCACTCCGAGCCAGAGCCGGACTATTTCCAAGATAAACCGATAGGCCAGCACTTCCAGATAACAGAGCCACATACTGACATTTTTGTTATACCCATTTTGGGCGAAGAGAGTCATAGCCCTTTCCAGGTGACTGTCGCGGCAGAGAGCACATGGAGAGGTAGCCCCCTTCAACAGAGCCCGGAAAGGAGACAAGCCTGCCAACCGTTGAAACCGGTCAATGGTCCCGAGGGTTGGGGTGCAGCACGGAAACCGGCTGCGATACATCCTCATCTGCCTTGCTCCAAGACATTCAGTTAGAGAAAAATCATGCTCACATTGCTCAAGTCGCCGATTGGAATCTCCACCAATTGCACAAACGGCAAAAAGCTTAGCTTTCCCTTGAATGATGTAGACGTTCTAACAGCCATAGGCCGAGAATGAATAGGGGAACAATGAGAAGAGCAAGGGAAAGGCCGATGCCCGTGAGAATTAAGGTAGTTTTCATAAAAACCTCCTCTTGAAGGGCTTGATTTAAAGGTGCCCTTTTGCTTAAAAACGGCCCAAACCACACTCATTCGCTCATAGATTGAGAGGGTCTCAGGTAGGCACCCCAATAGCTCATTCCTACAAATACCCCACCGCCTATAATGTTGCCTATGGTTACGGGCAGCAGGTTCTTCCATAAGAAGCTGATCCAGCTAAGCGAACTTGGGTCGAAGGCCGACGGACTGGCAACACCCGCCCATTGGTGCAAGAATATCCCGGTGGGGATGAAGTACATGTTAGCCACGCAATGCTCGAAGCCGATGGCGACGAATGCCATGATAGGGAAGTAGATGGCGAATATTTTCCCGATGGTTTGGCGAGCGGCGAGGGCCATCCAGACGGCCAAACAGACGAGCCAGTTGCAACCAATCCCGCGGACAAGCGCCTCGGTAAAGCTGAGGTTCGTTTTTTTGAAGGCTATGCCGACGGCAGCAGCACCCAACGTCCCGTTGCCAGTCTTCCATAAACCCGAAAGGTAGAAAATCAGCGCCAGTATAATTGACCCTCCGAAGTTAGCAAGGTAAACGAGTGCCCATCTCTTTGTCATTGTTGCGAGGGTAATGTCTTTTGTCAAAACACTCGATACCATCAGGTTGTTGCCGGTGAAAAGCTCTGCTCCTGCTATCACGACGAGCATCAGGCCGAGGCTAAAGGCTGAACCCGCCAAGAACCTCGTTAGGCCAATTCCCGCCTTAGCAGCCATGTCAAAGGTCACAGTTGTTGAAAGGAGGCCTCCGAAAGCGATGTATGCTCCAGCCAAAATACCGAGCACAAAGACGGTAAGCCAAGGTGAGGTTGCCTTAATCACACCCAGGGTTTGTGCAACAGTCTCTGCTATTGTCTGCGGTGCCTTGTCCTCTATACTAGGAACGGGAAACTGCCAGGCCTTCATCACGCTTTCGAACTGCCCCAAGGCTTTTTTCTCATCGGTTACCTTGCGCCTCTCCGCCTTCTTGACGACTCTGATTATCTCCTCAGGGGTGAAGGGTTTGGCGATGTAATCCATTGCCCCTCGCTTCATGGCCTCGGTCGCCCGACCGACGGTTGGATATCCGCTGATCATCACCACCGTCGAATCCGGCGATCGTCGGTCGATTTCCTCGATCACATCCATCCCATCGAATCCCGGCATCTTCCAGTCACATAGAATCACGTCAAAGGATGAATCTGAAACAAGTTTCAGGCCTTCCTGAGGATCTTTGGTGGTGGTAACGTCAAACCCCTCGGCCTCGAATATTTTGCGGCATGATTCCAGAACAACCTTTTCATCGTCGATGACAAGCATTCTCTCGGCCATAAGATTACCTCCATATGGCTACCAGACCTCGGCGCTCAGCCGCTGTTCAAGCCAGCGCCTTTGGGTTGACGTAAGTGGTCCGATATATTCCTCTACCCACTCTACATCCCCTGTTAGCAGGGCGAGTTTCTCAGCCCCAGTGAGGTCATAGTCCTCGAGAGCGTCTGCCCCATGGTAGAGCAAGTTAGCGATGAATTGGCTATCGGAGGCAGCCCGCTCGAGGACCTTGATTACTTCTTCTTTGTGAATCAGGGCTTGTTCCTCAGGCGGTTGGGCGGCGGCTGTGTCAAGGGCTGAAGCCACTGCCTGGAGAAGTTGCTCAGGGGTAAACGGTTTTTCCAGATAATCTGTCGCCCCGAGTTTCATGGCCTGGACTGCGGACTGGACTGTTGCATAACCGGTGATCATAACCACGGGAAGGGATGGTTTGGCCCGTTTGATATCGCGAAGGACCCGCATACCACCAATTTCCGGCATGCGGACGTCGGCCAAAACGATGTCGTATTCCTTCTGGATTGCCCAGTCGAGTCCCTGCCGGCTACTCAGCGACACGTCGACCTCGTAATGGTCCTCCTTCAATATCTTGTGAACGCTGTCTAAGACAATCTGTTCGTCGTCAATCACGAGAGCCCTTTTCGCTTTCAAGGCCTTCCTCCTTTGCAACCACTCGACGATTATTTCGAGAAGTTCGTCAGGCGTGAATGGTTTGGCAATAAATTTTTCCGCACCCATTCTAACCCCATCGGCGATCGTCTGCGGGGTGGGATATCCACTCATCACCACGATAGGTATCTCCGGCCATCTTATCTTAATTTCTTGCATGAGATACATGCCGTCGTGCTCGGGCATCTTCACGTCTATGAGAAGGAGATCGTAGTCGTCATTTTCCAATGTCTCCAGTGCCTTATCCGCGCTGGGAACGGAGGAGACATCAAAGCCCTCGGCTTCCAGAATGAGCCTGCAACTATCCAGCACAATCGGATCATCATCAACAATCAGTATCTTCATGATGCCCACTCCGCTCCTGGATTGGCAACCAAATGGTAAAGGTACTTCCGTGGGCAACCTCGCTTTGAACCCGAATGGTTCCTCCGTGGCGTCCAACGATACCATACGAAACCGCCAGTCCAAGTCCAGTACCCTGGCCAATCTCCTTCGTAGTAAAGAAGGGGTCGAACAATTTGTCGAGGTTCTCGGGTGGTATGCCGCACCCAGTATCGGCCACGGCAATCTCAACGCCCTTCTGGTGAGGTTTGTTAGCAGAGACGCCGATACCGGTTGATAGAATGATGGTGCCGCCCGGCTCTGTGGCATCGAGGGCGTTGAGAGTGATATTCAATATCACGCCTTGCAACTGACCCCGGTCCCCGGTAACCACAGGGAGGGTCTCTCCTGGCTCAAATTTCAAGCTCACCCCCTTTACCAGGGCCTGGTTTTCAACCAGGGAGAGGGCGGAACGGACAAGCCGGTTCACTTCCACGGGCTCAGGGTCAAGTTTCGTCTGCCGGGAGAAGTCCAGTAAACCCTTTACGATTTTCCGAACGCGGTCCGTTGCACCGGCTATTTTTTGAAGGTCTGAACGGACATCATCTCCAAGGTCCTCCCGCCGTAGCAGCATGTGCGTGAATGTTAATACACCGGTGAGCGGGTTGTTTATCTCGTGGGCCACACCTGCTGCTAGTTTGCCAATACTGGCTTGTTTTTCAGACTGCAGTAGTCGAATTTCACTCTCTGCCTTTTGCCGCCTATCGCGTTCTTGAAGCGACGTAAGCATTTCTCTGAACGTCTTCTGGAGGACCCCAATCTCACCCTTTGAGATAGGGCCGATTTCCGGTGAGAGGTTCCCCTGGGAAACTTGAGCACTAGCCTTGATGAGCCGATGCACTGGCCACATGATCCTGCCTTCCAGGGAGTACCCCAGCCCGATTGCTAAGCTTATGCCCGCCACAGTGAAAAGGATGAAAAGGGACAGGGCCTTTCTCCGGACGGCAACATATTTTGCCTCCAATACCCCGACATAGAGCATTCCCACCCGTTCACCTGAAATGTCCTCGATGGGCTCGTACGCCGTGATGTACCAGTCGCTCACGACGAAGGCGCGGTCTATCCATTTTTTGCCTTCTATAAGAACGTGCTCTCTTACCTCTTTTGAGACTCGAGTTCCAATCGCTCGCTTTCCCTGGGGAGTGAGAACATTTGTGGAAATACGGATATCCTTGAAGAAGATGGTCGCTGTCCCTATGCTCCGTCCCTTGTAGGTTTCCTGCTGGAAAACCGTGTTACGCACCGTATCAACTATTTCCTGACCGCGGTTAAGGAGAACCCCGCCATAGAGAGCACCGATGACCTCGCCATCGTCTAAGACCGGAATGGCAGCTCCAAGTGCCATACCCGAGGTCTCTTCCCTTTCGGACATTTCAGCAGCTCTCGGCGTGGGAACCACGTGAATTCTGGCTTGGTTAGCGAGTTCTGGGTTCTCGGCGGAGAGGAATTCCTGGTTCAGAACCGCCGTCCCGGAAGCGGCAACTCGGCGTGTGAGCGCCAAACTCGCCATGGGGTTATCAATACGTACCGGTTCTCTCGGTATAGAATGAGGTCCAATACGGCAGAGGGTTTTGCCCTCGACCGTGACGACACCTGCGAAATCCAAATGGGCCTGCTGGGCTACACGATTCAGCCGAGTGAGAAGTTCGGGGATATCCTGCCTCCTGACGGCCGATCGGAATCCGGCTCCCAACGTGGTTATGTTGAGGGAGACTTCCACAACCTTAATACGGTTCTGATAAATCTCGCGGGCGGCGTTGAGGTCTAACCTGACCCGATTTGTTGCTTCGTTAAGGACAGCTTCATAAAGAAGTTGACCGCCAACTAATAGAGAGACGGTACCGACCAACGAAGTTAAACCGAGAAAACTGACAATTAGTTTGGATCGAGTTGAGGAGAACAAACCAGCGGCCTCACTTTGCCTTCGTACATGGTCTGGGTCGTCGGACGCTAGTTTACTTTGACCATAGCGTCGGCGACACCACGTCCTACTGCCCTGCGTTTTCTGGTTGCCCGTTCCTTCTTTCTCCGCGAGAAAGCGACCACTTTTGCGTGAATTTCCGTCCGATTGCTCCTGGCTCTTTCTGGCGATGGATACTCCTTTTCTTCGATGTATCCGTCCTTCAGGGCGCTATTATAAATCTGATTTCCCTTCTCCGAGCGCATGAGCACAGTGGTATAGCCGTCATGAGAACCGAGGCCCCCAAAGGAGATGTCTGAATACTCGGCAGAAAAATCGGGGCAGACGAGGCACGCCGGACGGGCAAGGAAATCAACATCCTCGAAGGGCATGCAGACGGCGCTCCCGTCCTTAAGGTAGATGGAAAATCTCTCCTTGACGTTGACCTTAGCTACCTGGGTTAGTTTGAATGCGTACTTCTTCTCCAGCCTCTTGAGCTGGATGTCATCGAAGGAGAGGTTCTCCATGCAGAAAAGGCCGAAGCAGTACTTGATAACGTCCGCGGGAACTACCCCGAGAACCTGCATCTTTCGGACGGTGTTAATCTGGCAGGGAGTTCCCACCATGGCGATCCTGTCTATGGAACCCTGACGCAGCATTTTCAGCTCATACATGGCCGGTGAGTAAGTCGAGTAACGGCTTCCCAGTTCCACGATTTGGAAAGATTCGTCGAAATGGGAACCAGCCGCTGAGATGATGGCTTCCCTTGTGGTGGCCAGCAAGGGGGCCCTTTGGAAGGGACCGGCGCTCCTGGAGACCAGGGCGGCATCGATCATCCGCTTGTCCAGCAGGGAAAGGAGGAGGGAAGTAACCACCCCTCCGTCCGTACACCTTTCGGCCACCACGGGATCGGTAGTTTTGGCCGATGCTAACCCTCTTACCAGCCCGACGGGGGACTTCCAGCCCAATTTCTCCCTAAGCTCGTCGTCGAGATCGTGGGTATTTGGGCAAATCATGTAGCAGATGCCGCAATGGAGGCACTTCTCCTCATCCGCGAACACAGGCATTCCATTCTTGTCCACTTCTAAGGCCCCCAGGTTGTCAGCACTACAAAAGGATACGCATCCGCCGCACCTTCCGCAGAAACCCGGTCTCTGGACTTCGGCTATTAATTCATGGAACGACCTGGCTTCAGGAGACATAAGGATTTCCTCTCCGAAAAGACTTTGACCATTAAGGGTTCATGTACTGAACCTTTTTCTCCTCTTAGTGTTAAGTATAACTTAACACCTGCCGTTCGTCAAGGAAAAATTTTTTCATGCAACTCAGGCGGAGAAATAGCTCTTAACGGTGAAGATGAGATTAGTGGTGAAGATCGAAAACCAAGGAGGTGGAGCTCTCCCTCAATCAATGGACCGAAGAGACAACAAGGTCCTCTGATGCGCCGAGGGAAAAAAGTTTTGCCTTCGGGCTAACTTTGTCACAAAGTCACATCACAGGAGAGTCCTCAAGGAGGTAAAGAGCCAGAGATAGGCCGCTCCATAGATGCTCAGGAGGATAAGGTAGTAGGAGAGCATACGGGTATCCTTCCGGGCCGCCGCATGCTCCGTTGCGTAAACCTTATACATGACGTAGAAGGCCCATCCGACACCAATTATGGCTAGCACAATCTGCGACGTCCATATGAGGTTGATGCTGATCATTATGTCGGTCGATGCGCCAAAGGGGAACCTGGTCAATTGCAACGTCAATCCCTTGCCTCCCGGGACATAGCGGAGGTGATTGGCAAAATGGCCGCATAAGGCCAGGGGGATGAAGGCGAAGCTATACCGGATGTAGTTCGAACTCGTTCCCGCCGTTTTCCCATCTCGATGGAAGAGCACCCGGGGAAATTCCACGAGGACTAAGGCCAAAAGGACGATACCAATGAGGAGGGCCGTGTAACCCATGTTAGTGCTGAATGTAGGGAGAAACCCGAGAGAAACGCCGAACTGGGGCAAATCCGGCACGATCTCAACGATCAAGAGGCTTGCCAAGAGCAGGGAAAAGAATGCCGCTCCTTTTACCGGTTTGGTCTGAGTCCATATTTCCTGCCCCGGGGGCCGTAGATTCAGCTGGACTGACCTATACGGGCAGTTTTGGACACAGTACGTACACACTCGACAGCTCTGGTTTTCCTCCAAGAAGAGGGGGTGGCGAAACATAGGACATCCATAGGTCTTGCCGCCCTTAAAACATTCGTGGGTTTTGCACTCGTTGATACAGACATCCGTGTTTGCCCGTACTTCCAAGATTGATGCCATGGCATAGATTCCACACATATTGCCAAGGGCACAAATGTACCGGCACCAGACTTTTCTTTCAAAGATCAGGCTGAAAATAACCGCCCCCAATGTGATGGACAGTAAGACGAACCCGGTCGGCAGGGGAAATTCGCGAGCCCTAGCCACCCTCTCCACCCATAGGATAAACACGAAGAGAAAGGCCGGCATCCAGAGTTCCGTCCGTGTCAGGATGTGGGGCAATTTCCGTTGGAGGCTGAAGAGCCTCTGGATAACCCCCGACACAGCCCCGATGGGACAGATGGCGCACCAGCTTCTGGCCGAGAAGAAGGAGAGGAGAAAGAGGCTCGGCCACCAAACGGACAAGACCAGGATGTTGCCGATGTTTTGTCCGTCCCCCCTGGGTCCGAAAAAGAGCGAGTAGAAAATGAACCCGAATACCACAACGGTGAACGTGCGGACCAGGAACGGGTATATGCTGTTCTGGAAGTATCCCCAGACCACTCTGTTTCTGAGCAGGTTGTATTTTCCCCTCCCTTCTATGGAGGGAAGTCCCAGATAGACCCGATCGGGGAGAATAACATCGCCCTCGGTCAGGGCGACGGCCCGTTCCACCACTCCCTCCAACTCCTCGACGTTGCCCGGATAATCATAGGTAACGAAGAAATTCATGGCATCCGTTGATACCCTCGGAACGGGCCTTCCCATTTGTCGGGTCACCTTTTGAGTGAAGTGCTCCACCAATTCAGGGATATCCCGTTTCCGTTCCCGCAAGGGGGGAACTTCGATATTAATGCCGCTGAGCTTATCGAGGAGCTCCTTAAAAAATGTCCCCCGTTTTGCCATTTCCGCCAAATCCATCTCCGTGGTAGCGATTACCCGGACATCCGCTGACAGGGTCTCCGTCCCTCCAATCCGTCGAAACT
>Ga0209427_10003254_pt1 | contig 19080 bp, 12 predicted proteins | sample DeeMarSWOR136_30_FD_187465 | JGI IMG/M metagenome (GOLD analysis project Ga0209427, IMG submission 187465) | Marine sediment microbial communities from White Oak River estuary, North Carolina - WOR-1-36_30 (SPAdes) (version 2) | ecosystem: Environmental > Aquatic > Marine > Intertidal zone >...
CTCAACGTTTACTGGAACAGACTTTCCGTCTTTCATTTCGTAAACACCGACAGGACAAGTGTCAACACATGTTTCGCATCCAGTGCATTTCTCAGCATCAACTATGATTTCAACCATTATCTAATCAACTCCGCTTTTTAGATTTTAATCAAAAAGAAGCATTGAAATAAAAACGTTTTGTAAAAAAAGAGAACTATTCTCGGAGCCTCAGAAGAACTCCGTCGATCGTTGCTTCAGCCTCTTCGATTCTGCTCTTGTATTCTTCGAGAAGCTTTACATATGCATCCTTGGAAACTTCTCCGCGTCTGTATCTTGATTCAAGTCGTTGCATGTCTCTTTCTGTGCCTTCAAGATTTGTTTCAGCCACCTCGATCTGTCTCATCATGTTTGCATATTTGGAACCAGCAGATCGTATCTTCTCGCTGAGAGTGGAGAGATTTCTAGAAATTGTGGATAGACGTCCGTCCAGCATCTTTTTCCTAACCTTAAATCTGCGTCTAGGGATTTTTCCTTTCTGTAAACGCTCCTCTAGGGATTCAAGCTCTGATCGAATTCTTGTTTTTTCTTCATAGTAATCGACGAAGCTTCTGAGGTCTTTCGGTGGAATCGCAATTATTGGGGATACAGAAGGCTTCGGGGCTTTCCAGAAAAAGGTTACTGCTGACGCGGCAATCGCTAGGATTCCAATCCATATTGTGGGGTAGAAGGAAGACCAGAATATGAGATGTTTATAGTTGATGTTGAAGTTGAGGTCTTCGGATGGTGTAACATAGGAGAAAGCAAAGTTCATGGTTTCTTTAAGGTTGCTTTTTTTGATGCTGATGGGGTCTATAGGAGTGGATGATTGGAATTCGGCACCTTTGGGGAGAGTTATGGAGACGGCTAATTTTCCTATTGTTGAGTCGAATCCTTCATAGAAATTGAAATTTAAGTTGTAGTTGATTCCATTCTTTTGACTGACGTATTTTTTCCATGGAATATGATAATTTAGATAGAGAGTCTCGGTTTCATTTGTGTCTATGATTTCTCTGAGAGTCACTATCATCTTTCCATTTTCAGTTATTTTCTCAAGTGTACCCATCTCGTCCCGCACTTCAAAGTTGTAGGCATCTTCTGGGAAGCCAAATTCAACGGTGCTTGTCCAAAATCCCATGTTTGTTATGTAGTAAGAGTTAGTAACGTAGATGCTTCCCACCTGATCTATAATTATCTCCCGGTCTATCTTATTGAATTCGATTTCAATAATTGGGCGTTGGAATTCGGCGTATGAATATTGTTTTGACAAGGAGAGGTCGTACACGGTATCGAGCACGGTATCGGATTCATCGTAAAGGTTGATGCCGGCAATCCACGTAGGATTAACGCCTGAAGCATATATGTTTGTACCATTTAGGGCGAGGTAGACAACATGAATACCCACATCAAGATATGTGGAATTATCGGTTAAGACGCTGACGGAATTATATGATGAATCATAAAGCCCACCAGCTTCCAGCCGATATGTTGCTGCGGTGGTAACGTTAACCTCTACGCCTAAATTAAGGTAATCATAGGCTCCGTCGCCATCAGTGTCCACGCCCTCATCATAGATTATGCCGGTTAGATTTGCAGACCCGTCTTGGGCACTAACTGGGGACACTTGCACCAAGAAAAACAATAAGGTTGAAAGGATTAGGAGAGAAATCATCATCTTTGCCAAGATTCTTTTTTGCGTGTGTGTATTCTTCACATGAAACACCATCAGTGGATTCTTTATTGTTTGTTGGCGTAAGTAAAGTAGATTACCTTTATTTACTTTTAGATAAATCAAGGCTCCAACAAGTGAATCGAGGCATCTGTGTTTTCTATATAACATGCCTTCAACATCAATCCAGCATTGATAGGCTACTTGCGAGAACTGGTTTTCAAAGGGACGGATAAATTGAAGATGAAAACGGGAGTTTAGCCTAAGTGAATTCAGTCTTTGAAGTGAAAATTAAAACTCCGCTCAAGATTGAGAATATGATTATTGAGATTTGAGACAGCAATATGATTTCCGTAAAGCCGTATTGATAATGTTGAAGAGTTATGTAATTGCCAACCACCGAAACCAGTAGGAGAATAACCCCTAACATTGAAACTTTAAAGCGTTTTCTTTTTAGCATAAACATTCCCCCAGCCAAGCCAAATGCAGAAGCTACAATGCCAAGAATTCCCAAAATCAGAAATCCAAGTAATATAGAGGAACCGTAGTAAGAGACTAAAGTTACGTATTGGTAAACTGAAATATATCCTAAGCCAGCGGAAAAGGCGGCTGCAATTATTGATAAAATGGCTGCCACAAGCACTAAATCTGTTCGTTTTTGTTTTGTCTCGTTCATAAGTTCAAGGGATTCTCCACATTTGGGACAAAAACTGGCATCCTCATCAATTATCTCTTTACCACAGGTTGGGCAATTCAATAAACATTCAACCTTTTTAGATTCTTTTATATTCGCCGAATTGTAACCCCATTCGTTTTTCTATATATTTAAGTCTATTTCAAAAATAAAAATGGGATGTTGACCCAAATCTAGCGTGTCTTCAATAGATGAAAACTTTGGGTGTCTTAACGCGAGCATTTAGAAATGTTTACAATTCTCTTTTCTCGAAAAACGAACTCACTTTTCATCTAACGATAGTGTTCAGTATGGCCAAAGAAGCGTATAATGCCTCTTCGGTTCTAACAGTCTCGGTCCCCTGATCTGGAATAGTGTTAACAGTGAAATCTGTAACTTCATCCAACCTAAGATTTTCTTGTGCCACAATCTCATGAAGCCCCTGAGTTGGCGCACCAAAAGCCACCAGAACACTACGGGATTTTTTCCATCGTTCCGCCAATTCATCAGCGACTTGCGTTAACGGGGTACCCAACTTAGATGTGGCAACCACAAGATCATAGGCATGTGATTTAGTTAGTTGTCCAAAAGAGACTTTTGAAGCTGTCACAGTGTAGCCCCAGTAAGCTTCAATCTCTTCTAGGTTTGCTAACGTGACTCTGGGGTGTTTTCCAAGTTTTCTTATTTTGATAGTGACTCTTTTGTTTACGGGCAGTTTATTGTCAGGGATTAGGAATGGACGTTCGACGCCTATGTCCACGAGGGACCCGGATTCAGTAACAGATACTATGACCCCTTCTCTGTATTCGCCAATCTTCAGCTTCTTTGCTCTTTTTTCTATAGGATGGTGGGGTGTGCGTAGGGGCGGGATAATACCCACGTATCGCAGTTCAGGTTTGATTTTGAATAAACGTTTCCGAAGGTACTGGGGGGTCTCCATGTACGAAAGAAGGGTAACGATTAGATTCCTGTCCCATTTCTGGTTGGTGCTCAGATTGTCTGGAAATACAATAATTTCTGTAACACGGAAGATGGCTACTGCTCTGCCAATCAAGCCGATTTTCAGTGTTTTCTCTCGAAGATGAGGGATGTCAGAGACTATGGAAACAGGTATGGCTATGGCAAGCTTGCGATCGCGTCTTAACATAGTTTTTCAGCTCCTCAGGAATTTGGCATAAACCGAATTATACTTATTCGGCGTGGATAATCGCCAAACGCTGTCTCGAAAATGAATCTTCCTGAAAGAACCAGCCTATCGAGCACATAATAGGACTTCCAATCTGAATCAAAGTAGTTTATGTCACCGTGCTCATACAGCAACAGATATTTAACATTCGAAGCTTCGCATCGCTCAATCAACCAAGTTTCATTAAGTTCGGGTCTGTAGGCATCAGCCGCTTTTTCAGGGTAAGGCCACAGCTCTCTTTCACCCGATTCGTGTATATTCATGTAAAAGTTCACCATGTCTGTGCTGAAGAAATTTCCCGTAAACAAAACTACAGTAGCTTCATTCGACGCTGAATTCTCACTTACATATTGGCTTGCCTCTTTTATTGGAATGTGAACGTGTTCAACTTCAACCCAAGAGTATGCGTCCCGCCAACTGTAAACGAGCAAAGTGCCCATCAATAACACGAAAATAATAGCAGCAATTTTAGGGATAGACGTTCTACGCAAACTGGTTTTGGATGCTCTCAAGCCATCCTTTATTTTATCCTGCATGAACAGAATGAACTCTGAAGCGGAAATCGCCAAAATTGGAAATAGTGGTGTAACGTAGCGCCAACCTTTGTTAGGGATAAGCGTGAAGACGCTGTAAACCACAAAGAACCATATTAAAGCGAACTTGTCCTCGCTCCTTCTTCGCCATAACATGAAACCTAAACCAAACAAACCGAGAGTGTAGAGAGGCAGAGAAATCGGATGGATATGACTGTAAGGATAGGTCATCTCTATGAGATAGAATATTGGAAGAAAAAATCGTCTACTATAAGCAGTTCTTTCCTCGTTGCCCACCTGAATCGCATAAAACCAGTCTCCAAGAGTTTCTGAAGCGGACTGATGATACATAAGAAAGAACCATGGCAGAATAACAGCAACCGCGATTATGGCTATAAGCAATAATTTGCCGATTTTAGTTAGAATCCGTTCTCTCCACATTAAGAACATGCTAACCAGCATAACTATGCCGCCGACCAAGACCTGATACTTGGCGATGAACCCTAAGCCCATTGTTACTCCACTTAGAAGTAACAGTTTGTTATTGTTTGATCGCATCCAAGAGTAGAATAAGAACAGTGAGATTGAAAAAAAGAACATTAACATAGTTTCGATTAACGCCACTCTGCAGAGGATGATGAAACCAGGCATTGACGCTAGCAAAATACTTGAAAGCAGAGCTGTTTTTGGTCCATAAAGGCGATAAGCGTACTCGAAAACAACCCATACTGAAAGGATACCGAAAGTTAGTGAGACAAGTCTGACTGAGAGCACGCTTGCGCCCAAAAATATATAGTACAAAGCGGTTGTAGCGTCGAATAATGGTGGATAAAATAGATACTTTTGCGTGTACTCTTGAAGCTGTCCACGGCTTAACAGCAGTCCACCAACTAGGTGCGGTGTTTCATCCCATTGGATTGCCGCATAATCCAAGTACAGCAACAGAAGAGCTGTATACGCTATAAGAAAAAATAAAAAAATTAAACGCCATCTGCCCAAACGATGTACAATACGTGAAAGAACAGCAGTCAATTTGCAGATCATTCCATACTGATTAGTCCTACATACGCTCTACTAAAGTTGAAGTAATTAAAGTGATATATAAAAAATGGCGGAACAACGGTTCGTTTTCTGTTCCTTTAAACTGGTTGGAAATAATTTATTGGCAAATATAGATCAGACCCTCATTGCAAAGTATTCATTGTGTTTTCTGCACACAAGAAGATTGGTTTGCTGAGGCTTCCGCACGGGCTAATGAGGAGGAAAATTGGAAAACCTCCAAGCTACTGCTATCGCTTAAAGCTTGTCCCGTGATGAAGCCTTCTCAGCCCTTTTTCGTTCAATGTTTTACTCCCCATAAAAAAAAGGGAGGGAAAATTTTGGGTTTATTTTCGTTTTCGGAGTGCCCAATAGGCTGCTACACCGATTACGACTGCTACCACAACGGCTGATATGATGGCTAAGTCTGTGGTGCTGAATAGGGGTGCTTCTGTAGGTTCTGTTGGCTCGGGTTCTGTTGGTTCTGGTTCAGTTGGCTCTGGCTCTGTAGGTTCAGGTTCTGTTGGCTCAGGTTCAGTTGGCTCGGGTTCAGTAGGTTCAGGCTCGGTTGGCTCAGGCTCTGTAGGCTCTGGCTCAATTGGCTGTGCTGCTGTTGGTGCTTCTCCTACGTTTATGTATGTTTCAGCATATGAGCCATAGTAGGCATTTGATCCTTCGAAGGTGGCAGTGATCTTGTATAGTCCTGGAACTGGTGGAGTAAATGCGCAGCCGTAAACGCCGCTCAAGCTGCTTGTGGCTCTGCCGACCTCGTAGGTGTTGCCGTTAGGGTCAAGAGTCGTTAGGATTACTTCAACGCCTTCTGCGTCTTTGGGACATCCTTGCTGCATGTACAGGTATTCCATAAAGTCCTCTTGGTCTTCATCAGCTATAGCGGGTACACTGTTGAATTTGCCTGCTTCCACCAGCTGTTTAGCGCCTGGAGACTGATCAGTTACAGTGCCTTCAATCACTACGCTGGTTCCCAACGCAGTTGCTTTGGGTCCTGCTGTTACTGTTGTGGCGCTTGGGCCCTTGCCGAAGCAGTATATCTGATTGTCATAGTAGTTTAGACCGACGACGTATCCGTCTGCGATAACCGTACATGGCGCTGTGAGGTGTGCTCCACCATCTCCGGCTGACATATATGCTATTTTCCATAGTTCTTCGCCTGTTTCTACGTCTATGCAGCGTAGGTTTGGACCACGCCACATTGGCTGAGTTAGCGAGTGCTCACCTGAGACCATGTAGATTTTTCCGTCAGCAACAGCTGTTGCGTACATTGGGTAATTGCCATAGGGAGATTCGTAGCCGACGTTGGTGGCATCGTATGTCCATAAGACCTCTCCTGTTGTAATGTTGTAGCAGATTAGTGATCCGCTGTAGCCATAGCTTAAGATTCTGCCCATGTAGATGGTTTCGTACATACCATGGTATTGCCATGACGGTTCTGGTGCAGATGGACCCCAAAGTGGTTCACCTGTAAACAGGTCGAGTGCCCATCGTTGTCCTGTCATTGCTTGGTCATAGAGCATGACTCCATTTTCTGGGACTGCAGTAAAGCCGCTCATTGTTCCTCCGCCAAAGAAGCCGCTTGGGATTTCTGCAGGTATGTCTGAGTATGGTGGCGTAAAGGTAAAGTTCCACAGCAGTGTTCCTTCTTGTCCGGGTGCTAGGCTCAATGCCCAACAAACGCCTAACTCCAGTGGCTGACCTACTCTGTTGTTTCCTGCACTTCCACCGATTACGAAGTCACCCTCACGAACTGCGCGGATGCTGCCTGGTAAGCTTGGTACTGTCACGTTCAATGAGTACCCGTTATTTCCGTCGAACGTTGCGTTTAGAGTGGGTCTCCACATCCAGTATTCATTGCTATTCCATGAATCTTCGTACCATATAGCTCGGCTTGTGTTCCAGCACTGCAAATAAAAGGGAGCCACATCTGGGAAGAACGGACCCATTGGGTTCGGTGTCCCTTCAATGCTATAATAAAGTATACTTCCCTCTTTGCCGTAGACTTCGTAACCTCCGCCGAACCAGCCACCCGCAGCGAGGCTTGATACATTTCCTAAGCTGCAGATGTAGTTTCCTGTTTCTGCGTCGAACATATCCCACGTGTTAGAACCGCGCCCAGAAGACTTTGACCATATGTATGGGAAGCCTCCGTGCTGGTTAGGTGATTCATAGTTGTATATCTGACCCATTGACAGTAACCCAATTGAGAGTTGTCCGTGTGCGTCGAAGCCGCCGCCAGTTCCCGACACGGGACCAGTGGAATTTCTGAACCATAGTTCTTCTCCGGTGTACAGATCAAGGACACGATAGCCTTCTCTTGGGATCGATCGAATGTTGTAGTAGATTTTTCCGTTGAGAATTATCGGTGGCTGGAAACCAAGCCCTTCGTAGTGTCCGGTTTCGTAGGTTGTAGGACCAAACCGAGCGTCCATAACGCCGCCAGCCCACATTGGAGTAGCCCACATTATGTGAGCACTCTCTGGACCAGTACCGTAGTTAAAACGAACAGTTGGGCCTACAGTTTGAGCCGCACCACCCAGCCAGTTACCTGTAAGTTTGTACCAGTCTCTGTTCAAGCCGGTTATTGGACGAGTATAATAGTTTTCTGGAGGGAAAGGAGCCTCAGGCCATCCCTCTATCGGATCCTCCTGAACGGTGAGAGTAAGAGGTTGGCTAGTTGCGCCTAGATAAGTATCGCCGACGTATTCAGGTGCATAAATGGTTCCATCTGGGCGTGGAGGCAAGCCTGTTAATACTTGGTCTTCCAGTCTAGACATGAAAGTGTATGTGCCAACTTGAGTAGGTGTGTATACAGCCCATCCGCCTCCAACTGGATCGGATTCGATTGGACCTAAGGTAGTTTGCCCGGTAGGCGTTGTGATGTCCACATAGAATTGCCATCTGTCACCGGCAGCACCTTGCGCTGTCGGCGGCACCGCGTTAGACCAAAATTGAATTACCAGTTGCTGACCGACTCCTAAAACATTGTTTTGAAGAGCGATGTAGCAATATCTAGGAACCTCCCATGGAGGATCATGCGCAGAGACGATGGGCAAAGCAACGAACATAGCAGCAAAGGTTAACATTAGAACGAAAGTGATAGCAGATAGTTTTTGTTTACTTTTCAGATTTTTCATTTTTTTCTCTCCTGATTTTAACGGTTACTTATGACCAATATCCAATAGTTAAATGGTGGTTAGTAGAACTCCTACTGACAAATCCAGAAGCCATGAAAAGTTTGTAACTGTGATTTTGGTTCCACCAAAAGATCGCAGGCAGTTCCTGAACGATTTCAGAGCAGTCACACGCTTCGATACAAACCAAGAATATCCTGAAGACAGTTTAGTTGATCGAGAAGGTCAAAATATACAGAGAATTCTTCAACCCAAAAGTGAAAGATGACCAAAAAATACGATACAAAAACGGCAAGTCCAACGCTGTCAAAACTTTCTCCTGACTTGAAACCTAAAAAAATTCAATGTGATCACAAAAGAAAGAGGGTTTGCTGAGGCTCCTGCACGGGCAAGTTTGAGGGAAAAATGAAAGCCACCAAAAGCAATTCTATCGCTTCTAGTTACTTTTCATTTCCCATGCCGGAGCCTATTCAGCCCCATTTCTTCCATATAATTACTTGTTACAAAAAAAAGGGGGGAAAATGGTTGGTTTATTTCCGCTTTCTGACGATCCAGAAGCCAACTAGCACTGCCACTGCAACGATTATAGCTGCCACTATTATTGCCATTTCTGTGGTGATTAAGGGCGCTTCTGTTGGTTCAGGCTCTATTGGACCAGCTGGTGATGGTGCGGGATCTACTGTTATGTATGTTGATGCTGATGACTTGTAGTAAGCTTTGGTTCCCGAAAATTCTGCTATGATCAGGTATTGGCCTTCATCATTTGGTTTCCAGCTCTTCCCGAAGTTACCCCATATGTCGCTTGTGGCTTCACCGATATCTTGGTAGTTGCCGTTAGGATCAATAGCATACAATTTCACTGTAACTCCAGTCGCGTCATCTGGCATTGCTTGCTGCATGTACACGTATTCCATATAGTCCTCTTGGTCTTCGTCAGCTATCGCTGGAACTCCGTTTGGAAACCGGGCTGCTTGTTCTTGTTGCTGGGTGCCAGCAGACTTGTCAATAATTGTTCCTGTAATCTGTACGCTGTTTCCTTTTGCGATGACATTGTTTTGGACTGTGACTGTTGTTTCGCTTGGTCCCTTGCCGACGCAGTATATCTTCATATCATAGGCATTGAGCCCTACGAGATAACTGTCTGCAATAGCATAATTGCTGCCACCGTTTCCCATAGGCATGTTGGCTCCGAGGAAGGATAATTTCCAGAGTTCTTCTCCTGTGTCGGCGTCTATACAGCGCATGTTTGGACCGCGCCAAAGTGGTTGGGTGGGTGAATGTTCACCTGAGCCGAGGTAGATTTTGCCGTCAGCAATACAGCCTATGCTGATGGGATAATTGCCATAGGGAGATTCGTAGCCAACATTGCTAGCCTCATACCTCCACAGCTCGACTCCTGTCTTGATGTCGTAGGCGATTAGTGTTCCGGCGTAGCCATGTGACAGAAGCTTGCCATCGTAGACGTTGAAAGGCATTCCATAGTAGTTCAGTGCTGGTTCGGGATCAGTTTCCCATATTTGTTGTCCTGTTGCTAGGTCGTAACCCCATCTTACCAATGTATTTGCATCAAAGAAGTGGAAGACGCCATCTTCGGGATCAACATATGGCCCGCTCACGGGGTACCCACCACGCGGGGATTGAGCCGCTGGCGCGTACGCTCGTGGAGGCGTATAGTCGTATTGCCATAGCAGTGTCCCTTCTCTTCCTGGTTCGAGACTCAAAGCCCACAAAGTGCCATCAACAACTGCAGTGGCGTCGTTTTGTCCTCCAGTTCCACCGATTATGTACTCACCCTCACGAACTGCGCGGATGGGACCGGGTAAGTTTGGTACTGACACGTTTAATGAGAAGCCGTTGTTGCCGTCATACGTCATATTTAGGACGGGTCTCCACATCCAGTAGCTATTGGCGTAAAATTGCTCTTCGTACCAGATTGCTCTGCTTGTATTCCAGACAGTCAAACGATTGTTGGCAATATTGTAGAATAGTATGCTTCCTTCTTTGCCGTAAACCTGTGTACCGCTAAAAGACACATTGCCTATGCTGCAGATGTAGCTTCCTGTATCTGCGTCATACATATCCCATTTATTGGTGTAAGTAGGGAAGAAGGCATTACCCGTGGCACCAGTGGACCATAGGTACGGCATGCCTCCGTGCTGGTTAGGTGACTCATAGTTGTATATCTGACCGAAACTCAGCAGTCCGCCTGCGAGAACTCCAGAGAAGTCGAAGCCGCCGCCAACGCCCTGTACCGGACCAGTGGTGTTTCGGAAGTATAGTTCTTCACCAGTATACAGATCAAGGCAACGCCAACCTTCTCTTGGAAGCGATCTAACATTGTAGTAGAGTTTTCCGTTGAGTATTATCGGAGGCACGAAATCAACACCTTCATAGTGATAAGTTGCGTAGCCTATAGGACCACCAAACCGAGCATCCATGATACCACCAGCCCAAACAGAAGATGACCACATTACATGAGCACTTTCTGGTCCTTGTCCATAGCCAAAATAGTTTGTTGGGCCTACATTTTGAGCGGCGCCAGCCAGCCAGTTACCTGCTAGCGGCCACCAGTCTCTGTTCATGTCATTTATTGGTCTTGTCCAGTATTCTGTTGGATAGGGAGTCTCTTGCCAACCCTCTATTTGGTCTGTCTGTACGGTAAGGTATACAGGTTCGCTATCGGTAGCGAGGTAAGTATCACCGATGTAAGCGTCTCCGCCACGAGAGTAACCCCCAGGAGGGGGGTTATCGCCGGGTAGAATAGTCTGAGGGAATTTAGCTACTATAGTATATGTACCCACTTGACTAGGTGTGAATGTAGTCCATCCGCCTCCTACCGGGTCAGAGGTGAATGGTCCCAACGTTTGTTTGGATCCACTAGGATCTGTGACTTCCACGGTCCAAGTCCATCTGTCACCATAAGCGCCTTCTGCGGTTATTGGGTAGTGATTAGGCCACCACATAATCAAAGCCTCCTGACCGACGCCTATAGGATTGGGTCTAACAACAGCATATGCAACGACTGGAATTGTCCATGGAGGATCATGCGCAGATACGATGGGCAAAGCAACAAATATTGCAGCAAAAGTCATCATTACAACGAAAGTGATAGCGGATAGTTTTTGTTTGTTTCTTAATTTTTTCATTTCTTTCCCCTGCTTTTTACGGTTATTTATTGACAACAATCAAGTAGTTAAATTGTAGTTAGTAATAAACCTACTGACAAAACCGTAAACCTTAATTTCTTAATTAGGGCTTGTGGTATCTTTCTAAGGAAGTTGCCATCTTGGAAGATGTTGAAGTCTTAAAGGAACTAGGATTAACTTTATGTCAAGCGAAAGTTTACCTGACACTTTGCCGTTTTGGAAATTTAGATGCAAAAACGGTTTCGAAGAATGCAGGTGTGCCTCGACCAGACGTTTATCGAATAACGTCAGGACTTATAAAGTTAGGATTAATTGAAAAAGTTATATCTCGACCAACAAACTTCAGGGCAATACCAATCGAGCAGGTAACATCCATTTTACTCAAACGAAGAAAAGACGATACATGTAGATTGGAATCAAAGACCAGAACTTTTTTGGAGAAATTCAAAACTAACAACAAGGAATTGCAGGTTGGGGAAACGGAATTTGTTTTGGTGCCTAAAAATGAAGCGATTGTGGAGAAGTTTAGAGGCTTGATCGAGAACGCTCAAAGCAGTATAGATATGGTGAGTTCGTGGAAAAGATTCTCAGGCTTTCTCTCCTTTGCGGAAGAAATTGAGAAAACTTGGTCTAATGGCGTTAACTGTCGATTCATCGTGGAAATTCCTGAAAAAGGCAGAGTCTCTGATCTTGTTTTAGACTTTTGCCAAAAAAGCAGTTCTTGCGAAGTTAGGTTTGTTCCTTCGCCTCCACAAACTGTTATGAGCATACATGACAAAAAAGAAATTTTGATTGCTTTAGACCCTAAAACGGTACTGTCTGGATCATCTGCCCTGTGGTCAAACAACTGCAGTCTCTTACTGGCAATGCAAAACCACTTTGACGTTTTATGGCTTACGGCACTGAAAGACCCTGCGTATAACCTTGACGTTGAGCAAGTTTGAGTATTCTATACAATCAAGAATTTTGGCCCAAAAAATTTAGTTTCAAGTACTATACACGCTTAGACTACCGATGGTTTCATGGTCTTCTTCAAATCTAACAATCTTGGTGCTTTCAAAAATTTTCTAGTGTCCTATGCGCACGTTTACAAGAGACCTCAACGGATTTTTGTTGAAATATCTGCATTAAGAATTCCGTAGATTCTAAGTAATTCTGGCTGTAAATGAAGGATGTCAGTTAAGGTTATTAACCCAACCAAATTTCCATCTTTGGTCACGGGAAGTTTCTTAATCTTATGTTCAATCATTAGCTTCACCACTTCTTCAAGTTTCATTTTCGTAGTTCCAATGATAAGAGGCTGAGACATGACCTCGCTAACTTTGGTCTTCTTAGGATTTTTCGACGCAAGTAAGACACGTGTTAACATATCCCGCTCTGTCACGATTCCCACAGGTTTTCCCTGATCTACAACGACTAAACTTCCGATGCCATGGTCGTTCATCAATTTCACTGCTTTATCAATGGTCACTGTTTTTTTCACTGACACAACATTATGTACCATAACGTCCTCAAGTTTCAACGACATAAACACACCATCGTGCCGTATTACTTAGTATCTGGGACACGATAAATATATTATATATTAAGATTTAATAAAGATTGCGTTTTTTCGGACATACATAACAAGTGCAAAAATAGCGGTTTTTCAAAAACAGTTCTTGACAGTTAACTGTTTTTCTTTTCGTCAAGTGTCCCCTTTAGTCTAATCAATCCAAGTCCGTGGATCATAATGTCAGAGACCAATCTTTTCAGGGATGTTCTTCTCCCTTTTTTTTCTTCCCACTCCACGGGAAACTCAACACATTTGTAATTGTCATGAATACTACGGACGATTATTTCAGTGTCCCAGAACCAATCATCACTTTTGCAGTTATTCAATTCATCTTTGATCAGACGTTTGGAGAACGCTTTGAAGCCAATTTGATGATCGAACACATTATCTTTATACATCATTCTGATGAGCCTGTTGTAAATTCGCGACGTGAAATCCCGTATACGCGGGCGATTAACTTCAGCGCCTTTTATGTATCTTGATCCCGTAGCCAAATCATTTCCTTCTCGTATGGCGTTAATTAATTGCGGAAAATATTTCATGTCTGTAGCAAGGTCACAGTCTACAAAAACGTAAATGTCCGCATCTAATCTGTTCCAGACACGCTTCAACGCGAGTCCTCTTCCAAGTTTCTTGGCTGAATGAAAATGGATTACTCTCGGGTGCATGCCCTCCAAGGATTTAGCCACCACATCTGTTCCATCAGTACTTCCATCTTCAGCTATTACAATACAGAACTCTTCATTTAATGGGGGAGTTGCTTGCAGCAGCGATTCTACGCATTTTCTTAGGTTATTTAATTCGTTGTATGCTGGGACCGTTACAACAATCAAATGTTATCTCCCTGCTTGTGTTGCAATAAGTGTGACTCCCAACAGAATGAAGAAGACGCCTGCCCAGCCAGTTAATCCGACTTGTTCCTTAAGGAATATCTTGGAGAACAGGAGTGTCCAGATATAGGAAGTAGCAACTATGGGATAGAGTATAGACAGATTCTCCTTGCTTAAGGCGTAAACGTACAAGACAGTGGACACGCAATACACTGCGATTGCAATGATTAGATGATAATTTGTAAGCAGCAGCTTGATATCAAACTGGAGATTGTCTGCTCCCCGCTTGAATTCCAGCTGCCCAATGCTTCCGATAAAAGCAGACAATGCGGTTAACAAGATAATTCTCCAATCCGCCACCCTTAATCCCTCACATTACCTTATTCAACTTCCCCGGACTTAATAGATAAAAGCCTTACGTTTGTTGGCGTGTCTGAAGATGCAGGTTCACGTTTTTTTCGGTTCCACTTTTTCTTTAGCACAAACAATGTTGCTGTTAGCACAATCGCCAATGCGATTACTGTGTATAATATGGTGTTTGAGACGTGGATGTTCGATACGGTTTTTGTGGCTTGCTCAAAGTTTGGAGATTTCACCTCAACAAGGAAACTTTGAATTGGAGCCCAATCGGTTATTTCACATGTGTATATTCCAGAGTGAAGTTCGTTACACGGTTTTCCATTCACTAAAACATCGGCGTTGACAATCGGATTCTTAGTGTAATTATAGGCAACATAGACCTTCACGCCCGCCACCCCCAATACATTCGTCTCAAACTCGATCTTGGTTATCTCAATTTTATCCCAAGTTACATCTATTTTCCTAAGTTGGTTGCGAATCGTTGTGAGACCGAAAATTTCGTCGTCAACCGCTGTGGGTTCATACACTTGTGGACCAAGGATGTTCGAGGTTATGTTATACTCCCATCTTGAGTTTTGGTTAGACCACACCATAGGTTCTCCATTAAGGAAAATCGTTCCCTTTGAATCGTCAAAGCATACAGAATCATACTCATATTCAGCTGTCAGCCAAACAGTCTGTGAGGAACCCACCTGAACAACTCCATCGATTAAAACGGAATCCGTAACCTTAACCCGATCCCAAATGATGAAAGGGTCACTAACGGATTTCGCATAATCAGTCAAATTATCGTATTCCACACTCGTAACGCTCCAAACAACTCTACCAACCGAATCATAGCTGGTGTCGAAAGTGGCCCATCCTGTTTTGTTCGTCACATATTCGGCGCCATTAACTTCAACGGTTGCTCCCACCACATCAGAATCATTGCACATCCAAATCAAATGAAAGCCAACGGTCTGGATACTACCGACGTTAGCCCGCTCATCACTAACAAACACATTATCCATCTCAATTGGCTTGAAACCGAAGGTAACTTCAACAGTCTCGGTTGAAAAAGAAAAATTGGCAGACAGAACACCCGTTGAGGCGTTGTGACTCCATGTTGAAGACTCCGCCCCATTGACCTTAAAGTAGTAAGGTCTTGATTCTCCAGTCTGCAGCTGTATGATTCCTCTTTGCCCAGCGGTTCCGTTTGCGGAAACGTTTAGAATTCCACGGGATGAATTCCATGAGACTGCTGTTAAGGAAACGGTTGATGCAACTACAGAGATTTCAGTTGTATTCTCCCAACTAAAGGTGACGTTTGAGTTAGAAATCACTGTCAAAATCTTGTTTTCAGGTTCATAGAATTGTGTTACGTTAAAGGGTGTCCCAAGGATGTATTTTGGGCGTTCATAATCTCCACAATAAACTCTAGTCATGTTTGTTGTTTCTTCAAGACCATTGAGGGCAACCTTTAATCGCCTATCAGTGAAAAGGGGAGCTGAAGTTAAGAGGGTATCCGAGAATATCACCCGAGGCTTTCCCTCATTTTCCAGAAACAGGAAAACTTTGCCCTCTTTGGATTGCAATGTTGTACTAAGATAAACCACTGGGCTTTTCTTGACGGCATAAAACTCGTTGTTGAAATATTCAAAGATTATATATTCTTTGCCAACGGTTAAGCCAGCCTCCGATGGTCTAATGTAATAATCTAAAGTTTGAGGGGATGTTGAGTTGTCGTGCATCAAGTAGACAGTTCTATTAGCCTGTCCATGACTCAGCCAATACTCAGTTTCGGGATATGGCACGTATGTCATGGGTCTCACGTAATATGCGCAGAGGAAGTGGATGAAATCGGTTATGACATCGGTTAAAACGCCATTTGGCAGAGAATTTGTGTTGCGAGTATTGACAACGTAAGTGTAGCCTGAGCCCTTTTTGTTCTCAACAATGAAAGCGTTAGGTCCGCTTTGAATCCCATCAACCCAAGCTATTACGCTGCAGTTTTCGCTACGGTATAGTTCGTATTTGAATTTCCAGAACCAAAAACCCGTTTCATCCGCGTCAGCGTAGATGTAGGTCCTTCCGTTCCATGGATACCAGAAAGTGTCTTGCGTGAAGGCAACGTTATGCAAAAACGAGTCAGCCCTTATATCCCATCCACTGTCAGCAGGAGAGCTTACTTGAATACCGAACAGCGAAGCAAAACTTTCAGTCCACGCATAAGGGTTCTCAAGGTTATCCACCCTTTCGTTACCATGAGTAAACGTTAGGAGCGAAAAGAAAATTCCGCCATCCTGAACATAATCCTCAATGTTGTCTGCGATGGCGTCGCTCATTTGGCTCCAGCCCAAGGCAATAACGACCTTATACTGTTTCAGTGCAGACGACGGAGCGTAGATGGAAATAACATCCACCATTCCAAAAGGCAACCCCGTAAACTCTTTCGCTATTCGTGCACTGCCAATCTGCCAATTATCGCCGATTCCGGGGAAGAAGAGATTCAGAAGCCTGTAATCGAAATCCCCATACCTGTCGGACTGCAGCCAGAGCCCCCAATCTGGACCGCGACTACTCCAACCGCTCTGCCCAATCATCACCGCAATAGAGGAGTTATGGTTTGGCTGATCATACCCTATACTGTTGCCGTTTTGCAGGAAAGCATAGAACCTTTGAAGCACCTTCCCATACTCAGTTAGTTTACCATCCTGTCCCAGAATGATAAAATTGTTAGGCCAATCACGATCAAGCGATCCGAAAAAGCAGCCCTGCTCAAAGAAAAAGTATTTTGCTCCATAGAACCACCCTTCGTAAAGAGCCTTTTCTACATCGTTGGGAGTGAAAGCTGGAGGTTTTATCCATTCTCTCCATGTGTCTACCCACAGCCCCCATGCAGGTATGTTATAGCTGTTTGCCATTCCTCGGGCTAAGCCGATCATCAACTCTAAGTTTGGAGCATTGAAGACCTTGCTGATGAAAACGTCGCAGTAGGACGTGTTCGCTGAAGCATAGCTGATCACGTTTTCCTGAAGCAGTATCTTGGCGCCGCTGCTCTTAAATTCATCCAGCTGCATCATGGAGGTTATGTTTCCGATTAATGCTTGTTCTGCTTGAAGCCGAGTTTTGATGGTTCCGGTTGAGTTGTCTATCCATAGCCTATTGTCAACCTGTTTTCCGGTGATTTCTTGAACTAGGATGCCTAAGAGGTGGGGATACTTTGCTTTCCATGCTGCGAACTGTTCAGGGGAGATTCTTATTTGATGGTCTGAGGCGTTGAAGGTTTCAAAGATGGTGTAGAGTCCCATGTTGTTTGCTTCTCTGATTGCTTCCTCTATCAGCGTTAGATTCCATGCTTGGTCCATGGGGTGGAGGACAACCATGTTGCCGAGCTGAAGGTCTTTTACTTTTTTTATGCTGTCCAAGATTGCCTGCTGCTGGCTTTCAAGGATCAAAGTTCCCATGAAATATTCTGGCTCAGTTACAGCTGTTTCCTGAGCTAAAACTTCAGAAGAGACTGACGAAAAGGAAACGGTTAAAATGAGTGCTGTTAAAAAAAGGAAAAACAGCTTATGTCTCACACCCATTGGTTTCAAGGTGATTTCATCGTCCTTCTGGTTGCTTATGGCTGTCACTCATTAACTGATGAAGCATGGTGTTGAATGTTTCGTGTTCACTCATTTTAAAGATGGCCTGCCTCAGGAATTCAGCTATTATCTTCGTTAGTTTCCATAAATGCTTTATCCAAACGAATAGCTTGTGGGCATAAAAAATCTTGTAAACTGGGCAAAAATGGATAAGCAAATACAAAAAGTCTATTCAAAAAATGGTGGGTGACAAAAGTCGCTTGTTCATCGTAAATCTGCGTCGTTGGGGTATCCTCGTCTTTCCCAATATCCTCTGTATTCTTCGTTGTCTGATAGCTCAATTGCGGTTATCCATTTTATCCACTTATAGCCGTACTTGCTCTCTGCCACAAGCTGGAAAGGGAAGCCTCTTTCAGGTGGAAGGGTTACGTTGTTCATTTTGTAAGCCATAATTATGTTGTTGTCGATTATGTAGTCCAGCGGCACTGAAGTGGAATAACCATCATAAGCATAGAATATCACGACGGTTGCGTTCGGGTCAACTCCTGCCGCTCCTATTAGGTCCCTAACCAAGACGCCTTCCCAGAGTATGGTTACGCTCCAGCCCTCTACGCAATGTAGTGTGGAAACCTTCTTGAAAAGCTGATAGTTATTGACGATGTCATCGTATGTATAGTTTAATTCGTTATTCACAAGACCCGTAATGGTTAGCCTGTAAGTTTCGTTGTCGACATATTGTGGTCCTTTAATTGAGTTTTCTCTGAAAGCGTTGATTGATGAGAGGTCTTGTCCTTCGTATTCCCTGATTTCTACGTATCCGAGGTCTACTGGTTCATTTGCTGTTGTAGCCCACCAGATCATAGCGCCGACAGATACTGTTGTAAATGCAAGCAGTAATAGAAAGCTAGTGAGAATGATCTTTTTGCTGGGCAATGTTAACCAAAATAAATATGACATATGTCATGTTAATATACGTTTCACTTTTTCACACACAACTAAACACAACCCGGCAGACTGCACACTCATCTGTTCGCGGGCATGACAGGAACTGGACATACAACAGTTTGATTAGAGTTTAGCTTTCGGTTCCTAAAAGAAGGTCAACAAGCGCCTTTTGGTCTACCTCTGCTCTGGTTCTCCAATCCAAGTAAAGCTGTTCGTTCTCGTCCTCAGCCAAGTATCCATACCTGATGTAACGTCTCATATTTATGTCAACTCTCCAGCCTGGCAGTTTAGTGCGTAGAAGGTCCTCCACTTCGTCGCGGGGAGCCTTCCCCTTCTTGGAGATTATGTAGGAGATAGCCGTAGCTAAACCAGCAATGTCGTCGATTCGCCAGCCCATCATCTTAGCATCCTTCGA
>Ga0209427_10003255_pt1 | contig 19078 bp, 15 predicted proteins | sample DeeMarSWOR136_30_FD_187465 | JGI IMG/M metagenome (GOLD analysis project Ga0209427, IMG submission 187465) | Marine sediment microbial communities from White Oak River estuary, North Carolina - WOR-1-36_30 (SPAdes) (version 2) | ecosystem: Environmental > Aquatic > Marine > Intertidal zone >...
ATCTTGCACTTTCGGTCTTAGAAAAGGTCATTCTATATTTTTTTGCCTCACGAGGCTTGGCGTTTGATACAGGCTTTTCCGCACGGCGTGTTGGCGTCCAATCCTTAAAAAGAATGGGATCGATCTTCCTGTGGTCACATACACCGCAGTCAAGACATTTTTCCCGACAATCGGGCGTAATTTTGCCCTGCAGGGCCTTCCTCCATTCCCTCTCAAGATAAGTCTTTTTGACACGGGATTTGATATGATCCCAAGGTAGAATCTCTTCCGTAGATCTTGAGCGGTATAGGTAAAATTCAGGGTTCAGCCCTGACCTCCTGAAGGCCTCCTTCCACAAATCCATACGAAAATGCTCTCCCCATGCATCAAAGCTGGCCCCCAGTCGCCAGGCTTCCACAAGTACGGCAGTCAGTCTACGATCACCCCGTGAGAAGATACCCTCAAGCCAACTCAGTTCCGGCTGGTTCCATTTTACTCGCACGCGCTTTCCCCTCAGGGCGCTGTGAATGAACTGTATGCGTCTCTGGCTTTCCTCAAAGGGCAGTTGGGGTAACCAGACAAAAGGCGTATGGGATTTGGGAACGAAGGTGGCTACGCTCACATTGAGTTTAGCCCTTCTCCCTGTGCCTCTTGCAAAGCGGGTTACTGCCTCTGCCAGGTGGATAATCGCCTCCAAGTCCTCATGGTCCTCAGTGGGAAGGCCGATCATAAAGTAGAGTTTGATCAAATTCCAGCCGGCTCCGTAGATTTCCCGGGCCATGTTCAAGATGTCTTCGTTGGTCAATGTCTTGTTAATGACCTCTCTCAACCTGTCGCTGCCCGCCTCCGGAGCAAGGGTAAAACCCGTTTTCCTCACCCTCTTAATCTGTTCGAACCATCCTGGATCCAGACTGTCAATCCGAAGGGAGGGGAGACTGATGGCAACTTTCTGGTTTGACAGTCGATCCATGAGTTCCATGAGGAGTTGACCCATTGAGCAATAGTCCCCTGAACTCAACGAGAGCAATGAGAGTTCCTCAAAGCCTGTGAGCCTCAGGGCCTCTGCCACGTTCTTGATAACCAATTCGGGATCCCGCTCTCTCGTGGGTCGATATATCATGCCCGCTTGACAGAAACGACATCCCCTGGTGCAGCCACGAGAGATCTCTACGGCCAGTCGATCGTGGACCAACTCGGTAAAAGGGACGACCTGACGGCATGGAAAAGAATACTGGCTGATGTCGGGGAGTATGGCTTTCTCCACTTTCCCATAACTCTCTTTCAAAGGTTCAATGCAGCTAATGGTCCCATCAGCCTCATAGTGCGCTTTGAAGAAAGAGGGCACGTATACCCCCTTGATGCTTGCCAGCTCGTGCAATAGGTCTTTTTTGCTTATGGACCTATTTCTTTTTGCTTCCCTGACCTTTTCGCATATTTGCACGGTTGCCTGTTCTCCGTCGCCGACCACGATAGCATCGAACAAGGCTGCAACAGGTTCAGGGTTGAAGCACGCTGGCCCTCCTGCCACAATAAGTGGGAATATATGCTTCCTGTGCTCTGAGAGGAAAGGAATCTTGGAAAGGTGGAGTATAGTTAGGACATTGGTGAAACAGAGTTCATGTTGGAGGCTGAAGCCCAATATGTCGAAATCTGAGATGGGCTTGCGAGATTCTAACGAATGTAGGGATATGTCCCTCTCCCTCAATTCTTTTTCCAGATCTACCCACGGGGAAAAGACCCTTTCAGCGGCCAGCCAGTCGTGGCTATTTAAGATATGATAAAGGATCTTCAATCCAAGGTGGGACATCCCCACCTCATACACATCGGGAAAAGCGAGCAGGATGGAGACCTCCGTGGTGGCGGGATCTTTTCTGATGGCATTGATCTCATTTCCCAAGTATCGACTTGGCCTTCTGATATGTGAAAACCATACCTGATCTTGTATGGACATGAGGCTATCCTTAGAAGACTGAACAAAATTAAAATCTTAACATAACAGACTCAAAAAACACAACGAGCCCAAGAAATAAAAATTATCTGCAGAAGAGACCGCCTTGCCCCTGTCCGGATGATGCTGCCTGAAGAAGATGGGCCAGCCTCTGAGTCTTAATGGGGGAGGGGAATGGTTAAGGGAATAGGGAAGCTGTTACGAAGATAAAGAAGGAGAGAGGTTGAGGAGAATAGTAATCTGGGCACCTCCGTCAGGGTGGTTTTCACCATCGACCTTGCCTTTCAGCCCCTCCACGATTCGTTTCACCGTGGCGAGGCCTAGGCCCGATCCCCCTTCCTTAGTGGTAAAAAAAGGGGTAAAAAGATAGGAAAGAGCCCTTTCACTGAATCCCTGACCAGAATCTCTGACAGTTATTTTTACCATTTTCTGTCCTGGCTCAGAGGAGTCGTCGCTTTCCACCATATCGGCACTTACTCGGACAACACCCCCATTTGGCATGGCCTCGCTGGCATTGAGAAAGAGATTCCATAGGACCTGTTTTATCTGTTCTGGATCGGATTCCAGCTTGATATCCTGCTTGAAATCTGTTTCCACCCGTAGTTTATCCGTCCAATTTCCGCTGTTCCTGAAGAGTTCGAGGGATTCAATGGTCAACTGACCGAGGTCAAACTCTTGCAAGTCGAAGGGCTTGGGTCTTGCAAAAAGTAGAAAGTCGTTAACCAGGTGGTTCAACCTGTTCACCTCTCTTAACATAATGTCCATGAGCCGACTGTTCACGTCATCTTTATCCAGGCTTTCTTTGAGCATCTGAATAGAACCACTGATGGATGCCATAGGATTCCTGATCTCGTGTGCTATTCCTGCTGCCAGTTCCCCAATAAGAGCAAGACCCTCCACCTTTTTCATTTCTTCTTCTATCAACTTCACCTCAGTCATATCCTGAAAGAACAGGATCTGGCCTTTCTGATCTCCGTCCGTAAGCCTAAGGGGTGAGATGGAGAATCTGAGGAATATTCTCTCTCCATCCTCTCTCAAATAGGGTAAATCAATGAACTGATGGGGCTTTTTGCTCAATCGATCTGGGGGAGCTTTTCCATCGCCCAAGTATTCATCGAGGAGAGGGAAAATATCCGTAATCTTCCTGCCTATGGCCCGGTCCGAATTGATGGCAAAAATATCCTCTGCAGCAGGGTTGAACAGGATAACTCTGTTTTGCTCATCCAAAGTGACCAGGCCTGACATGATGCTTCTTATGATCCTTTCATTAAGGGCCTCCAATTTGATAAGATCATCCTGCTTGGCTCTAAGTTCGACTCGGCTTTTTCGAGCTTGTTCAGAGATAAAACTGCTGAGAAATGCCACAAGATAGAATGCGGCAACATTTACCACGATCATATAGAAGATATAGAACCTCTTATCTTCAGCAGGATAGTGTGCCAGGTGACTTCCAAAAGGCTCAATCACATCAAAGTAGTGTAGATCCAACAAAAGACCATAAAGAATACTGCTACTGGAGGCGACGATCATACCTCCCTTTCGGTAAAGCATGATGCTGGCATTGATGATGGTCAGGATATAGAGAAAAGAAAATATGCTTTCTATGCCACCGGTCGCATAGATGATGGCCGTAATGAGGACCGTGTCTATGAGGAGTTGGGAGTAAGCGAGCTTAGATAAATCCTTCTGGTATTTTAAAAGGACGATGTAGATAAAAGTGAGAAAATATATGGCGGCAATAAGGAGATAATGAAAGGTTTGGATATTCCCAAAATAGGTCTTCGCCTCTTTTACCTGGAGAAAGACGGACGCACCCAGAAGAAAAGAGACGAAGAGTACCCTCAAAAACATCAGTTTTTGAAGGCGACCAGGGAGCTCTGACTGGGAAATATTAGGGTCGGGATCGATCATGCTGACATCAGGTTATCCCATAGCTGCGGCCATCTGGAAGATGGGCAGGTACATGGCTATAACCAATCCGCCTATAGACCCACCGAGGAATAGCATAAGAAGGGGCTCTAACATGGACGTCAGTGCCTCTACTGCAGCATCCACTTCGTCGTCGTAGAAGTCGGCAATTTTACCCAGCATCGTATCAAGGGCACCTGTGGCCTCTCCCACGGATATCATTTGTACCACCATGCCAGGGAAAATATCCGTTTCCGATAGGGGCTCTGCGATAGTCTGGCCTTCGGCAATGCTGCCCCTCACTTCATAGATAATTTCCTCAAGAATGACATTACCCGATGTCTTTGCAACAATCTCCAGGGAGTCCAATATGGGCACACCGCTCTGGATCATTGTACCGAGGGTTCGTGTGAATCTTGCAACAGCCACTTTCCTGAGCAGTTCCCCAAATATGGGCACCTTCAAGAGAAGGGCGTCGGTCGACTTTCTTCCCTGCTTGGAATTCCTGTATTGCTTAAGGGCAACGACAGCGATGGCCAAACCGATGAATATGAAAATAAAGTTCCCTTTTATAAACCGACTCATGTTAACCACCAACTGGGTGGGCGCAGGAAGGGCCGCTCCAAAACCTTTAAACATGTCTTCGAAAACAGGGATAACAAAAATGAGGATGACGGCGATAACTATGATGGCGATGCCCACAACCACTAGAGGGTAGGTCATAGCCCCTTTTATGCGTTTCTTTAGCTTCTCGGCCTTTTCAATGTAATCTGCAAGACGCCTCAGGATCGTGTCTAGAATACCTCCCACTTCGCCAGCAGCGACCAGGTTCACAAAGAGTTCATCAAAGACCTTGGGGTGTTTTTTCATGGCCTCCGCCAGGGTAGAACCCCCTTCCACGTCTTTGGTTATTTCTTTCAGAATAGTCTTGAAGGTTCTGTTCTCTGATTGCTCTGCCAAAATGGTCAGGCCCTGGACTAGGGGAAGCCCCGCATCAATCATGGTTGAAAACTGTCTTGTAAAAATGACAATGTCCTTACTCTTGACCTTGGGCTGCAACCAGGACACATTTTCAAAGATATCCTTTGGTTTGGGTTTTAGTTTCTTGACCGTAAGGTTTCGTCTTTTCAGTTGACTAAGGGCGATTCTTTCATCAGCAGCTTCCAACTCCCCTTTAAGCTTTCTGCCCTTTTTGGTTTCCGCGACCCATAAGTAAACCGGCATCTCTGGCCCTCCCTTGGGCTTTATCCATTAAGAATAAGCGTAATTTAGTTATTTTAGTGAATTGGGTGACTAAAGTCAAGGAATCTGTGGAGGGCCATATTAATATTAGACGGTTTGGGTAGGACAATGGGAACCCCATTTCGCGGTCGCCCCCTTCGACTATATGGGAGAATGTTTTGTCGTCGTTTGTTCTTGACAACCAACTCATTTTCAGTGGTATAAGATGGCCCAAGTTAGCTTCGCTTGGCTGCACAGTGGGAATAATGGAATAGTGGAGTATTCTAAGAATGGATTTAGTAGAAGATCCAACCTTTGGCCGAACGGCTTTACCACGAGGAAAGTTATAAAAATCAAGAGTTTAAGGAGGGAACAGCTGTGAGTGAAATTAATGCTCCGATGGGCGGAAAGGTGCTCGATGTGAAGGTTAACGTGGGTGACGTGGTCAACGAAAATGATGAAGTGCTCATCCTTGAAGCCATGAAAATGGAGTTGCCTGTTGTGGCCACATCATCTGGCACGGTAAAAGAGGTGCGATGTAACAAGGGCGATGCTGTGGAAGCAGATGCCGTTTTGATCGTACTGGAGTAAAGGGAACGATTTTAATCCATGATACCCAACTATTTGCAATGACACCTAAGCAAAAATGACCCATTTCTTGGAGTCTGCCAGATGGATATAGCGGAAAAAATCAAAGAACTGGAGAAAAGAAATACTGAGGCGGAATTGGGGGGTGGTCAGGAGCGTATTGATCAGCAGCACGCTAAAGGCAAGATGACAGCCAGGGAGAGGATTGATTACCTCCTGGATAAGGGCAGCTTTCAAGAGATAGACAAGTTTGTGGTACACCGTTGCCACGATTTTGGGATGGAGAGGAAGAAGATCCCGGGTGATGGGGTAGTCACAGGTTATGGGGACATCAATGGGCGAAAGGCGTTCGTGTTCTCACAGGACTTCACCGTATTTGGCGGATCACTAAGCGGTCCGTTCGGTGAAAAGGTGTGTAAGATCATGGACCTGGCCCTCAAATGCAAGGCCCCCATCATAGGTCTCAACGATTCCGGGGGTGCCAGGATTCAGGAAGGGATCGTGAGCCTGGGAAGCTATGGGGAAATATTCAAGAGAAATGTCTGGGCCTCTGGGGTGGTGCCGCAGATATCCGTTATAATGGGACCTTGTGCGGGAGGAGCGGTTTATTCTCCGGCGTTGACCGATTTCATCATTATGGTCAAAAAGACGAGTAATATGTTCATAACAGGTCCCCAGGTTATAAAGGCCGTAACTTCTGAAGAGGTAACACCTGAAGACCTGGGAGGGGCCATGACCCATAACACGAAAAGCGGCGTGGCCCAATTTGCTGAGGACTCGGATCAAGCAGCCCTAGATAGGGTGAAAGAAGTCCTCAGCTACTTACCTCAGAATTATCAAGAAAGGCCTCCCAAATTGGAATGTACCGATGATCCTGAGCGTACAGACCCATCTCTAAACAGCGTGGTGCCCACAAACCCCAAATTGCCTTACGATATCAAAGAAATTATCCGGACTGTACTGGATGATAATTATTTTCTGGAGATTCAAAGACATTACGCCATGAACATGGTAGTGGGTTTTGGGCGGCTCAACGGCATGGCAGTGGGGATTGTGGCCAATCAACCCCGATTCCTCGCAGGGTGTCTTGATATCGACGCATCCATGAAGTGTGCTCGCTTTGTGCGGATGTGTGATTGTTTTAATCTGCCTTTGGTAACCTTTGTGGATGTGCCTGGATTCTTGCCCGGCGTGAATCAGGAATACGGGGGGATCATTAAACACGGTGCCAAGATCATTTATGCTTACTGCGAGGCAACAGTTCCTAAGGTTACTGTAATCACCCGTAAGGCCTATGGGGGCGCCTACGATGTCATGTCCAGCAAACACCACGGAGGCGACATCAATTATGCCTATCCCACGGCTGAGATAGCGGTGATGGGGCCCGAAGGGGCCGTGAATATCGTATTCAGGAAAGAGATTGAGAAGGCGGAAGACCCAGAAGGAACGAGACAGAGAATGGTGGAAAACTACAGGAATAATTTTGCAAGTCCTTTTAAGGCAGCAGAACTGGGTTACATCGATCAGATCATATTCCCAGAAAATACCCGGCCCAGGTTAATACAGGCCTTGGAGATGCTAAGGAACAAGGCGGAATCCATCCCCAAACGCAGACACGGCAATGTCCCCCTCTAGCCTTGGACTAAAAGAGTAAAAAGCCCTTCCCCGAAGAGAGGAAGGGCTTTTTTTGTTGAAGGGATGTGTCGGGGCCTAGGATTTCTTGGCCTCCAGCTTTTTGACCGATCTCGATATGATAGTCCCCGAGATGTACATTCCCAGCATAAGGAAAAGAAGCACCACAAAGACGCCGATAAATCTCAACACAAGCGTTCCAATGATCCAGGTCCAGTTGTCTTTCACGATGACCAGGTTGGTCCCGTCTCTGTACTGTTTTGAGATGGTGATAGAGTGCCAACTGAGTCTTCCGTCATCTTCGATATAAGTGGCATCCTTCCAGTCACGAAATTTGATGTCCTCGTATTTTTTTAGGGCTTGTCTGTAAAAGGCCACAATTTCATCGTGGGATAGAGGGGATTTCATCTCCAGCCGTGATTTTGTTCTTTCCACTGTTTTCCCACCAGGTATGAGTGGAGCGCCCAGAAAGTCTTCAGCGTATAAGGACGCTGGGATTGTAAGGAAAAAGATGAATATGGGGAGCAACAACTTTTTCATTTTTTCATCCTTTTTTGACCGGCATAGCCGGGTCACATGAAATGGTAAAGCCATTTTGTTAATCAAACATAGCGATAAACATGCCTGCCGCGGCGGCCGATCCTATAACACCTGCCAGGTTTGGGCCCATGGCATGCATCAGTAGATGATTGGTCTTGTCGTACTTCAGCCCCTGCACCTGGGAGACACGAGCTGCCATGGGCACCGCAGAGACGCCGGCAGAACCGATAAGGGGATTGATCTTTTCTTTGAGGAGTAGATTCATGACCTTTACCGTGAGTATCCCCCCTATGGTACATACCGCAAAATCCACGAGGCCCAGGCCAAAGATGAAAAGGGGTTTCCAGCTGAGAAATTTATCTGCATGCATGGTCGCCCCCACAGAGATGCCGAGGAAAATGGTCACTATATTCATGAGAGCACCTTGCGAGGTTTCTGTCAGTCTTTCAACCACACCGCTCTCTTTCATGAGATTGCCCAACATAAACATACCCATCAACGGTATGACCGATGGAACGAGAAGGGCGATGATACCGGCAGTCACGAGAGGGAAGAGGATCTTTTCCTGTTTGGATACGGGCCTGAGTTGCCTCATGCGGATCTTCCTCTCTTCCACAGAGGTCATCAATCTCATGATGGGCGGCTGTATCAGGGGCACCATAGCCATATAGGAATAGGCCGCAAGGGCATTGGGCCCCAGCAATTGAGGCGCCAGGTGCTGTGTCAGATAGACGGTGGTCGGGCCGTCAGCGCCACCAATGATACCGACGGATGCAGCCTCCTTCAGGGTGAATCCGGCAAGGACCGTGCCGGTGAAGGTAATAAAAACCCCTAATTGGGCTCCCGCTCCGATGAGCAAGGTTCTTGGATTGGCTATCAAGGGACCAAAATCGGTCATGGCGCCCAGGCCCAGGAAAATGATACACGGGATCACCTCCCATTCCAGTCCATAGTGATAAAAAATCTGTAACAGCTGGGCGTGTCCATGGGAATAGCCCATCAGGGGGACAAGGGGAAAGTTGACGATAAAGATTCCAAATCCAATGGGAAGAAGGAGCAGGGGTTCATATTTCTTGGCGATAGCCAGATAAATGAATAAAGATCCAATACCCCACATGATGATCAGTTTCCACTGGAAATTGAACACGCCCGTCGTGTGGAATATGCCGTAGAGCATATCCATAATTTCGTTAAGCGTCATAGTCGAAGACTCCCGTTTCTCGCTTTCTGCTGGTCATAAAGGCCTTGACCTATATAGTTATCTTGCAGCTACACCATGCAGTCATTCCTTGTCAAGGACAAAAGCTTTTGTTCTAATAATGAGCAAAATTCAAAAATGCTGGCATGAGCTATCTTTGCACCCCTATTCTTTTTTTTGAGACCTTGTCCACACTTTCGAAGGATATCAAAAAATTGTTTGACAGACATTTCTGGAATGAAATATTTTTTTCCAAGGTAATAAGATCAAACGTTCGGAGGGTCGACTATGGCTGGAAATAAAGATCCCAAGCGGGAGGCCAAAGCTTACGAAGGTTGGTCCAAAAAGGTGGAAGAAAGCCTCTCTAAGCGGCCAGAGCGAAAGAAGGAGTTTGTCAACACCTCTGGTATACCCATTAAAAGGCTTTATACACCCCTTGATCAGAAAGAAATGGACTATCTGTCCGACCTGAACTTTCCAGGGGAATACCCCTTCACCCGGGGAGTTCAACCCACCATGTACAGGGGAAGGTACTGGACCATGCGGCAATACGCGGGCTTTGCCACTGCCGAAGAGACCAACAGGCGTTATAAATTTCTCCTGGACCAGGGCCAAACGGGACTGTCTGTAGCCTTCGACCTCCCCACGCAAATAGGTTACGATTCAGACCATGAGATGGCCATGGGAGAAGTGGGGAAGGTGGGTGTGGCCATAGACTCTCTCAGGGACATGGAGATCCTATTCAACGGCATCCCCCTCGATAAGGTGAGTACATCCATGACGATCAATGCCCCTGCCTCCATTTTGCTCGCCATGTACATGGCAGTCGCAGAACAGGAGGGTGTTCTCCCCGACAAACTGAGGGGCACGATTCAGAACGACATCTTGAAGGAGTATTCTTCGAGAGGGACCTATATCTTTCCTCCCAAGCCCTCCATGCGGATCATTACTGATATCTTCTCATTTTGTGCAGAAAAGGTCCCCCAATGGAATACCATTAGCATTAGCGGTTATCACATCCGGGAAGCGGGTTCCACGGCCGTTCAAGAGGTGGCCTTTACCCTGGCCAACGGTATCGCCTATGTACAAGCCGCCCTGGATGCAGGCCTGGATGTGGACACCTTCGGCCCAAGGCTCTCCTTCTTTTTTAACTCCCATCTGGATTTCTTGGAGGAGATAGCAAAATTCCGGGCTGCGAGGCGTGTCTGGGCCAAAATTATGAGAGAACGATTTGGGGCCAAGAATCCCAGGTCCATGATGATTCGGTTCCATACCCAGACCGCGGGGTGTACGTTGACAGCACAACAACCCCCTAACAATATTGTGAGGGTGGCCTTTCAGGCCCTGGCCGCTGTGCTGGGTGGCACCCAATCCCTGCACACAAACTCAATGGATGAGGCCCTCTGCCTCCCCTCAGAGGAGGCCGTTCAGATTGCCCTCCGGACCCAGCAGTTGATTGCCTATGAGTCAGGAGTGGCTGATACCGTTGATCCACTGGCAGGATCCTATTATGTGGAGGAACTGACCCGAGAGATAGAGAAGAGGGTCATGACGTATATCAAGAAGATTGATGAAATGGGGGGTGCCCCTGCGGCCATAGAGAAAGGCTATATACAGAGGGAGATACAGGACAGTGCCTACCAGTACCAACGCGAAATAGAGAAAGAGGAAAGGGTGGTTGTAGGGGTGAACCGTTTTCAGGCAGAAGAGGAAAAGCCAACCAACCTGCTGAGAGTGGATCCCGCTGTAAGAATTTCCCAGATAGAGAAGCTAAAAAAACTGAAATCGGAAAGAGAGGACGAGGCGGTGAAAAAACGCCTCTCCCGATTGAAACAGGCGGCTGAGGGTAGTGGAAATCTGATGCCCCCCATTCTTGATGCCGTGAAGGCCTATGCCACTCTGGGAGAGATCTGTGATGTGCTGAGAGAAGTTTACGGCGAATACCAGCAGGTGACAACGGTTGGAAGGTGAATCAGAAGTGACTAAAAAGCATTAATCGAGAGCAAATGGCCCCAGTGAAATGGGCGCCAAAGGCGCATTTCACGGGGCAAGCAAATGACCAATGACTAATGACAAATGACCAGACGGAGAATAGAATATGAATTCGACGAAGAAAATTAGGGTTCTAGCCGCAAAGCCTGGCCTTGATGGTCACGACCGGGGAATCAAGGTCATTGCAAGTGCACTGATGGATGCGGGAATGGAGGTGATCTATACGGGGCTCAGACAGACGCCCCATCAGATCGTTGAAGCTTCGATTCAGGAAGATGTGGATGTCATAGCCATGAGCATACTCTCCGGGGCCCACGATTACCTGTTTCCAAAGGTTATGGAGCTCTTAAGTGAGAAAGGGGTTGAGGATATACTGGTCATTGGGGGCGGAATCATTCCTGAGGAAGACATTCCTGCTTTAAAGGAGAGTGGCATTTCAGAAATCTTTGGGCCAGGGACCTATACGGACGATATCATAAGTTACATAAAAGGGCATCTCAGAAAGTAGTTGCAGAAGATCAGCGCATTCATAAAACTCGCGAACAAAGTGAGGTTATTTTATTCGTTCTTCCAGACTGGCTTTCTCTTTTCTAAGAAGGCCTTTAGACCCTCATCAGCATCGTGGGTCTTCATGAGTTCATTCAGATAAATGTCTTCAATCACTTTGAGGGACGGTTCCAGGTCATCCCTCAATCCGGCCGTGACAGCTCTTCTGGTAATCCTGAGGACCTCAGCACTGAGTCTCAGATAGGGCTTCAAGAACTCATTCGTTTCAGGCTCAAGGTCTCCTTCCTTTACCACCTTATTCACCAGTCCCAACTGTTTCGCCTCTTCAGCCGAAATAATCCTCCCGGACAGGATCAAATCCATGGCTGCTTTGCGCCCCGTGATACGGGGCATGATGTGGGCCGCAATGGGCGGGAACACGCCCACCTGTATCTCAGGCTGGCCCAATTTGGCGCTCTCATCCGCCACCACCAGGTCGCAATAGATGGCCAGTTCACATCCTCCCCCCAGGCAGTTGCCATAGACAGAGGAGACCGTAAGCGTTCCAAGCTTGTCCATGAGGCGAAAGATGCGATGAAAAACCTCAATCATCTTGGGAGCCATGCCTCCCATATGTTCACCCACATCCACACCCGCAGAAAAGCACTTGCCTTTGGCCTTGAAGAGCACCACCTTCAGGTCCTTTTTACCCTGCCAGGACTCCAGCGCATCATTAATTTCTTCCATCATAGCGATATTCAAAACATTAGCAGGGGGCCTGTTAAGGATAATGGTTCCCAGCCCGTCTGCGAACTCTGTTTCAATAAACTCGTAACCCATGGCATTGACCTCCCTTGCCGCGATTCAGAGTCTTCGCCTCTATTGGATACTGGAGTATTGGAGTGTTGGAAAGCAGCAACGGGACGTCGTCTCTCGCGCTCTATTTCCACCACTCCAGTGCTCCGACACTCCACTATCCCGTTGGCCTTATGGCAGACAGACCTTCTACTCATAGACCTGCCTGCCATATAAGTGAATGGGACTAAAAACAAACCTATTTCTGGGGCTCGCCCATGACCTCCGCGAACATGTCCATATCCCAGGTCGCGCATTTGGCAATGTTCTGACGGAATTTGATAAAGTCAATCACGTCTTTACCAGTGATCTTCTTCGTATTGAAGGCGCCGAAGCCCAGGAATGCCTCACCACCCATGTTAGCGGCCAGCCAGTGCCTGTTTGCATTCTTCATCACATCCCAGAAGAACTTTTTCTTCTGGCGGACACTGTCAATAGATTTAATCAAGCACCCAGGAAAGAGGTTGGCAAAGGTCCAGATAATCTTGTCCACTTCCTTGTCCAAAAGCTCGAAATCGGCATTGGGTTGATGTTCTTTGACAAAGGCGCGCGCCTCCTTGCCCTCACTCCCGGTCTTGAACTCACCATAAACGATCTCCCCATCATCCACATACTTGTCGGTGATAACCATGGGATTGCGAACCCATTTGCCGTCCACCTTCAGGACCGGGACCACTTTGCTGATGAGCGTCTTGGCCTTCATTTTATAAGCAGACCACATCTCGCAGGAGACACAGTTCCACATGGCGTCCTCCATGCCCAGGAACCATGGAAGGAAGTCCGAAGAGCCCCCATCAGGGGCGGAACCATGCCTCGGGCCCGCCTGTCCGAAGATGGCCAAGTCTGAAGCGATGGCAAGATCACAGGCCATGCCTATTTCCTGACCCCCTGCCACTCTCATGCCGTTTACTCTACAAATGACGGGCTTTTTACACATGAGAATGGAATCCACCATGCCGTTGAACAACTCCATGTACTGGCCGTATTCGTCACATCGGAGGCTGTAAAATTCGCTGTATTCCTTGGTGTTGCCTCCGGTGCAGAAGGCGTAAGGGCCTGTCGCTGTAAAAACCACAGCCACAACGCTTCTGTCCAGTGATGAGTTTTGGAAACCGGCGATCACCCCTTTAACCATCTCCGTTGTATAGGAGTTGTACTGCTTCGGATTGTTCAAACGAATCCAGGCCACGTAAAGCCCTTCCACCACGTTCCCTTCCGGATCCTTCAGGGGACGTTTTTCATAAACCACGCATGGGGCGTCCGCATCCGTACCCCAGTGAACGTCCGTATGTAATAAATGATCTTTTATCTCGTCGTCTCTTGGCATCCATTCTAAAGCCATAATCTCCTTGCCTCCTTTGTTTTATGTATTTTTTATCGTTTCTATAAAACCGCTACACGATTTTATATAAAATCACCGAATGGTATGAGGTTATTTTATCCTTAGAAATCGGGGGTTAGTACGATGCGCTTGGCAGGAGATCCAGCCGCATGCACCTCCTCAAAGGTCTCCACGATGCTGCTCATGGGCCGTGTCTCCACAAAGGGCCCTATATCTATTTTTTTGCTCAGAACCATATCCAAGACCGCCGGGTAATACTCGGGAAGACAGGCCCAGGTCCCGATAATTTCCGCATCGAAAGCCATCAGGCGACCAATGGCATATTCTGTCTTGGCCATCCCAAAACCTACCACGATCAATTTACCTACGAAGCTGAGCAGGGCCAGAGCGATCTCCTGACCCCCTTTTACACCCGTCACCTCAAAGATTTTCCAACCGAACCCGGGTAACCCATTTTCTTTACAGAGACCCCGAAATTCTTTGGAAACGGCCCGGGCGTCTTTGTCTGTAGAGTTGATGACAAAATCAGCCCCATATTTTAAGGCCCTTTGCAGTTTTTCTGGGTTGCGCGCTATCCCCACGACGGTCTTGGCGCCCAGGGCCTTTGCGATCTGTCCCATGTACTGGCCCACACCGCCTGTGATGCCGATCACCACCACACTGTCCCCCGGTTCCAGTTGTGCCCTTTTAGCCGCCTGGTAGGGCGTTGTGCCCGCATCCGCCACCACCGAAAGGTGCGACAGGGGCAAATCCCCCCTTTCCTTTACTTCACACAGGTCAATGCCTGGGACAGGGATGTGAGTAGAGAAACCCCCATAGACGCCCATACTGTTTCCAGGCATCATCTGGTTGAGACACCTGTTTCCCCGTCGCGTCTTGCACAGGATGCACTGTCTGCAAGGCATCACGGCGGGAATGATCACCTCTTTCCCGATCCACTTTTCATCTCCAGCCACCACGGTCCCTGAGATCTCATGACCCAAGGTCAGGGGAGGTTTTGCAACCGTGGGGACCCCATCATAGAAGTACCCCAGGTCCGTATGGCATACACCACAACCCGCAATTTCCACGAGGACATCACCAGGCTTCAGTTCTGGCACAGGGATTTCTGCCTTTTCGATCTTGCCTGGTGTGACTTCACCGGATTCCTTGTCGCGCATCGTGGGTTGAACCATTTGCCAGGTTTGGATTTTGTCCGGTACTGCCGCCATTTTATACCTCCTTCCTTATCGTTAAGTTGTTAAGTTGTTGAGTCGTTGAGTGGGAAGCCTTAATACCTCGACCGCTCAACCACTCAACCTATTTTCCAAACTTAGATCATTCCATAGCCTCCGTCAACACAGAGGAGTTGGCCGGTAATATAATTGCTCTCGTCCGATGCAAAGAAGACAAAAGCGGGTGATATGTCCTCCGGTTCTGCAAATCTCTTGAGCAATATCCGGTTCATATAGATCTCACTGAGCTTCTCATCGGTCCTTATCTTCTCTGACATATCTGTAGCCACGATGCCCAGGGAGATGACATTGACACAGACGTTGTATCGGGCCAATTCACGAGCCATGGATTTTGTCATGCTTAAGACCCCGCCCTTTGCGGCACTATAGTTTATCTGGCCAACCGTTCCTACCAATCCGGCCACTGAACTCACATTGATTATCTTTCCACCTTTTTGCTCTTTCATGTGCCGGCCCACGGCCTGCGAACAGAGAAAAGCCCCTTTCAGGTGGATGTCTATCACCTGGTCCCACTGGTCCTCTTCCATTTTTAGCATCATGGCAGGCCGACCGAAGCCGGCATTGTTCACTAAAATATCGATCCTGCCGAATTGGTCAATGCCGGCCTGAACCAGTCGTTCCGTCTCCGACTTTTTGGCCACGTCTGCTTTTACTGCAATAGCTTGACTATCCATTTTTTCAATGGCCTTCACGACCTCGTTGGCGGCCTTCTCGTTGGAGGTATAGTTGACCACCACCTTCGCCCCTTCTTTCGCATAGGCAAGGGCTACGGCCCTGCCAATTCCTCGACTGCTGCCAGTCACCAGTGAAATTTTGTCTTTAAGTTTCATAAGTTAGGCCTTTCTTGATGGGTAAAACCTGACATTTGAGCGTCTGAAATGCAAGCAAAAATATAACTACATTATAGTTACAATATAGTTACAACGGCGAATGTAGAAAAAACATATGACCATGTCAAGCAAAATCGAAAATGAAATAAAATAGCGAAGCGATTTTATCCCTTATCAGAGCTAAAGATGCGGCACAGCATTTATGCTGCATGCAGCATAAAAGATGCATGTTTTTAAGACGAAAAAGCGAACAATATCAAAAGATTATAAGGATTGCTATCGTTTTCAATAACTTATCATAAAGTGGTAAAAAGTCATCTATTATCAACCGGATAAACCCAATGGGGTCCCTGGCATTTCTCTTGCTTGATACACCTAATATTCAGGGGACATGCCAAGGCAGAAGGAAGACCTGGATTCATTTAGACACATGACTCGGGGGAAAACATGCGAAAGTATGTGAAAACGTTTGGCGAGATGACTAAAGAGGATATACAAGAGGCAGGTGGGAAAGCGGCCAATCTGGGGGAGCTCACTCAAAAGGGCTTCAATGTGCCGTCCGGGTTTTGTGTCACCAGTAAATCACTCTTCTATCACATGGAACAGAACGGTCTTCCGCCCAAAATTGATGACATCGTGGCCACATTTGATTATGAAGATTACGGCGGAATGGAAGAGAAGACCTCCCAGATAAGGGATCTCATCACCAGCGCCCGAATCCCCCAAGACCTGTTCCAAGAGATAAGAGAGACCATCGCTGAGCTCAATACCCCTAAGGAGTCATTCGTGGCTGTGCGTTCTTCGGTTGCCGTAAAGGACAGCCCCATTTCCTCTTTCCCCGGAATGATGGATACCTACCACTATCTAAGAGGGGAGGAGGAGATTGTTGAACATATTCGAAAGTGTTGGGGTTCACTATGGACAAGCAGGGCCGCCATGTCACGCCATCACAAAGGTGTAGACCACAATCTAGGACTTATAGCCCCAATCGTACAAAAAATGGTTCATTCGGACGTGGCGGGCGTCCTGTTTACGGCTAACCCCATTACCAGTAACAGAGATGAGGTGGTTATAGAGGCCAACTGGGGACTGGGTGAGTCCGTGGTGTCTGGCAAATCCATGAATGACTTTTTTGTGCTAGACAAGTCACCCCTTCAACTGAAGGACAAGAGGATCTCAAAGAAGACGCTCATGATCTCTTTCGATGAGGAGAAGGGTTACGGAAGGAAAGAGATGGCTGTTGCCCCTGATATGATGGACGCCCCCACCCTGAACAACCAACAGGTTGAAGAGTTGGGAAAAATTGGCCTCAGAATCGAAGAGGTGTTCGAATTCCCGCAAGATATTGAATGGGCTTATCACAAAGGCGAGCTCTTTATTCTGCAGAGCAGGAATATCAGGACACTCAAAGAATAAGTGACCGGCCGGTTCCAAAGGCAAGGAGATTCTGATTACAGTATTTCTAGAAAGAGAGATTGCCATGGGAGATAGTCGTTTATTGGAAGACAAGAGAGTCCTCATTGTCGATGATGAGCCCGATGTGTTGGAGACATTGGAAGAACTGCTTAGCATGTGTGAGCTTGTCACGGCTTCCTCTTTTGATGAGGCCAGAGTGCTTTTGGAGACCCATAGTTTTGACATGGCCATTCTGGATATCATGGGTGTTAATGGGTACAAGCTGCTCGACATGGCCAACGAGAAAAGGATTTTGGCCGTTATGTTGACCGCTCACGCCTTGACCCCTGAAGATACGGTCAAGTCCTACAAGAGAGGAGCGGCCTTCTTTGTTCCCAAAGAAGAGATGGCCAGCATAACCACATTCTTGAGTGACGTATTGGAGGCCAAGGAAAAGGGAGAGAACTATTGGGCAAGTTGGTTGGATAGATTAGGTCGCTACTATGACGAGAAATTCGGTCCTGACTGGAAAGACAGTGACAGGGAGTTCTGGGAGGCCCTATCCCAACAAGATTGGCGGTTGGCATCCGTTTTAAGGAGAGAAGAGGACAAAGCTTAGACAGGGCTTGCGTATCAGGCAAATTTAGATGTTAACTAATAAACATGAAAGGAGAAATGAGAGATGGCACAAAGAACAGTTGATGCGCACAACCACTGGTATCCGAAGGAATATTTGGAATACTTATGTGGCAGGGGGACAAAGGAGTCTCCTACAGGTGTTCACGATGGTGGGACACACTACCGCATGTGGTACGAGGGCGTATGTGTGGCCCACATTGACCGGGCGGGCCATTATGACCTGGAAGAGCGGATCAAAGACCTGGATGCTGGGGGCCTTGACACCCAGCTGTTAAGTGTCACCATTCCAGGACCAGAAACGCTTCCCAGGAAAGAGGGATTATACTGGGCCAAGAAATGCAACGACGCCCTCAAAAAGGCGACAGAGACTTATCCTGGACGTTTCTATTTCTTGGCCTCCCTTCCCTATCAGGACCCGGATGAGGCCTGCAAGGAGTTGGAACGGTGTCATGAAATGGGTTGCGTGGGGATCCAGTGCTTTTCCAATTTTAATTTCGAGCCTATTTACCTGGAAAAGTTCCATGGTATTTACGAACTTGCCAACAAGTGGGAACTCCCCATGTTGATGCATCCTGCGGTTCCGCTCACCAAGGATGTGATGGACAAGATGAGGCTGCCTTATCAGCTCTGGGGCTATACCCTGGATACAAGCATGGCCGTGCTGAGCCTTATCTTTCAGGGTGTCATGCAGAAATACCCCAAGCTAACCATTGTCCATGGGCACTTGGGTGGGATGGTCCCCTACTTTGTTCGTAGACTCCAAGATTCCTATAAAGGATATGGCAAGGAATGGGGAGTCCAGTTGGAAGAGTCTCCCGATATTACTTACAAGAACAGGGTGTATCCAGATACCACTTCATTTTACATCCCTGCCATGAAGTGTTGTCTGGAATGGGTCGGGCCTGACCACATGTGCATAGGGACCGATTATGCTCACCGGGTCGGCGATCCCGAGGGTGCAATCAAGTCGGTCAAAGAGGTGGCATCGCAAGTGGGGCTGAGCCAAGAAGAGACCGATTTGATCCTCGGGAAGAACCTGGAAAACCTTTTTAAACTGCCTCCCATGCCGTAAATGGGATATAGTGCCATAATGCCGCCTCGCGCCACCGCGTCGGAGCAGTGAGGCGGCGAGGTATCTATATACCCTAGACTTCTAACAGGGCTGTCGAAAAACTGGCTTCTTAGAGGCTGATAGAAAATGTCCATATGCAAGGCTTCCGAAACGGGGGACCCGCCCGCAGGGTGGGGAGTCCAAGCAAAGCGCGGACAAATCCCGAGGAATGAGGCGTA
>Ga0209427_10003256_pt1 | contig 19078 bp, 19 predicted proteins | sample DeeMarSWOR136_30_FD_187465 | JGI IMG/M metagenome (GOLD analysis project Ga0209427, IMG submission 187465) | Marine sediment microbial communities from White Oak River estuary, North Carolina - WOR-1-36_30 (SPAdes) (version 2) | ecosystem: Environmental > Aquatic > Marine > Intertidal zone >...
TATCTGGGGACACCATACTCAATTCAATACCTAAATAGGTAAGATGGCCCCGGAATTGGTACTCGATGGTCTAGTATTAAACGGTCGCAAGAAGAATGAGTCATTAAACTCGCTATAAGACAATGATACATCTTCGCACATTGCCTTAAAAAGCTTAACCAATTCATTTTCTGAATCTTGTCGCCCTGGGTGAAAAATAGGGACGCACCCTATTTTTAAAAAGTAAATGGTGTCAATAATGGGGTCTGTCCCTATTATTTATTAATTATTACTCTGGACTTGGCTTCATTCCAGTCTGAGAAATGAGATTTGCCGTCTCGAAATCGCGCAGAAGATCCTCCCAGATTTCCTCGATCACACGCAGCTTCTCATTGATCGTCATCTTCTTTAGTGGTATTGATATATCCATTTAACGGTCTCCAGTTACAGGTATTTTACCGTATTTCCAAAATGTTTTCAAGTTTGCATCTATCAATCCCCAACATCAATTTCTATGTCGGTAGAGGTTTGGCGAAAGCATTTTAATGATGAATGATACGACCAGTCTCATTATCGTGTATGAATATCTTCTTTACATACAAGCTCAAAAGCTATACGTGTGGCGTCGAAGCAATCAATAAATTCGATTCCTTCTATCGGCATGGACTAAATCCGTATAGATTTGTGCAATTTCCAATAATGTCATAATTCCTCGTTGGCGATTCTGATTTGGTAAAGATTCTTTGCCATATCAATACCTAATTACGGTAATCACTAATCAAGCTCTGACCCCAGAACTCCGTCCCGTCTTACGAGCCGCCCAGAGATTGCATCAAAGAGCCTTGACTAATCAAGTGGCTTGCGATATTCTGTCATGAGAGACGTCCAGCGTAGATCTGCTACCGTAGCTCAGTAGCGATTAAGCCGGAAATACTGGGAACATCGTAGGAAAGGGCGAAGATATGGTTATCAAGATTTTCTTTGGTGTTCTGATCGGGGGAGCAATCGGTGCAGTCCTGGGCTATTTCGGTAAGTGTTCGTCCGGTGCCTGTCCACTGACGGCGAACCCGTACCGCGGAGCGATCTACGGAGCCGTGGTAGGGGTCTTATTGGCGTCGGCATTATGGGGGCTGCCGGAACAGAGGCGCACGCCGCCACAGGCCAAACCTGCACCAGCCAAGGGGGCAGCAAGAGTACCGAAGGAGAAAACCGAAATACCGAAAGGTAGCCCAGAAGGTCCCAACGCCGTCCACATAGACAGCAAACCTGATTTGAAAGCGCAGGCGCTTGAGGCAAGTGGGACTTCCACCGTGGAATCTTTAACGAAAGACAGCTTTTTACAGAAAGTTTTTAACTATGAGCAAAATAAAGAATGGAAGTTTGAAGGCAAACTGCCCTGCATCATTGACTTTTATGCGGATTGGTGTGCGCCGTGCAAAATGGTAGAACCTATTCTACAAGAACTTGCTCAAGAATACCAAGGTAAGCTCAATATTTATAGAGTAGACACACAGGCTCAGCAGGAATTAGCAGCCACTTTCGGCATTCAGAGCATCCCCAGCATCCTTTTTGTACCGCTCAATGATAAACCGCAAATGGCAGTAGGCGCCTTACCCAAAAAAACACTGAAAAAAGCAATAAACGAAGTGTTGAAAGTCGAATAATGTGGACGTCTTTTCCAAGCGCTGGGAAAATTAAAGGTGTCACGTACATTTTTTGAGAGTTAGCGCGACTTGGGGTTCCATTTAGTGGGGTGATTCCTGGCTCAGAGCCTGCCCCAATAGAATCGACGGGATAAACTCCGCGACGAAGTCATCTCCACTTGTGATTGGCTGGAAACGCCACCTTTTCACCCGTGGCATTTTCCCAGGCGCTCGGCTTGGCTACAATTGGCCGCCTGCCCTTTGGTCAGCTCGTAGGTATCGTTGGCAATGGCGACTTGCTCGTTCGTGGGAATGACGAAGACTTTGACGTCGCTGTCTCGTGTGCTAATTTCCGCCTCTTTAGGTATCGCGGTCTTATTGGCAACCGTCCTTTTGCAGCGTGAAAATGAAAATGTGAAGGAGAAGCATCCTCATCACTTCTCCAGCCGTCTGATTTAGTCTAGGACTCAGTCAATGGATTGACATTATCTTCCTTCGCACGTACCATCAAAAGATGAGTATTGTCCCAAAGGTTGGGGATAGATTCAACGTTTGGTTGCTTTAGGCACTTTAGTCACTTTTAACTTTAGGCACTTACCTGCGTTTATCTGTTATTTTGTTAGAGACAGCCAATGAGATTCATTTTGGATATTCTGTATCTGTTGGTCGGTGTGGCTTATAGCCCCGTTGTGATTTATCGCACCGTAAGGCATCATCGCTATCGAACGGGCTGGGGGCAGCGGTTTGGTAAGATCAGTCGTCGAAATCCGGAAAAGCCGTGTATCTGGCTCCACGCCGTCAGCATGGGCGAAGTCAACGCGGCTAAAACCCTTATTAAAGAGCTCAAAACCCGGTTCGGCGATTTTGAGCTTGTCATCAGTACGACCACGGATACCGGCTTCGCCCGCGCGACGACGCTTTTCGGTGCGGATCATCAGGTTTTTTATTTCCCGTTCGATTTTTCCTGGGTTATACGCCGCGCCTTTAAGCGAATCCAACCCGCGATCTGCCTGCTGATGGAATTGGAAGTCTGGCCCAACTTCGTTGACACCGCTCGCCGGCTGAACGTTCCTGTCGTCGTGGTCAACGGCCGAATCAGTGACAAGAGCTTTCCCAAGTACGAAAGGACGAAGTCGCTGGTCAGGCACATCTTCCGTAAAGTCCCGCTGGTCCTTGCCCAAACGGAAGAATACGCCCGGCGCTTCAGGGAAATTGGCGCTGTTCCCGAAAGCATCGTTGTCACCGGTTCGCTGAAATACGACACGGCTCAGATCACGGATAAAGTCGAAGGCACGGATGCCCTCGCAGCGCAACTTCATATTGGCGGCGAGAGGCTGTGGGTCGCCGGGGGCACCGGGCCCGGCGAAGAAAAAATTATCATGGAAGTCTACCACCACTTGACGCAGCCGGGGCAGTCCGAGGACCTCCGGCTCGTCATCGTCCCCAGGAAGCCCGAACGATTTGATGAGGTTGCCCAGATCATCGACGATGCGGGTTTCGGTTTTGTCCGATACAGTTCCATCAAAGACACCGGTGCCGTGTGTCCGGAGAAAGTACCCGTCATCCTCGGGGACACGATGGGCGACCTGCGGAAGTTTTACTGCCTCGCGACCATCATCTTCGTGGGCCGGTCTCTCGTTCCGATGGGGGGCTCCGACATGATTGAGGCGGCGGCGCTTGGCACATGCACCCTCTTCGGGCCGCATACCTTCAATTTCACGCAGACGGTGGAGGCCCTCCTGGCCGACCATGGCGCGCTGGTGGTCAAGGACCGGAAGGAATTGCTGCAAACAATACAGAAATGTCTTCTCGAACCGGAATTCGCCGCTGAAATCGCCCGAAACGGACGAGAAGTCATCAGAAAGAACCAGGGCGCCACGGCCAAGAGCATCGCACAAATCAGAAGACTCTTAAGACCCCCTCAATAGGAGAGCCCGCTCCATCTCCATGATTCATTGAGATTCATCCACCCACTCTCCATTGATAATTCTGACGACGTTCTTGAATCCTTTCGGCGGGCGCCGTATGAACATGTAATTCCGCTGTGATTCGGTTATGTTCGTGGGTTTGATACGCTGAAGGTTAAGAGTGAAAGTAGACGGCCTTTCCTCTTCGCCCGGACTGTATGTCGTTACCTCTATCAGGGCCGGGACAAGGAATTCTTCAGAGACTTCTTTGTATCTGTCCAGCTTCGCAACGGCGGTTACCCGACCTTCGGAGTCAAAGAACTCGATTTTTCTGACCTGATAGTCGCAGCAGAAGATGTGAATCTTCTTGGTGATGACGCCGCGTTCCCGCTTCGTTAGGATATCGAAAGGTCCGTTGTTTGACAGGGTCCAGTCCTGCTCCGAGTCCATTTCCACAAGGCCGAGCGCTTCGAGCAAGGTCCTGGGATTGATCGTGGGTCCTCCAGAGGGACCCTGCTCGGACCATTTGCCCCAGCAGTACAAGCTGAACTCTTTCGGCCTGATCTTCAGCCAGAACTCCTGTTCGTTTGAGCCGAGTACCATCGCTCTTGGAATCCCGATCTTGTCGCCCTGGAGATAGGCATCAACCGGCGGGTCCACCCAGAGTTGCGCACTGAGGTTTTCGCTCTGCGATTCCGTCTTGTCCTCGGCATAGTATTCCAGATGACACTGTCCGTTCGCCTTGAATGGTGCCATGTTCTGTGCGTTTGACTGCAAAGCGGCCAGTGCCTCACCCACAGATTTTTTGCCTGGGCAAATCTCCGTCGGCTTCTGAATTTTTGGTGTGCAGCCGACAAGCATCAGCGCCGCCGCTGCAGCCGATAGGATATGTGTTCTTCGCATGGATACGGACTCCTAATCTACCTTCCGCGGCAGACGCGGGCGCGCCTACAAATCGGTCTGAAGGATCTCTCCTATCTGCGACGAGAGTTCCTCGACTTGCGCCTCGTCGAGGTGCGGATTGACCACCTCGACGGTGTGCTTATCGCCGACGACTCTCAGACGCCAGATTTCCCGGCCATCGTCGATCCTGGTGTCATCGTATTTCAGGATCCTCTTACGCATCAGAATCAGGGCCAGGACGAAGCGAAAATTGATCTTCTCTTGCTCAGTCTCTCTTCCCAGCCGCTCAAAAAAAGCCATCAGCATCTGGTCGTCGACGAACAACTGCTTTTTCTGGCCGGGCTGCGGCAGCTTCGTTCTCCAGTGACAAAACACATCCGGCTTCTCGCTCTCCCAGTAATCGGCGCAGAAGTCCCGTCTTTGCAGCCCCTCCTCCGTCTTGACCAAAGCGCCAAAGTACTCTTCACCGTATTCAATTTGTCTGCCTGTGCCGTAGCATTGCCCAAGCGGTTTGTTAATTTCCCATTCGCTCATTCGAACTCCAGCCATTCGCTCATGCTTTGCATTGTTTTGGGGCCTATGCCGCTGACCTTCAGCAAATCGCGACAATTCTCAAAGGCAAGGCCTTTGCCGTTCTTTTTCTTGAAATTGTCGCGGTATGCGACGATGGCTCCGGCGCGTCCTATGCCCAAACCCGGCAGTCTCACGAGGCTCTCGATGGGCGCATCGTTTGGGTTTATTCGGCTTTCCGACGGCGGTTCATGTCGGGTGGAGCTCGATTCGCCTGCTCGAAGGCTTACCATGAAACACCAGGAAAAGCTGGCTGCGACACATACACTGATGACGAATGCGAATGATTGAATCCTGTTTTGGTGGGCTTGTCTCATGTTGTGTATCGCATGTCGTTTCCCATTTGAGTTACGCAGCCCGGGCTGCGAATCACCTACCGGCTGAAGATGCTGTCATGCAGTTTCTTCAAGCCTCGGAACGACTCTTTAGGCGTAAGCTGGTCGGTTAACAGGCCGCTGTGGGTGATCGCACTGTCCTGCGTATCGACGAGGTTCGAGTAAGTCACGGCGTTGACGAACGGTTTGCTCAATGCGATCTTGTAGAACTGTTCGATCCACTGCCCTTGCTGCGCTTCGTTCCACTGCTCATGCCAAACGCCGGCAACGTTCCCGTCCTGCAAGCCCTTGCCGTCCTCGCTCGGAACCTCCACGTTGGTCATATACAACGGCTTGGCAATAGGCCCGAAGTAATCGAGAATCGCCGATATTTGCATCATGTCTCGAATGTGCATGCCGGATTGATTCCTGCCGAATCTCACCTGCAATCCGAAGGCGTCGAAATTGATGCCGCTCTGGACGACCATGTCCATATAGACCAGCGGCGGAATGCTGTTCGGGGTGGTCGTGTAGTATTCGCCCCACGGGTTGCAGACCTCAATGATCTTCAAGGCCCGGTCACTGGCCTGTTTCACGGCCATGTTCGCTGCGCGGGTCATTTCCAGGATCTGCTCGAAGCCAAAGCCGAAATGGTTCAGCGCATTGAGGCCGCTTATTGCGCACCAGGCGCGAACGACGCCGGAGTAGCGGCCAACGACCTCTGAAACGAAGTGATAGGCCGTTTCGCGTATCTTTTCGAAACCCGCGCCGCTGCGAACCAGCCACTTGGGTAGATACTCTTTCGAGAAACACAGCAGCGGCCCGGCCGTGAGCACCAGCTTCTTCTTGGCGAGCACGTCGACGCAGGCGTCAATCGTAGAGAAATCGAAGCTGCCTTTGCGGGGTTCGATCCGGGCCCAGTTCATGGGAATCGTGACCGAGCCGAACAACTCCAGCAGCTTCTCAAGATAGACGGGATTGTCGATCTCCATCGGGTCCGTCCTGCAGCCAAAGCAGCCTCGGCCAAAGCCGTGGCTCTGGCTCCGGGTCTTGAACAGGGATTCCGCTTGTTTCACCGCCAGCTTCTCAGAGAAGACGATGGCTTTCTCGAGTGATTCATCCGCCCATTTGGAGGCCTCTGCCGGCATGGAGATATTCTGAATCGCGCGGATGAACATATCCTGAGCTTCTTTCAGCAAATCGGCCAAGCCCTCCACGCTGTTGAAGAACAGCCAGTCCTCCCGCTTGTTGACAATTTGCATCAGCTTGGCCCGTGCTATCTCGATGTTCAGATTGTACGGTCGTTCTCTCTGAGGCAGGCAGGTTGTGGGCAGAAGCACGCGGCCGAAGCCGTCAATGGGCCAGAGCAGCGCCAGCCCGGCTGTTTCCAGATTCGACTTCGTGCACTCGATCAGCCCGTCTTTGAAGGTGATCTGGGCCCGGCGGATACCGATGCCGTCGCCCCCAAAGAGATAGGCGCCGCACAACGTGAATTTCTCAACAACCTTCCCGTTCCTAAAGACCTGAAATTTCACTTTTTCCCTTTGTTTCTTTGCATATCGCTGTCATTATTTGAGGGCGAGGCATTCAGCACTGCTTTCCCACTTAGGCGAGGCCAGGTATCTGCAGCCTTCCCTGTTGCGTCCAGTCACCGTCCGGCCATTATAGCGATCACATCTCGAGAACGCAATTCAAACTTTGCGTTCGGCCAATTTAATCGGGTACGGAAATGTGTTGCACAGTACGATGTGCCCAACGTGGAGGTCAATTGGATGCGATCGCGCTTTGGCCGCACACGCGGTAGTGTTTCATTTGGACGTCATAAAGATGATTGTTCTTCTCGATGAGCCTGGCGATCAGGCTGAACTGATTGAGCAGCATTTCGATCAGATCGACATTGATGAGGGTCGACTCGGGGCTGCATTGAGGCACGGCGATCATCACGTATCCGCGGTCGCGCTGCTCCGTGGCCAATTCGGCAGCAATGATACTGCACTCGCCGACTTGGGTGACAACCGGCTCGACGCCGTCGTCGATCTTGGCGCGGAGCTCCTTGAGAAAAGACTCGCTGATGTTCAGCTTGGCGAGTTCCTCCGAGTCGCTGGGCCAACTGTTGCCGTGCCTGTCCATGATGAGGACCAAAGGGCCACGTTCCGGCACAATATCAAATACCTGCCGTGCGATTTGCTCGTTTAGCGCAAAGCTTGGGGACGATAGCGACTCGTATAGATTCATTCGACCACATCCTTAAATCTGTTTTCCAATCATGCCGTTAGAACAGACTTCGGTCGAATTGCAGGCTGACTTTCCGAGCTGCGATCTTTTGGTCTAATTCTGTGGATAAAGTGCACTCGCTGAGTGCGGACACGAGTTTATAGGACGCAGAAGACTCATCTCCGGGACGCACGCCGGCACGGGAATCACGAGCCGAGCATCCGTTTGAAACGCGCCATTGGGAATCTGGCGCCGGGACAGGCGGTCGCTCGCGCTCCCGGAGCGGTATTGTGACCGTAAATGCGATTGTCCGGAATCCCGTATCGTCTCTGCAGGAACCGGACCAACCTCACGAGGGACTGCATTTGCCGGGTCGTGGGGACCGTGTGATCGAAATTGCCGACGAGGCAGATTCCTATGCCATCCTCATTGGCCCAATTGCCGGGGGTCCCCCCGCAATGAGCGCCGGTCATCTGCTGTCGCCAGCGAAAGGTCACTTCGACCTGACCGTCGCCGCTGTCCGTGCCGTTGCCGATGACAAAGTCGTAGCCGACGCCTTCCCAATGGTTTTCCTCCCTGTGCATTCTGTCAAAGACAGCCGCGTTTCCGTTTTCTGTCGCGGAGTGATGTATCACGATGGCCGTCCAGCTCTTCTCCAGATGGGATGGTGGCAACCAGACGGCCGGGGTATTGCCGTATGTGCTCTGCCGGCTTGGCTTCGGCGAGACAACGGGTGGGGGAAGGTGTTCAAGCTCAGAATCCGAGCTATGCACGATTTGTGGCATTGGCTCGTTGTTCGCACAGCCGGACAGGATGCACAGGCAACCACAGAAAGCAAAAACGCTCCCCAACATTCTCTGAGATTCCCACGTATGTGCCACCTGTTCCATCCTTGATCTGCTCGGCGAAAGCCTGCCGGTGATTATGTCTGTCTTTCACGCTGGCTCTTCGTGAAATCCGGCTTCTCCTTGTATCGGACCATGTGCACGCTGTTGCCCCGCTTGTTGTATTCCACGGTGTCCATATAGGAATTCATGAGGAGCAATCCCCGGCCTCCCGGCTCGAACAGCCCCTTGCCGAATCGCGGGTCCGCCACGGCGTCCGGCTCAAAGCCGTTGCCTTCGTCTGTGATGGAGATTTCGACCTTCTCCGAATCAACCGAGTAATCGACCTTGACCGTCTTGGTGGGGTCCATTTTGTTGCCGTGCTTGACGGCGTTGAGAAACGCCTCCTCCAGCGTCAGATGGACGGCAAAAATATCATCTTTGCAGAACTGGTTCGCTTTGAGCTTGGCCAGAATCTGCTTGCACACATCCACCACAGCCGATGGTTTACTCTCAACGACGATCGAGCAGCTTGTTGACGCTTCTGGTGTCATAACTCTGCAGAGCAATACGCTTCTTGCCTAACTGGCTTCCGACAGGTCTTCGGCTGCACTTTCAGCGCTGTCATAAATATCGAACGTTTTGGTCAGTCGCGTTATTTTGAAAATCTCATAGATTCTCGGATTAATGTTACAGAGTCGCAGTTGCCCCTCGGACTCGTAGATTCGCTTGCTAATGCGTATTAGAAGTCCCAGGACGGCGGACGATAGATATTGGACGTTGCCAAAGTCCAATATGAGGTTGATCCCCCCGGAAGCGGACTCAATCATGGACATAATCGACGCTTGAAGGGCATTAATGTCCTTTTCCTCGAGGATTTTCTCGTCGGTGAAACGCACGATTGTGGCGTTCCCAGCGTACTCAACGTTCATCATGGGCTTAATAGCAGCCACAACAGCCTCCATGAAAAAGTCAAAAATCGTACGGAAATCTTATTTCGGCATACCGTTGATGTCAAGTTCTACATCGGGCCGTTTGCGTGGCAAGCCAGTTTACTCGAATTTCCAGGCCCAGTTCCAGGCGCATCGGAACATGCCACAGAGGCTACCGAGGATGCAGACAACGGTGATAGGCAGGGCGGTGGTCTGCCCCGCCAGGGGGAAACTACTTCAACTCCTTGATGAAGATGTTTTTGAACTGCAACAGGCTGGGCGGGCTGTTCCACTTGCCGTTGCGTTTGCCGCCGTGGTGCTGCAGGGCGATGGGGCCGCTCTCAGCGATGCCTGGAAGCTGGGCCTTGTCGATCACCTTGACTCCATTGAGCACGACCGTAACGCGGTCGCCCCGCATGGTGATCTCGAAGCGGTTCCACTGGCCCACGGGCTTATCGGCCTGGTGACGGGGCGTCACACCCGCGCGAACTTCTGCCGGCATCGACTTGTCCATACGGTAGCCGTAGAATTCGCCCGAGCCGATGGGCCAGCACCAGATATTGACCTGGTTTTTGCCGTCCCCGCGCAGGAAGACACCGCTGTCGGAATCGGGCAGGGCCAGATTCAATTCCTTGCCGGTGGTGTCTTTGGCGTGCAAGCCGTCCGGCAGAACATAGTGCATACGCGGGTTGATGTAGGGCGTCTCCTTAATCCGCCAGTCCATGCGGAGCACGAAGTCCTTGAAATCCTCGGTGTGCCACAGGCTCTTATCGCCCTTGGCCTCGCTCTCAGCGTCGTAGTCGATGGCGCCGTCTACGATCTTCCAGTGTCCGTTGTCTCCTTCGGGGAGTTTCCAGCCGGTAAAGTCCCTGCCGTTGAACAGGGCCCGAAATCCGGGCGGCGGGACGTTGTCCTTCTCCGGGTGCGCCGCCACGGCTTGACCGCAACTCACTATTGCGAGCACCACTGCCGCCCGTACCATCATCGCCACGGTGTGTTTCACTGCCATCGTCGATCTCCTTCTTTCTTCAGGCCAGAAGGCTTCTGCAAAATTGAAGTTGGGCATACTTTCGTACGCGACGGCCTCTACAATAGCATAAGACGCGCCCCGATTCCAATTTCTTCTGATGGCCAGCTTCGCCAACACTCCTCCCGGAAAGCCCAGGGAATCTATCTCGGCAGCCAGGGAATAACGACATCGTAGTTCGGCTGAGCGTTGCGGTGCCATTTCAGGGTCCACAGCTCGTACAAGCCGACCTTCCGCGTGGAACTATCCATAAAGCACATGTTGATGGCTCGACTATGCCGGTCTAAGGCGAAGCGGCACATGCTGCTGCGCCAGGCGGCCGAGGGATCGATCTCCCACCAGTCGCGCATGATAGGGGGTTGAGACTCAGTCTCAAACACCGGGTGGGCGGGATCCGGATGGGTCGCGGGCTGGCCTCCGTACCAGGTGCAATCGCCCAGGATGGGGATGCTGCTGGTGTTCTTGCAGAGGTCAGTTTTCCAATGCAAATCCGGCGCATCCAGCCAGCCGTCGTCGCCCGGCTCCAGCGTGTTGATCCAGTGGTTGACGCCGTAGCTGCCGTAATCGTCTTCATAGAAGTATACCGTAGGGATTCCCGGCCCCCAAACTCGCTTGGCGCTGCCGTAACGCCTCCAGTTGGCATCTCCGCTGACCGGATCCTGAAGAAAGCACGGCTGGGTGGCCACGGGACAGACGCGGAATTTCCCCATGTCGCCATACAACAGCTCTAAGGCCCGCATCCACGTGCCGGCCGGGTCCCGCCTTAGGCAATACTCGATCCAGTACTCGTTGTTGTTATCCATCGTATACATAGCGACGATGGTGGCCCACTGCTTGAGATGGGTCCGGCAGGCCGCACCCCGCGCCTGCGCGCGAGCCTTGGACAGAGCCGGCATCAGCAAGGCCAATAAGAGGGCGATGACCGAGATGACAACCAGCAGTTCGATGAGCGTAAAACCGCCTCGCTTTTTCATGGTCATAGCCTTTCTGAATTGATTATTGACGGTATCTCACGGGTTTATCTGCAGACGGCAAGCAAATAGTCAATCGTCGTTTGTCAATAGTCAATATTAAGACGAATTATACAGCATTCAGGCAGAAAAGCAAGAGAATATTGGGGACATTGGGGCAGGATATCGTTCTTGATGAGCCGCTTTGCCGTCAATGTGGTTCACTGCCGCCAAAGTGTCCGGCGCCCAAGGTGCCAGCCCTTTGCATGTTCGAGGTGCGTTGTTTCGTTCCAGGGCATCCAAGCTCGTCAGCTCACGGCCTTTTTCAAGTCAATCCATGCTGTTTGGCTCGGAAGGGGATGAGGAGGGTTCAGGTGGCTCAATCTCCATTATTTCTGGTTCTGGTTGCTCTGGTATATCGCTCGGGTATAGCTCGTCTTCCAATTGCTCAAGCGCTGCTTGCAAATCGTTACTCATGATCTCAGTACTATTTTGCACACCTTCAATCTGATCCTGTAGTCTACTCTGCTTCTGCTTGATGGCACCTATGGAATCATCGAGCGCCCGGACGTCTTTCTGCATCTTCTCCTGGAACTTGAGCTGTTCTTGACCAGCGACATCTATCATGCCAACCAACTCCTGGACGTTGTTTTGAAGCATTTCCTGCAATTTCAGTAGATCCTCTCCGATCGTGCTTATTCTGGCGGAGACTTCCTGATTATTTTCCCGCATGCCCTCAATGGCGTTTTGCCATTCCTGCCGATTCTGCTCAATCAAGGCCAGATTACTAACCAGCTTCTGACTATTGTTTTGCACCGTCTCGTTCAGCTTTGCCTGCTCATCTATGATAGCCGTTATGTCAGCAGTCACTTTCCGGGTGTCGCTCTGCACCGCGTCAATTGCAGCTTGCAGATCCTGCTGGTTCTGCTCAATGATAGCCATCTTGTCCGTCAATTGCTGACTACTGTTTTGCATCGTCTCCTTCAGCTTTGTCTGCTCTTCACCGACGGCCGTCGCATTAGCAGCGACCTGCTGAATATTCGACCGGATACTCTCATTCGTGTTTTGCCATTCCTGCCGGTTCTGCTCAATCAAGGCCAGATTACTCGTCAGCTTCTGACTATTGTTTTGCAGCGCTTCGTAGAGCTTGGCCTGCTCATCTATGACAGCAGTTATGTCAGCGGTTAATTTCCGGGTCTCGCTCTGCACAGCTTCAATTCCGGCTTGCAGATTCTGCTGGCTCTGGTCAATTACTGCTATCTTGTCCGTCATTTCCTGACGACTATTCTGCATCGTCTCGTTCAGCTTCATCTGCTTTTCAGCGACGGTAGTTGTATCAGCAGCGACCTGGCGAATGTTCTCCCGCATGCTTTTATTCGCGTTTTGCCATTCCTGCCGGTTCTGCTCGATCAAGGCCAGATTACTCGTCAGCTTCTGGTTATTGTTTCGCACCGTCTCGTTCAGCGTGGCCTGCTTATCTATGACAGAAGTTATGTCAGCAGTTAGTCTCCGGGTGTCGCTCTGCACGGCTTCAACTCCGGCTCGCAGATCCTCCTGGCTCTGCTCAATTACAGTCATTTTGTCAGTGATTTGCTGCTCGATACGTGTGGCAATAGCAGCTATTTGTTGGGTATTGGCCTCTACTACTGTCTGCAATGTAGACTGGTTCCGGTCGATCCTGGCCAAAAGCACGCCGATTGCGACCACCACCGCAGATAGAATGGCTCCGAGGACAAGTCTTTTTACATCGAATCTTTTTGTTTCTGCCATTTTTCATTCCTTTCTTTTCCAAACGCACCCTGTATTGCCAAGAACAGATCTCCCAACCATTAAACTCATCGGCAGAATCTCCGATAATGCTTTAGTTTTTATCGGACAAGATTATATGGTTCTCTGTTCGAGTAACCGGCCCCGTGATTTACTCAAGAGAGCAAGGTCCCGGAAATCCGGGGACCCCTTCCACATTTCGTCCTTGTATTTAGGTCCTTTCATATTTTGCACAAGGCTTTCCATATCGAACCACGGGCCTCCTGCGGTTCTTCGAGAGCGAACACTTGATAATCCACGGGCAATAGAGTCCAACGTCATATGAAGAGATGTCTTTATGAATGATTCAGTCTTGTTTGCCCCACCGTAGGGCGTCCCCAATGGAATGAGCTTCATCTGGCTTAATCCGAACGGCAGACTCCAGAAATAAATTGAACTATGTTGGGAACGGATATATTATAAGATTCAGCACAGGAATCATGGGCTCCACGGGAATAGGGGTCGAGCCTGGCCAAGCTGATGAGATGGAGAAACATAGAATCGGGAATTTGCTTTGTCAGTGTATGATGGGGTAATTTGGTTTTTTATTAAGCAAAGGAGTCTATTATGAAAAGGATTGTATCGACATGCGTGATTGTGGCCGTCGCTGTGTTCCTGGTTGCGGGTTGCTCTACCGCGCCCAAATCCGCTGAAGGCAGGGCTGAATTGAACACCAAAGTCCAAAATGCCGTAGACAGCGCCGTAGAATCAGATCCGGGCTTGAAAAAATTCTTCGACGAGGCGGCCGGCTATGCGGTCTTCCCCACCGTTGGGAAAGGCGCGATTGGCGTCGGCGGGGCCTATGGCAGAGGCGAACTCTACGAAGGCGGGCAACTGGCGGGCTACTGCACGCTGACGCAGGCCAGCATCGGTCTGGCATTAGGTGGGCAAGCCTATACCGAGCTGATTTTCTTTGAGACCGAGGCTGCTCTGGACCGCTTCAAATCGGGCAACTTTGCCTTTGCGGCACAGGCCTCGGCGGTTGCGCTCAAGTCGGGTGCGTCAGCCAATGCAAAGTACACGGATGGCGTCGCCGTCTTCACGATGGGAGAAGCCGGTTTGATGTATGAGGCCTCGGTCGGGGGGCAGAAGTTCAGCTATAGACCGAAATAGTAACGGGATCTGCAACACCGTCATTTCTCAGTCTTGTTCTGTTGGATATATCACATGCATATCGGTGAATTTCAGGCTTTGATCTCTGAGAAATACGAGAAGCGAGATCGGCAACGAGGGATTCCGGGCACGTTTATGTGGTTTGTTGAAGAGGTCGGCGAACTGGCCACCGCCCTGGCTTCCAACGACCAGGCCAGTAGAGAAGAGGAGTTTGCCGATGTCTTCGCCTGGCTTTGTACGCTGGCGAATATCAGCGACGTAGACCTGGAAAAGGCCTGCACCAAATACACCGGCGACGGCGTCAACGGCTTCAAGCCGAAATGATGCCGCACCGAGAAGTCAGTCAACCGACGTTGTTCGTTGCCGGAACGGCAGGGGGCATGAGATGGAACGTTTTTGCCTTGTCTGTATGTGCGGGCACGGTTAGAATCCAGTCTTATGCGAAAGGCAAGCCTTATCAGTATTGGCAACGAGCTTCTTAACGGCCAGACGGTCAATACGAACGCCGCGCACTTGAGCGCCGAACTGCTTTCGGCAGGCATTCCCGTCGCCAGCGCCTACGTTATCGCCGATGAGACGGACGCGATTGCCCGGGCCTTTGGTTTGGCCGGTACGGATGCCGACGTCGTCATAGCGACCGGCGGGTTGGGGCCGACGGATGATGATTTGACGCGGCAGGGATTGGCGAAATTCCTCGGCGTCGAATTGGAATTGCGGGATGAGCTCTTGGAGAAGATAGAGCGTTTTTTCGCCAGCCGGGATCGGCAGATGCCCACCAAGAACCGAATCCAGGCCTGTATCCCCGCCGGGGCGAAAGCTCTGGCGAATATCGGCACGGCGCCGGGGATCATGGCCGAATCGCAGGGCAAATGGCTTTTTGCCCTGCCGGGCGTGCCGGCGGAGATGAGGCGGATGTTTGCCGAATCGGTCCTGCCCGAGGTGCGGCGACTCGCCAGCGGCCAGGCCGTGGTAGTGAAAAAACTGAGATGTTTCGGGGCAGGCGAATCGACAATTGCCGAACGCCTTGGTACAATGATGCAGCGACGCAGGAATCCGTTGATCAACTGCACGGTTGAGTCTGGCGTGATTACGCTGCATATTATCGCGACGGCGGAAGGTCGGGACAAGGCGGCACAAATGGCCGAAGAGGATGAGAAATCGCTGCGAGCCGCGCTTGGCGAGTTGGTCTATGGTACTGGAGAGCAGAGTCTGGCCCGGGCGGTGGGCGAGGAGCTGGCTGAGCAGGAAAAGACCATCGCTGTGGCTGAATCGTGCACGGGCGGCTTGCTGGCGAAGCTGCTGACGGACGCCGCCGGAGCGAGCAGGTACTTCACGCACGGCTGGATCACGTACAGCAACGAGGCCAAAACCAGCGAGCTTGGCGTGCCTGCCGACCTGATCGCCGAATACGGGGCGGTCAGCGGACAAGTGGCGGAGTCCATGGCTCGAGGGGCCAGGACGAGAGCCCGTACAGATTTTGCGATTGGCATAACCGGAATAGCCGGCCCCACCGGCGGGACCGAACAAAAGCCTATTGGACTGGTATATATTAGTGTGGATTCCGACGGGGATTGTGAGACCCGGCGCTGCCTTTTGTCCCACGAGAGGCGGGCCATCCGACTGCGAGCGGCACAGACGGCCCTGAACATTCTCCGCCTGAAATTGAACATTTGACTAATGTCGGCGCAGATGGTATAATAGTTGTAACTGGGGTCATCAGGATCTTTGAGGAGACTATGGCAAAGCAGCGCAGGCATTTGGGCGAAATAATTTACAAAGCCGGGCTTGTGGAGAAGCAGGCACTGATCAAGGCGATAAAAGCCTCCAAGAGCAATAACAAGCGGCTCGGCGAGATACTCGTCGAACAAGGCCTGATCGATGAAGAAGCTCTAACGAAGTGTATCGCCAAACAATTCGGGCTGGAATACGTCGACCCGAAGACCGCTTCTATCTCGCCGGACGCCGAGAAGCTCATCCCGGAAGAGCTCGTTAAGAAACACAATGTTATCCCCATGGCGATGGACAACGGCAGGCTGAAACTCATTGTCAGCGACCCGACGGATCTGGAGATGATGGACGCGATTCGTTTTCGCCTGAACACCGATCCGGAGTGCTTTCTTGCGAGCCCGACGAAGATTCGCGACTACATCGAGGATTCGTTCGACCAGACCCGAAAGGAAGAGGACGACCGACTGCGACACAGCATCGACGCAACGGCCGCCGAGCTTGCCGAGGTCGGCCACGAGTTACAGGCCGAGACGCTTCGGGCTCAGGCCGCCGGCACCGATGACGACGCTCCGATCATTCGACTGGTCAACCTGATCATTGATAACGCCTACTATATGCGCGCCAGTGATATCCACATCGAACCCATGGCCGAGAGGGTGCGGCTACGCTACCGTATCGATGGCGTCTGCATGGAGAGAGACAGTATTCCCAAGGGTATGCAGGCCTCGTTGATTACCCGTTTCAAAATCCTCTCCGGCATGGATATCGCCGAGAAGCGGCTGCCACAGGACGGGCGCATCAAGCGTGAGATCGGAGGCCAGGACATCGACTTTCGTGTCTCCTCGTTGCCGGGCAACCACGGGCCAAGTGTCGTGCTGCGAATTCTGCGCCCGGATGCCGTCAACATCGGCCTCGAATCGTTGGGATTCGAGCAGGACAACTATGAGCAGTTCCAGCAAATCATCCGGAGGCCGAACGGCATCTTTCTGGTCACCGGTCCCACCGGTAGCGGAAAAACGACGACGTTGTACGCCGCGTTACAGGAGTTAAACAAGCCGGACAAGAAGATCATTACCGCTGAGGACCCGGTGGAGTACAACTTCGCCGGGATGAACCAGTGCCAGGTCAAGGAGGAGATTGATCTGACGTTTGACAGGATTCTTCGATCCATGCTGCGACAAGCTCCCAATATCATTCTCGTCGGCGAGATTCGAGATGGCGTCGTCGCCGACATTGCCATCCAGGCAGCACTGACGGGGCATCTGGTTTTCAGCACGTTGCATACGAATGACGCGCCAAGCGCGATTACACGTCTGATCGATATGGGCGTCAAGCCCTTCCTCGTCGCCAGCTCCATCCAAGCGATTATGGCGCAAAGACTCGTACGAGTCATCTGCAAAAAATGTAAAATGGTAGATGAGAATCCGGATCTCTATCATTTGCAGGCGCTGGGTGTCGATCCGGAGACTCTCAAGAAGCAACCCGTCTACAAGGGCGCCGGGTGCGGCCAGTGCCAGAACACCGGCTTCAAGGGCCGCATCGCCATATTCGAGATGTTCGAGATGAACAACGAGATAAGAGAGCTGGCTTTTTCAAAAGCTCCGACGACAGAGTTGAGAAGGGCGGCGAAGGCAAGTGGGATGAGAACGCTGATGGAAGATGGGAAGATCAAGATATTCAAAGGCACAACGACGCCGGCGGAGGTGGTGAGAATCACACAGACAGAGGGTGCCACGGTGGACTAATTGGGTCGGTCGTCTATCGCGGTTCGTTGGTCGAAATGCGATGGACGACATACGACGTACGACATACGAAAGGATGAATATATGGCAACAGTGAATATGGACCGATTACTGGGGGCCTGCGTCACACAGGGGGCGTCAGACATACATCTTACGACCGGCCGACCGCCGGTATTGAGAATCGACGGCCAGCTCCGATCTCTGGAAACCAAGGTTCTCGACGCTGCCGATACCGAGGCTCTGATGCGTTCCATCACGCCCGACCGGAACCAGCAGGAAATTCAGGAGGAAGGCGGGACCGACTTCGGCTTCGCCTTCGGCGATCAGGGCCGGTTTCGCGTTTCTGTTTTTCGGCAGAAAGGTAATCTTGCGTTGGTTCTGCGCCTTATTCCATCGAAAATGCTAACCTTCGAGGAAATCGGCCTGCCGAAAATTTGTCAGGCATTGTGCCGCAGGCCACGAGGGCTGTTCCTGGTCACGGGCCCGACCGGATGTGGCAAAACGACCACCCTGGCGACCATGATAAACTATATTAACGACAGTTTCGACCGCCATATTATCACCATTGAAGAACCGATCGAGTATTATCACAACCATAAGAAATCAATTGTCAACCAGCGGTCGGTCGGTGTCGATGTGTCGAGCTTCTCCGAGGCGCTGAAGCGCGTCTTGAGAATGGACCCGGATGTGATTCTGGTCGGCGAGTTGCGTGACCTCGAGACCATCGAGGCCGCCGTCCGAGCGGCGGAAACGGGCCACCTGGTCTTCAGCACGGTCCATACGACCAGCGCCGCCGGGACGATTACCCGATTGATCGACGTCTTTCCCGTGAGCCAGCAGGAGCAGATTCGTATCCAGTTGAGCAGCAATCTGATCGCCGTGCTCAGTCAGGCCCTCTGTCCGTTGGCCGCCGGCAAGGGCCGAATCGCGGCGTATGAGTTTATGGTGGTCACCCCCGCTATCGCGAACCTCATCCGTGAGAACAAGACCTATCGAATCGATTCCAGCATTCAGACCGGCAAGAAGCTGGGCATGCAGCTTCTCGACGAGCACCTCTGGCGGCTCTACGACACGGGCAAGATCACCCTGGAGGAGATGTTGGATAAAGGGCGTCAGCCGGGCGCGTTGCAGGACAAAGCCACGGCCAAGATAGAAGCCCTCAGAGGAAAACACAAGCACAAGAAGAAAGCCGCGCAGCAGCAAATGGAGGATTTGGGACCCATCCTCAGGGCCTAAAGACAGGCATCCATGCAAAAATCAAAAGGAAAAATGTAAAATTGAGGAGGTCATCATCGCGAAGCGATGATTCCGCAACTTTAATTTCTAATCTTTAATCTTTGATCTTTCTGCTCCGGCTTGCCCCAGGCTTCGTAGAGGTCAATCAGGTTCTGTAATGACTCGATGGTGTGCGGGTGGGTCTCACCCA
>Ga0209427_10003257_pt1 | contig 19077 bp, 3 predicted proteins | sample DeeMarSWOR136_30_FD_187465 | JGI IMG/M metagenome (GOLD analysis project Ga0209427, IMG submission 187465) | Marine sediment microbial communities from White Oak River estuary, North Carolina - WOR-1-36_30 (SPAdes) (version 2) | ecosystem: Environmental > Aquatic > Marine > Intertidal zone >...
CTCACGCATGTTCGTCAGGCCCATGCCACCCTGGTCACGTACGGCATCCAGGTCAAAGCCGCGGCCATTGTCAACCACCTCCAGGACAAGATCTCCGCGCTCGCTGCGTATATGTACTGTGACAGAGGTCGCCTCGGCATGCCTGAGCGCGTTGTTCAGCGCCTCCTGACCTATGTGATAGAGTTCTGCCTCTACAACGGGCGATAGTTCGATCAAGGTATCGACCACGACGCGCGCTTCTATGCCCACCCGTTCCTCAACAGCGCCCAACCTGCGGCGCAGCGCTCCTACCAGTCCCTCCTCATCCAACACCTCTGGCCTCATGCGGTAAATCATGAGCCGTGTGTCCTTGATTAGCTGACCGGTGATCGCATCCATTTCGTCAATGAGCTTCTCAATCCCATCCAGTTCCCCGGTCCTGGCCATGTCCCGGCCGACTTCTGCAAAAAGGGACAGGCTGAACAGCGACTGAGTCAATGAGTCATGGAGTTCGCGCGCCAGACGCTCGCGTTCCACTAGGACAGCAGCCTGCTCGGCCCGCTTCTGCAACCAGGCGTTCTCTACCGCAATGCCGACGTGATCGCCAACCGATGTCAACAGCGCCAGGTCTTCAGCGTCGCACTCCTGATCCGCGGCGCCGAATATGCTCAACACTCCCACTGTCTGTCCGCGAGCCCTCATTGGCGCTGCGACATGCATCTCGAAATCGCTTGCAGTGGGGACCTGCTGCGCGAGCGGACCGGTGGCCCAGTCGAATCTGACCACTGGCCCTGCCGCCTCAAGGGCGCTGCCCACCAGACCCCCATTCACTGGCACCGTGTCTAGTTGAGCCACAAGGCTGGCTGGAACTCCAATGTGGGCAGCCAGGCGAAGCTCTTCTCGCGTTGGGTCCAACAGGTGGATTGTCCCGGCATGGCAGGGCAAGACGTCCAGCACCCGCTCCAGCGATCGCTCCAGCGTCACCTGCAGATCCAGGGACCCGGTGGCCACCGCCGCTACGTCGTACAACACTTGCAGCTCCTGCGTGCGTTCGCCAACAATCCGCTCTAGCCCGTCATGCATCGCTTGCAGGGCCTGCGCTGCCTGAACGCGCTCGGTGACATCAACGAGACTGAGGACAAGACCCTCTACCTTGCCCGAAGAATCCTTGACTGGGTCGAGATCCCAATCCTGATAGACAATCCCCCGTTCCGGATGCCGCGGATACTCAAAGGGCTTGGCCTGAAAGGACGCCGGCTCGCCTGTCTCGACCACTCGGCGGAAGATCGCCTCATTCTCCTTATCGGGGTAGAGAGCAAAGTGATTCTTGCCCACAAAGAAACGGGGTTCGCGATCGTCAGCTTCCGCGTACGCACGGTTCACGCGGATGAAGTTATAATCGGTGTCCATGTAGGCGACCATGAGACAGGTCGTGCGGAAGATCTTGGTCAGAAGCTCGCTGGTGTCGCGCAGCGTCTGCTCCATCTGCCTGCGTTCGGTGATGTCATGCAGCAGAGCCACCCGCCCCGCCGTACCCTCACGCTGGTCAACCACTTTAAACACACGGACTTCATGGGTGCGCAACTGGCCCCCACGTACGATGAGCATTTCTCCGGGGGATCCCTCTGTTGCTGAGAAAGCCTCCGCGTCAGGCCACTTGGGCCATACCTCCCGCACCGATCGTCCAAAGACCTGCTCTGCGCTGGAACCGATCAGTTCCTGTGCCACTCGGTTGAGTTCCACGATGCGATCCTGCTCATCCAGCACCACAATCGCGTCGTCGGTGCTGTCGATCACTGTCCCCAGCGCCGCCCGCACGACGTCCGTCCTCCATGTGCGCTCAAAGCCCCAAAGCACCGCGGGAACAGTGAAGGCTAGCCCTACAGGCATCAGGTCAATGTGGATATCCAACCTCAAGAATATCTCGGCAACGCTGAACAGCCATGGGACCAGAATCAGGATCAGCGCCAAAGTGCTCTGCCAGTAGCGCATCCTCGGCGAGCGCACAAATGCGTGAATCAGCAGGCCGATGCCAACGAGGACAAGCGCGTGGGAATACACCAAGGCAAACCAGTAGCCCATGCCGTATCTCTGTTCCAACAGGAGCAGGGGACCATAGGCCTGCAGCGCAGCCTCGCTCCACATGAGGCCATGCATCTCATTGGTGAGGACCAGCAGCAGGATGGCGATAGGCACAACGCTCAGCAGGGCAAATGTGCGGCGCGTCAGGTATCGCTCACGGCCGCTGTACCGCAGGGCAAAGATCAGCCAGGCGGCGGGGAGCGTCAGGCGCCCTATATACTGCATCTTGGCCCAGAAGACCTTGGCCCCAAGGCCGACGCTCGCCAGTTCCAGCCCATTTGCCACCGCCCAGACTGCGCCGGCCAGCATCACGGGCCTTCCCAGCTCAGCAAACGCCGTCCTCCGCGGGCGCACGTGCAGGCGCAGGTGCAGATAGAGCGCTACTATGATCAGAAAATCTGCCACCGCTATCGGAAACAGAGGAACAGCCGGCGAGATGACCATAGATTCAGTCCCCCTCAGCGGTCAGCCCGGGATAGCTATGCCCGCATCACGTAGCGACCAGGCAGGAGCTCGATGTCGCTCCCGGCTTTCACAGCCAGCGGCTGTTGGGCCAGGAGCTCCCTTCTCCGGAGCGCACCGGCGTATGGACACGCCTCAAACATCCGGTTCCCACCGCGCTGAGACAACTGCCACACAGAGTTGGAATCTTGACCCATGATAGAATGCCCAGCATCGTTTGTCAAATCAGGGGCGCAGCGCCGCTTTGGCGATTCTGTGCCTCTGTGGTAAGCTAACGGCTTGTGGCAGGCGGCTGGTGCGGGGTCGGGCAAAACGGCACTCTTCTGCACTGCCTTGGGGAAGAATGGCTCATATCCGAGAAAGGGGTGAGAGTTCGTTGGATAAGGTCAGAGTAGCGATTGTTGGTCTGGGCAACTGTGCGTCATCGCTGGTGCAGGGTGTGTCTTTCTATAGGGATGCTGTAGAAGATGAACTGGTGCCAGGACTCATGCACGTTCGCCTGGGTGGATATCACATCGGAGACATCGAGTTCACCGCTGCCTTCGATATTGATGAGAACAAGGTGGGCAAGGACCTGTCAGAAGCGATCTTTTTGCCACCGAACAACACAATCAAGTTCAGTGATGTGCCGCACATGGGAGTGCCTGTCTCACGCGGCATGACGCACGACGGCTTGGGCAGGTATCTCAAGCAGGTGATCACCAAAGCACCTGGGGCAACATCGGACGTCGTCGGCATTCTCAAGGAAACCAAGACGGATGTGGTGGTCAGCTTCCTACCCGTGGGCAGCGAGATGGCCACCAAGTGGTACGTTGAACAGGTACTGGATGCCGGTTGCGGCTTTGTGAACTGCATCCCCGTCTTTATCGCCCGCGAGGGGTACTGGCAGAGGCGTTTCAGAGAACGGGGGCTACCCATTATCGGCGACGACATCAAGTCCCAGGTCGGAGCCACGATCACCCACAGGATGTTGACCCGGCTGTTCCGTGAGCGCGGAGTCCGTTTGGAGCGCAGCTACCAGCTCAACTTTGGCGGCAACATGGATTTCTACAATATGCTGGAGCGGGATCGCCTAGAATCGAAGAAGATCTCCAAGACGAATGCGGTGACCAGCATGTTGGATTATGATATGGGCGCGGACAACATACATGTCGGCCCCAGCGACTATGTGCCTTGGCTCACTGACCGCAAGTGGTGCTACATCCGTATGGAGGGGACGACCTTTGGCAATGTGCCGCTCAACCTGGAGTGTAAGCTTGAGGTGTGGGATTCGCCGAACTCGGCTGGGGTGGTGGTCGACGCCATCCGTTGCTGCAAACTCGCGCTAGACCGAGGGCTGAGCGGCACGCTCATCGGTCCCTCCGCCTACTTCATGAAGTCTCCACCGCTGCAGTACCCAGACGACGAAGCACGAGCGATGGTCGAGGAGTTCATTACTGGCGAAAGCGATTAGGGCGAGCCGTGAATTAGGGAGCGGAAGTTGCCTCGCTATCAAGAGATGCCGCCCCTAGCTCTTGATGCCCCGCATCCGGAGCTGCCGCATATGGCGTCGATTCCGTCCCCTGTTCCGGCGGACACGCCCATGAAGCGTGCGCTGCGGCAAGGAGAGCGGCCTCGGGCCGCTCCACTCGCCCTACCTGGAAGAGAAGGCCCTGCACCCTGCTGTCGTGGGTTGGTCGAGCGTGCACAGCGAGTCCGCCGTTCGCCTTGGCCAGTATTTCACGTCAAACTCAAGCGCTTCCTATCAAGCCCAAGGAGACAGACGCCCATGTGACAGTCATGAGCCGACAGGCGTCCGCTGGTAGCGCATCTTGGCGAGGGTGACGGGCGCCTGCCCGGAACAGTGATACTCGCCGCTTGGCACGATCAGCCAAGGATGCGTCGCCGATGACCTTCAGCGCTCCTGCTCTCCAAGGAAGCCAATCGGCCTGTCTAGCCGCTGCGCCGCTCCCACACGGCGGTCAACAGCCGATAGAGGGGCCTATTATAGACCGAGTCGTAAGCCCCCACGTACCGCACCTCCCGGCCACCAAAACCGCGCTTGAAGCGATACAGGCCGCCCATGCCTCCGCTCAGCGCACCATGGTCCTCGGCCTCCATCACACTCGGGCCGATGTCGCTTTCATCGACGTCCGGTATCCCCCACAGGTCATACGTCTCGCAACCTCGCGCTTTGGCCCAGCGCATGGCTTCCCACTGTGCGAGGTGGGTAGGCATGCGTTGCCTTTCCTCGTCGGATGAGGCCCCGTACATGTACCAGGCCTGGGTGCCCCAGGCAAAGACCATGAGCGCCGCCAAGGGCCTGGCGCCGTACTCTGCCATGACCAGCGCCACGGAGTCCTGCGCAGCGAATAGCTGCCAGGCCTGAGCGTAGTAACTTCGGGTATGGATGCCGAACCCGGCACGTCGGCCGGTAGCCTGGAGGAGTCTGTAGAAGGCTGGCAGATCGCGCGCTGTGCCCAAGCGCACAGAGACGCCTCTGCGTCCCGCCAGGCGGATGTTGTAGCGGGTCTTGGGCTTCATCTGACCAAGAATATCCTCCTCGTCTGGTGCCAGATCAATCACCACTGTGCGCCGCGGCTGGATAGTCTGTTTACTGGGGATCAAGCCTTGTGCCATCAAGAACGCGCGTGTCTCGACACCATCTTCCCAGTCCGGTTCCACTTTCAGAGAGATCGCACCCCTGCGACGACAGAGGTTGTGTACGGCGGACAGCAGGGAGACAGACTCAGGTGATGCAGCAGGATCCACGAGTGGCCCCTTCGGAACGTAGGCAGTGCTCAGCCGGCCGAAAGCCAGTGGTCGAAAGAGGACTTGGGCGGCAGCGCGGATACAGCCCCCCTCAATTGCCGCTACGCGCAGGGGCCACCATCCGAACACAGCTTTGAGCTCGCCCCAGGCCCAGGATTGCAGCACATGACCGTATGGAAAGCGCAACGCAAAATCGTCCCACTCTTGGGGCGAGACAAAGTCCCTGTCGGCGGATGAACAGATGCGCATAACGGACACTATTATATCTACGCTTTGTGCAGGGCCGAAATGCGAGCCCCGTCGAGCGTTTGCAGGAGTACGGTCCAGGGCGTGAGGTCACACAGCACGGCACTCTCATCCGCTGCTAGGTCGCCTCCCCGCGCCAAGCGATACGCGGTGCGCTCGCCCGGCGTATCTTTTCCCACGCTGTTGCGTCTTGAAGAAGAGAGAGTAGACCCTTTGCTCTAATCCTCCTCGTCTATCTGCCAAGACGAAAAGCTCTGAACCGTGGATCGTGACAGGCCTTGGGCGTGGCCCTGACCCTGCGGACCTGTCGCGAGCCTTTTGGTGCGTTTCAGGAATGCCCGATTTCAAGCAACTGCCATATGGTCTGTCTCCTGAATCTTGACATTTGAGGATTATGCAGCTTATAATGAAGCTCGACCGTACTGCCAACACGGTTGCGGGCGCAGGAAGCAGGTACTGACCAACAGGGAGGCGTACTTGATGAATGAGATGACCGCCACACATTCCCCCCAGGACGCACAGCAACCTGATTCACCCCGTGATCATCAGGAGCGTTCAGCTTCACGAGCTGTTTTCCTATCGCTCGCTGTTTTCGTCCTCTCCTTCGGTGTCCTCTTTGCTGGTCCTGCAGTCGCCCTGCGACTGATGACAGGTGCAGCCGAGAGTGCTGGCCCCAGCGAAGGTTCCGGAGGGCGCTTCCCTGAAATCCACGCTACCGCGGCGGTCACTGACGTGGTCCTTCAGCAGGGCAGGGTGCCCTTTATCAACGGCTTCCCCGTTGGCCCCATCTATGCTGGTACCGACGACACCTACATGAACCGGTGGCAGCCCACCACCAACTACTACAATGAATCCCGCCTGGTGTTGGGACAGAGCGGTGCCTATCGCCCCCTAATTCGCTTTGATCTCGGCCCCGCGCTGCTTCCTTCCAATGCCACGGTGATCAGTGCTGAACTGGGTATCTACGCCTATGCACGCAATATCTTCAACGCCATGACAGTGTCCTCGTATCAAGTGTTGCGCCCCTGGAATGATCAGCAGGCAACCTGGAACATAGCCAGTTTTGGCAACCCGTGGACCTTTGGTGGAGCTGATCACGCGGGCACGGATCGAGCTGCCATTGCTTCCATGACCAGAACTGTCTTCGTACGCAATGAGCACCACTATTTCGATATCACTCCGATCGTGCAGGAGTGGGTCGTGAATCCAGCATCGAATGAGGGTATCGTCCTCATCGGCCCGGATCCTGCTGTCATCTATTACTACTACAACTCCAGGTTCGCTGACATTGACAAACGTCCCAGACTGGTCATCACCTGGACGATAGCGCCAGCGCCGCCGACACCCACCCCTACGCCCACCAGTTCGCCGACCCCAGGGCCCTCGCCGACACCCACAGCGACCGCGTCTCCTACGCCTGGACCTGGCCCGGAATTGACGCTGGACAACACTTCCCTCTGCTACACACACACTTTGGGAGTGTGGCAGCCGGGTACAGCGGGTGGATACGGTGGCGACTACGAGTACGAGTCCGTAACCAGCGTCGTCACTGCATCCTGGCGACCGTGTCTGGCCGATCCGATGCCACAGGACAGTATGTACGAGGTGTTTGCTCACTGGAGCGTACACTCCGCGCGGCCGACTGCCGTTCCGTATGAGATTCACTACGACGGGGGCACTGCGACGGTGTATGTGGACCAGACCAAGGACGCGACGGGTAGCACGGTGCCCAACTTCTCCCCGTCGGGCTGGCACAGCCTTGGGGTGTACCCATTCCGGGCAGGAACCTATGACACGACCGGAGAGTACGTGGAGCTAAGCAGCCCGCCCGATTCGACCGACACCTGCGCGGATGCGGTGCGCTGGCATGGACTGCTGGACGTGCCTGGCCCACCCTATGCAGTGGCTATCTCGGCCAGTCCGTCGGAGCTGCCGTCCGATGGATCTTCAACCTCAACAGTGGCAGTGACGGTCACAGACAAGTATGGGAACAGCGTGGCCGACGGCACCATGGTCGGATTCACCACAACACTGGGCACCTTCCCCTACGCGTATGTCGAAGCAGAAGCTCCCTCCGTAACGAAGCTGGGCACTTGGGGCACTGGTCCACTACCTGGATCCAGTGGAGGCCAGGTTATCTATTCCAACAACTTTGGCGACGAGGTATCGTGGACCTTCTGGGGCAAAGCTGTCTCGCTGGTCTACTACACGCACAGTTCGCTTGCCGGAGTTGCCGACGTCACTGTTGATGGCAACTACGTAGCTACGATCAACTTCGGCAGCGCGGTGCCGCAGTTCCGAGTCGAACGCCAGCTCGCCAATAACCTTCCCGCGGGCCCGCACACGGTACGCGTCCGCGCTTCGGGAACCGGGTATGTCTGGTTGGATGCGTTCCGCTCTGGTGCAACGACCACCGGAGGCGTGGCAACAGCCCCGCTGACCGCCCCCAGCGTGCCAGGCACGGCCGTTGTGCGCGGAACAGCGCTTGGAGCTGGCCTGACCGGGGCCAGCCCGGCCTGGCCCTTTGGAGAAACCACCGTCTCCTTCCCCGGGCCGCTCGAAGTCTGGGTCGATGATGATTACTGCGCGGTTTGTGCAAATGACGGGCATCATTGGGGCTATACCGCCTTCGACAATATCCAGGATGGCGTGGATGAGGTGCTAGGCGGTGGCACGGTGCACGTGGCCGCAGGCGTGTATCCAGAGAACGTTACCATCAACAAGCCGGTCAGCCTGTTGGGCGCCGGGCGCGACGTCACGATCCTCGACGGTGTGACCGATGCGCCTGGCAGTCGCGGCTTTTACGTCAACCGCGCCGACAACGTGACCATCAGTGGCTTCCGCATCAAGAACTTTGAGACGGGCGTATACCTGCGCGGCACGGGAGTGAATCCCGGACCACGGGTCTACAACGCCACCGTTGTCTACAATGCCTTTGAGAGCAACGACGCCGGCAGCAGCTCTCATGCTCTGTACGGCAATTACGTCTATACCAGCACCATCTGCAGCAACGACATCGCCTTGGGGTACAACGGCATCTATCTGCAGAATACCTATGGTACGGTCATCTGCTACAACGACATACATGAGAACAAAGGCTTTGGCGTCAAGATCGACACTGGCAACGACAACTCCATAGACAACAACGACATCAACAATAACCAGAACGTCGGTGTTGAGCTGACTGGCCCTACAGAGCGCAGCGGCGTGTATGGCAACATTCTCCATGACCTGTGGTGGGATGGCGTTCTGGTGAATGGGGCTACGGATCCTCAGATCGTCGCCAACACCATCTTCAACACAAACCTGGCCTGGCTGAACGCTGCTGGCAGTGCTCCAGATGGCTCTCATAACTTGGGTGGAGTGGTCCTCCTGGGCACGACCAACAGCGCGGTATATGACAACCGCATCTACGATGTGTCCGATGCCGAGGGCAACCGAGCCAATGCGGCTGGCATATGGTTGCAGGGCAACTCAGCGCCCATCCTGATTGAGACAAACCTCATCAAGGGCTGCACCAGACATGGGATTCACGTCCCAACAGGTCCAATAGCGACGATCCACGGCAACAGCATCTACAGCAACGGCGGTTTCGGCCTGCACAACACGACCGGCCACGACCACCAGGTTCAAGGCAACTGGTGGGGACGCAACACTCCGACGACCGGTGCCACCGCGCCCAAGGACATCCGTGATCGCTCCCAGGTGAGTTGGTGGCCGCCCATTCGGCTGAGTTTGACCGCGGTCCCAGATCATATCCCAGCAGATGGCATGGCTACCTCGACCATCACTGCCACTGCTTCGGGTTACGGCTATGACATCCTCGACGGCACGTGGATAACGTTCACCAACAGCGGCGATTTTGCCACGCTTCTGAATCCTCTGACTGGCGTGTTTGGTGCTGGCCAGGTGAACACGATGTTGCGCGCAGGCACCATCGCGGGGGTGGAGACGATCACCGGCACTGCTGAACCTGGCATCGAAGGACAGATTGTCACCGTGACGCTCGGCGCCCTTAGCCCGTACAGCATCTCCATCACTGCTCATCCGGACACGGTCGAAGTTGGCGGCGGCTCGCAGGGACAGGCGATTGTCACGGCCACGGTGAAGGACATTCATGGCAATGGCGTCCCCCTGGTGCCAGTCGCTTTCTCGACCAACGGACTAGGTGCGGTTTCGCCCGCTGCAAGCACAACGGTGACCGGTACTGGGGCAGCAGTGACGACCTTCACCTCGGGCGGGTTGCTCGGCACGGCTACGGTAACAGCCACAGCCAGTGTGACGCTCACAGCTTCAACGAACATCGCGATCACCGCGGGCCCGCCGTGCACGGGCACCATCACTGCCGTCCCTGCCGAAATACCTGCCAACGGTGTAGCTACTTCTACCATCACCGTCGCGCTGACGGACTGTTGGGGCTATTCGGTGCCAGACGGCACGATGGTGGGATTCACCACCACCAATGGTTCCATCGTGGACTATAGCTTTGTCGGGGCCGAATCCCCGACTGTAGTGACCTCACTCGGCTGGTCCACGCAGACGTCTGGAGGCAGAACCTACATTCAGACCAGCTCCCCAGGTGCCGCTGCCTTTTGGACCTTCAGAGGTCAAGCCATTTCAATAGTCTACCGGCGGTATGCCAGCGGTGATCACAAGATGCGGGTGCAGGTGGACGGTGGCCCGCCCGTGGACATTGACGCAACGGGTGCGCCGCTCGCCTGGGTGGAGAAGATCATTGCCACCAACCTAGACCCTCTCGCTGTGCACCAGCTCCAGGTCACGCACCAGTCCGGCACAATCGCACTGGATGCTTTCCGTTCAGGCACTGTCACCGCTGGAGGTGTGGCCTGGGCCATCCTGCGCGCCCCGGTTTCGGCCGTCACGGAGACGGGTACAGTGTATGCCACGACGGCACTCGATCACCCAGTTGTGCCCCAACTGGTTCTGACTACCACTGTAGTCTTTGGCCGAACGGACGTCGTCTGGGTGGACGATGACTGGACTGGCCTGGCGGACGGGACCGCCGTCTCCGTGCCTGGCGGCACGGCATACATTGGCAACAACGCCTTCGATACGATACCGGAGGGGGTTGGGGCTGTGCAACCAGCGGGAACGGTATACGTGCTTTCGGGCAACTATCCACTGCCCGTCGTCATTACCAAGACGCTGAACTTGCTTGGCGCTGGCAGCGACAGCACCTTCATCACTGGTTCTGGCAGCGGGAATGGCATCCGCGTCCGCCCCAATGCCGACAACGCCACCATCGAAGGCTTTGGTATCCGCAACTTTGGCTATGGCGTCTATGTGGACGGCTTTATCAGCAACTACATCGACGGCATCACTCTCGCGAGCAACGTGATCAGCAGTTGTACCACAGGAGCGATCACGGCGACCCACGTCAACAACGGCTACTTTGCCAACAACGCCCTGCACAGCAACGATGGGTTTGGCCTGGATTTGCATCGCGGCAGCAACAACACCATCTTCAACAACGAGATCTATGACTTGATCAGCGGCTTCGGCCTGCGCTTGCGCGGCACTTCCGGGGCAATGATCTCCTACAACAATGTGCACGATGTGGAGTGGGATGGCATACAGGTGGGCGTGAACTCTGCCAGCACCAGCGTTGTGAGCAACACGGTGCACACCACCAACATTGCCAGTGGTCCAGCCAGCTTCAGCAACGGTGGCGTCGTGCTCAACTCGAGCACGAATAGCACCGTGGAATACAACACCATCTTCGACGTCCTTGACGCTGGCGGTACCACCTTCAACACGGCCGGTGTTCACATAGATGGCAACGACGCCAACGCCATGATCCGATACAACAAGATCCTGGCCAACACCAACGATGGCGTTTTGCTCTCTGATTTTATCTCTGGCCAGCCGCCTGAGATACACTGCAATCACATCTACGGTAATGGCCGCTTCGGCCTGCGCAACACACGGTCCACGCAGGTTGATGCCACCGACAACTGGTGGGGCCGCAACACGCCTACAAGAGCCCCAGGTCCGCCGCCGCCACCGATCGACATCTACTGGCCAGACACCAACGTCGCTTGGAACCCTCGCATTCGGCTGACCCTGACAGCTGCACAGCCCGAGGTTTATGCAGGTGGCGACGCAATTGCGATCACAGCGTTGGCTTGCGGAACGAGCTGTTGTCTGTTGGACGGAACGCTGATCACCTTCACCACCGACCTTGGCTATCTAGGTCCCGCAATGCAGACGACCGTGCTGACCACCACTATCGGCGGCCAGGCTGTAGTGATGTTCACGCCCGGAACCCAGACTGGTGTGGCCACGATCACTGCCAGGATTCCCAACAATGGCATAGCGACAGTGACGGTAACCATCAAGCCAGGGGATCCATGGACGATCACTGTAACGGCAGATCCCACTTCCATTCCGGTTGGCAACATCATACCCTCGACGATCACAGCTCACGTCCGCGACATGTACAACAACGACGTGGAGGACGGCTATGTGATCCAGTTCGACACAGACCTGGGTTGGACCCTCGCTCCAACAGGCACCACGGTGAGCGGCGTGGCCACCACAACCCTGCATTCCGGGGTGACTCCTGGAACGGCCACCGTTTCAGCACGTTATGGCATGGTTGTTGGCTATACCACCGTGGAATTCACCGCAGGTCCTCCATTCACCATCACATCTCTGGTTGCCGATCCTCCTTCGATCCTGGCCAACGGCCTCGACACGTCGGCGATCACAGCAACCGTCAAGGATCAATACGGCAACCTGGTGACGGACGGAACGATGGTGGGCTACACCAGCACTTACGGCTCCTTGATCTTCGAGTTCGTAGAGGCAGAGTCGGCAGATGTCATCACTTCATCGGCCTGGACAATCGATCCAACCGGGACCTATATCCGTACCAGTGTCGTGGGCGCAGAAGCTTCCTGGCAGTTCAGGGGCCAGGCGGTCTCGCTGATCTATCGCCGCTATTCCACAGGTGGTGAGATGTTTGTGCGGGTCGATGGCGGACCGTCGTTGTACATCAACACCGCTGGTACCCCTGCTGCTTGGGTCGAGCGCGTCATCGCCACCAACCTGGACCCTGAGGTGATGCATGAGATCAAAGTGACCTGCGCATCGGACCAGATCCGCCTGAACGCCTTCCGCTCCGGAGCTGCCACTTCGGGTGGCCAGGCGTCGGCGGTGCTCACATCGGATCCGCTGCCACCTCATACAGCGGTCGTCTGGGCCACTGCCATCGGCGGCACATTCCCCACCCGCACCGTGGAGGTTGAGTTCCTGGGGCCGCTGGAGGTCTGGGTGGATGATGACTACTGCGTCACCTGCTTCAACGACGGCCACATGTGGGGCTTTGAGGCATTCAGCGACATACCCACCGGCGTGTGGGCTGTGCGCCCCGGAGGCACTGTGCATGTGCTGTCCGGCACCTACACGCTACCGGTCACCATCAACAAGCCACTGCACCTTGATGGTGAAGGGAGCGGCTCCACGTCAGCTATTGTCGGCTCTGGCACAGGCACAGGAATCCGCGTGCACCGCAATGCCGACGGCAGTACCATTGAGGGCTTTCAGATTCGCGACTGGGGCTATGGTGTCTATCTGGATGGCCGCAGCTTCAACTACCTTGACGGGATCACGTTCACCGACAATGTCATCTCGGGCTGTGTCACCGGAGCCATCACCGCAACCTACGTCAACGACGGCTACTTCGCTGATATTGCGCTGCACAACAACGACGGTTTTGGCTTTGACCTGGACCACGGTGCAGACAACACCTTCATCAACAGCCACATCTTCAGCAATGCCGGCTTTGGCTTGCGCATGCGCAGTACTGCGGATGGATACATTGCCCAGAATACCATCTACAACCTTGGCTGGGATGGTATACGATTGGGAGGCTGCAGCAACACCAGTGTGCTGAGCAACACGATACACAACACCAACCTGACCCACAGCCCATCCGGCTTTAATGCTGGCGGCATCGCCCTCAATTCCACGGCCAACACTACCGTGGAATACAATACCATCTATGAGGTGCGCGATGATGGGGGCATCGCTGACACCGCCGGTATCTGGATGGGCGGCAGCGACTCCGGAACTACCATCCAGTACAACCGCATCCTGAGCAATACCAATAATGGCCTCTTGCTCACCAGCTTCGCCTCTCCACCAGAGATACACTGCAACCACATCTACGCCAACGAGCGATATGGATTGCGCAACACCACCGGCGTTGCCGTCCACGCGGAGGGCAACTGGTGGGGGCACAATCCACCTCTGACGTCCAACGCATACCCCCCTTCTGCCGATATCCGGCCCGCCTCTAAGGTCTTGTGGGATCCGCCCATCGTCCTGAGTGTGACGGCTGCGCAGCCAACGGCTGTCGCCGGTGGCCCACCGATCACCGTCACGGTCGAGGCCTGCGGCGGAGGCTGCTGCCTGCTGGACGGTACTGTGGTCAGCTTCGACGCTACACCCACCATTGCCGGTTCTGTCAGTCCACCCACTGCCGTCATGAGCGGAGGCCAGGCCACGGCGAGTTTCACCCCAGGAACCACAGCCTGGATCACGGCCACTGTGTGGGCTAGAGTGGCCAACAACGGCGTTGCCACGGATACAATCTACATCGTTGCTGCACCGCCTTACACGGTCTCCGTCACCGCTTCACCGTCCAGCCTGTGGGCGAAGGATTGCGCTCCTCCTGGCAAACCTTACACCTCCACAATTGAGGCAACGGTCACCGACCAATACGGCAACCCGAACATCGGGGAACTGGTGCTCTTCTCGAGATCACCAGTGCTTGGCACCCTGCTGTCGCCCGGGTCGGCCACAGCTGGCGTGACCGGCACAGCCTGGAGCACACTGACGGCCGGCGATACTGCGGGTACAACGGAAGTAAGGGCCGAGGCCGACTCCAAGTTCGACACAGCACTTGTGGAGATCATGCCCGGACCGCCAATGACCAGCATGTTCCTGGATGCGTTGCCGCCCATCATCGCGGCGGATGGTGTGTCTACTGCGATCATCTCGGCAACGGTATACGACGACTGCGCGAACTTTGCCTACGATGGTACCATGGTCGGATACACAACCACCAAGGGTTCGCTGATCCATGAGTACGTAGAGGCCGAGTCATCCGCAGTGACCAAGTCCGCTGGCGACTGGACGACAGAGGGACCCAATGCAGCCAGCGGTGACCACGACGTGTCCACAAGCACTCCAGGGGCTTGGGCGAGGTGGGACTTTAGGGGGAGCGCAGTTTCAGTGATCTATCGGCGTGGGCCGGCTGGCGGCACGGTGCGCTTGCTCGTTGATGCTGGTCCCGCCCGCATTCTGAGCATGAACGCAGCATCAACAGAGTGGAGACGGGAGACGGTGGCCATCAGTGAGCTTGCTCCCGCTGCGCTACACACCGTTCAGGTTGAATGCATCACCGGCACGTGCTATCTAGACGCTTTCCGCTCCGGTGCCACTACGCACAACGGAGTGGCGACGGCCGCGCTGACCTCAGCGAAGGAGGTCGCCACGGCCAACGTCGAGGCCACAGCGATAGAATACCGAACGGAACACAACATCAACCCACCGCACCGGTCGGTCGCTGTGCTGTTCAGGCAGGCTGAGCTGAGCATCAGCAAAGTCGCTAATCCGCTTAACCTGCTGCCCGCCGAGTTGGTGGACTTTCACATTCACTACACCAACACGAGCACGATGGGGCAGGCCACAGACATGCTGATCACCGATACCTTGCCCAGCAGCCTGGAATTCGTCGCCTCCGCGTCGTCGCCCGACATCGGCGCACCCGTCAACCTGATTGGCAATGACTGGGTCTGGGATGCAGGGAACGTACAGCCCGGTGCGAGCGGCGTCATCACTCTCACGGCGAGGCGCAGGTGCCCCTCTGGGCTGGGCACCGTCACCAACTGGGTCCGTCTCAGCTCACTGACGTTGGAGAGTGATCCCAACAACAATGACGACTCTGCATTGGTCACCTTCATACGCGGTGCACCATACTACGTGACCATCACCGGGCATCCTCCGGTCATCGAGACGGATGCATCGACAGTGGTACGCATCTCAGTCAGCGATCAGTGCGGCGTGCCGATCCCGTTCCCGACGGTTCACATCACCACCAACCTGGGTGCGTTCAATGCCGCGGGGACGTTGACGCACACGACCCAGGCCGCAGATGCCAATGGTGAGACCTGGCTTACGTTCTGGAGCCGGCCGCCGATCAGCGGCACAGCCACGATCCAGGCAACAGCGATCACCCCAGAGGGCAGCGCCACGGGCGTGGGCTATGTCTTCATCGGTGTCGGCCCGGCGGAGCAGTGCCTCGTCACGGCCTTTCCGCCAGCGATTCCCGCCGATGGGGTCTCCACCTCGGCCATCTCTGCGCGGGTGCTAGACACCGGTGGCAACTTTGTGCCGGATGGCTTCTTCGTTGGCTTTACGACCTCACTGGGCTCGCTGCTCTACGACTATGTGCAGGAGTTCGAGGTGAACCAGTCGCCGCCTGCCAGCTGGACGACGCATTCTGACAGCCAAGCCAGCGGCGGGGGCTACGTCCGCACGACGGTGGATGGTGCTTCCATCTACTGGAACATGCACGGGAATGGAGCCTCCATCGTCTATCGCCAGGCTCCAGGCGCCGGAATCGGGGATGTATACGTTGACGGTCATCCCCTGGGCTCCATCAACATGGACGGCCCGGAGACCTGGCGCGCCGAGAGGATCTATGACTGGGTTGGCAGCCCCACCGCAGCGCATACACTGCGCCTGACCCATCGCGCTGGCACTGGACCAATCTACATGGATGCCTTCCGCTCTGGGGTCACCACATCAGGTGGCCAGGCAGTGGCCATGCTGACCGCAGCGCCAGTCACCGGACTTGCTACGGTGGCCGCAACTGCAGTGTCTGAGACAGTGGGAATCGTTCCTGATCTGGTGCCCGGATTCGTTGATGTGCGCTTTGACCCGGCCGATGTCACCGTCAGCAAGGCTGTGCAGCCAACGGGCCAGGTGGCCATTGGGCAGCAGGTAACGTTCACACTGACCTACGAGAACCAAGGGCCGATTACGGCCACCGCCGCGTACCTCGATGATACCATCAGCAACCATACGCTGGGCAGTGGCTGGTTGCAGGATGCCTTCTTCAGCACGCCGCCGGTGATCGTGACGCCGAACCTGCACTTCTACTGGTCGCTCGGCTCACTGGCACCTGGACAGAGCGGGACCATCAGCTTCGGTGGTACCGTGAGCGAAAGCGGCTACTGGCCATCGCTGACCGTGATCACGAACACGGTGCTCATCGGTTCGAGCACGGTCGATCCTCAGCCTGGCAACAACATCAGCACAGTCTCCACAGCCATTGTGCCAGGCACTGTGGCCACCCTTACGCTGACCGCGACTCCGGGCAGCATTCCGGTGGGCGGCAGTACTTCTACGCTGCGCGCCACAGTTCGCGACGCACACGGCAATCCAGCGCCCAACGGCACACCCGTGAGATTCACAACGACCATGGGTGGATTCCCGGTGGCGCAAGAGGAGATGGGCTACACCACTGACGGTGTGGCGACGCTGAGCCTCACCTCCGGACCTACGGCTGGCATTGCGACTGTCACGGCATCGCTGGACTCTGTGACTGCCACCAGGCAGGTGATCTTCACACCGTTGAATGCGGTCAACGTGACCGTCATACCGGTACCAGATCGCATCAAGGTGGGGGGCTCCACCTCGGTCATAGAAGCCCGGGTCACAGACCAACACGGGAACCCGGTGGCCAATGGGACCATGGTGAGCTTTGCCAGCTCCATGGGATTCATCAACCCACCGGGCGCCACCACAGTCGACGGAAGCGCTTTCAGCGTTCTTACCTCAGGTTCGACGGCCGGCACAGCCACGGTCACAGCGACCGCCGGCTCCGTGATCGGGACGAACACCGTCATCTTTGAGGCCGGTGAAGCCGGGGTGTCAATCGATGCCAATCCCAGGAGTCTGAGGGTGGGCCAGGTCTCTGTCGTCACCGTCAGAGGCAAAGACCAGTTCGGCAACCCCGTGCCGGACGGCACGGTGGTCACGTTTGACACCAGTTTCGGTTACTTCACGGACAGTCTGACCGATGCCATACAGGTGCCCACGTCGGGCGGCAGTGCTTCCACCGGGCTGACCTCGACACGTCCAGGCACCGCCGTCGTCCGGGGTACGATCGGCACGGAATCTGCCTCGGTACTGGTCACTTTCGATCCGGACAGGCCGGCCAGCATCCAGATCCTCTCCGTGGAGCCCGGCCTGATTCCTAGCTGCGTGGGCACAGCCATCGCCAGTGCGGAGGTGAAGGACCGCTATGGCAACCCGGTCCTCGATGGCACTGTGGTCGTGTTTGACGTGATACCAACAGGAGACGTGGAGCCAATAGACGGTGGGCGTACTCTGAACGGTGTAGCTCAAGCGATCATATCGGCTGGCACGACACCTACGTGGGCCACTGTGATTGCCTGGCCGCAAGAATATCGCACCACAGTATCTGACCAGTACGGAATCGAATTCCAGGTCGGCCCGCCCGACCGTCTCGAAGTTTCGGCAGAACCGCCAAGTCTCTTCGTGGGTGGCAACAGCGCGACAATCAGGGTCAGGGTGCTGGATTGCGGAGACAATCCAGTAACGGAAGGTACTCTGGTCACCTTTACTCTGGCCTCCGGGCAGGGCAGCCTCGCTCCGCCGACGGCAACGACCGTTAGCGGCCGGGCTTTTTCAACCCTGACTTCGCCCAATGAGACCGGCTCAGCAGTCATCCGAGTGACTGCCGGCGACCGGGAGAGAACCATCGTGGTTGACTATATCCCTGGTCCGCCATCTGAGGTGGTGCTATCGGCCGATCCGCTGTCCATCCCGGCCAATGGTGTGTCCAGATCGACCATCCGTGCGGACGTGGAGGATCTACACGGCAATCCGGTGGCCGATAGGACGGTAGTCGTCTTCTCCACGGAGATGGGTTCCTTCGACACTGGGATGTCGTATACTACGTTCACCGAGGATGGCAGCGCCAGCGCTGTATTGAGATCCAGCGGCACGCCTGGCATTGCCCGTGTCGAAGCCATAGCGGCAGGCAAAAGGGCCAGCCCCATCTGGGTGGACTTTTTCTTCGCACCGCCTGGGTCGAAGGTGTACCTGCCGATCATCACCAAGAACGCGCGCCGCTTCTAGACACCGAGAGTTCCACGACTGAGTCCGTGGCCACGGATGCGAGGATAGAGTCTGTCCTTCAGTGAGGGACCGAGCTCCTCCATTCGTGGCCGCGGCCCGCCCCGATGATGCGCCGTATCTTTTGCCAGTCTTCCACGTCATCTGCAATAGGCGACGTGCGCTGTCATTATTGTCGAGGAGGGGAAGATGAACCAGAAGCCGCGCGTTCTTGATTGGGCACTCCCATTTTTATGTCTCATATGCCTTCTCTTTGCAGCCTTTGCGCTGCTGCCCACATGGGCGCTGGCCCAGGAACGGGGCTATGCTGCACCAGATGAGCCTCTCGGCTCGGGCGTCGGTATCGCAGCATTGCCGTCA
>Ga0209427_10003259_pt1 | contig 19065 bp, 18 predicted proteins | sample DeeMarSWOR136_30_FD_187465 | JGI IMG/M metagenome (GOLD analysis project Ga0209427, IMG submission 187465) | Marine sediment microbial communities from White Oak River estuary, North Carolina - WOR-1-36_30 (SPAdes) (version 2) | ecosystem: Environmental > Aquatic > Marine > Intertidal zone >...
AACCGTTCCCTTGCCCTTGATAATTAAATTAAGTTTTATATTGTCCGGATTTTCGCCTTTCTTGAAGAAAAAAGGTGTCTCCCCGCTGGTCCAATCGGTAGTGCCAGTTAAGGGGGTCTGAAGCCCCCGTGAAAAGAACTCTCCTCTGCCCGCAAAATGACACCACATCTCCAGATACACCTGACCTTCCACATCCTCCGTCCGGACTTTAGCCTGATAAATCAAACGTGCGTCTTCGATGTCGATGTCCCCCGTCTCAAAAAGCCGCACTAATCTTGGCTGGGTGGCGATGATTCGCAAAGACCCATTGCCATCACTTGAGATTTGCCTATCCATCTGAACGTCAGACCGGGTGATTATCCCCTCAAGATTGTCAATGGGGAAACGTCGAATCTCTGCGACCTGTTTTGACGTCTGTGAGCAACCAACCGTCCAAAGAATAAACATCATCAAAATGAACGTTTTCCTATTCATCTCTTTTCCTCCCTTCTGGTATGAACCCCTCTGGGTTCATTCCTTACCTCCCTTAATGTCCTTTTTACAAAAGTGAAAAAAGCCTGGATTCGATCTCCCAAGCCGCGATCATATCCGGATGTTTTACAGTGATGCGGGCGACCAGCTTTCCCCTCTCCTTTCGACCAATAATTTCCACATTGGTTTCAAAATGTTTGGCCGCTCCCTCTAACATACCCAAAAAGAAATCGTTTAGATTTCTGTTTGAGGTGTATTTTATCACAAGCAGACGCTTACCCGTCTGGGCAAATTGGTCACCGGTAACTTTTTTGAATTCAAATCTTGGCGGAGTTCCCAAGCCATCCTTGCTTATATCATAGTGAATTTTGTTAATCGTAGTGAGCATCTCATCCAAACTTGTAATATTTTTTATATAGTCGCTGAAAATCTCAGCAAAATAGAGAAAGGTTTCCTTCCCCAACCCTCTCCATAAGGTTGTGATCTCCTTCCCGGTTTGGCTGCTCAAGATCTCCACCAGTTTCTCAAAATCCTTGTCCGGAAACCAGGTCAATTCGGCAAAGACATTGGTTCTCAAAGATGCTTTTCGGCATAAGTCAGAAAACGAGACCTGTGGATAGTTCCTCTCCACAAAACGAGCCAAGCTGTTAAACATTGCTCCGTTCATTCTGCCCTCCCTTTTTGGTGAAAGATGGTTAAAGACTCAAATAAATCAAATCACTCCGAAGCTCACGAGGTTCGTGGATTTTAGCTTTGTTCATTGCTCTTTATCGTCAAGCCAGCAAGCTTCTTGAATGAGATAAGAAAAGATTCTTTACATTTATACAATTTGTGTTTATATTGTCATCTGCCAGACTCATTAGATTTTTTGTTTCCACAATTCCCATAATCTTCTTTGAATGAAAGAAGAAAAAATTAGGGACGAAACGGAAATGGCAAAAACGTAAAAACGATTCGAGGCGAAGAAATAAATAATGGAACTATTTGAAACTATTCTCAACCGAAGAAGCATACGTAATTTTACTGGTAAACCTATCCCTAAGGAAGATCTGGAAAGGATGGTGGATGCCGGAAGGCTTGCCCCATCTGCCACCAATAGGCAGATGTGGAATTTTATTGTGATAACCAGAAGAGAAATCTTAGATGATGTCCTCCACCATTTTCATGCCAGCAGAAAATACGAAACCTTCGAGGACGGTAAATGTGACGGTGCCTCTGCCATAATTGCAGTTGTGATGGACGAAGTTAATGAATACTGGCGGGAAGATGGATCTGCTGCTGCTGAGAATATCTTATTGGCAGCCAAAGCCTTAGGGTATGGCAGCTGTTGGATCGAAGGACAGGTTCGACCTCATGAAGAACATTTTAGAGAATTGTTGAGCATACCTAAGGGAAAACGAATCCTCTTGATGATCGCATTAGGCCATCCTGTCAAATGGCCACCTTCTCCTGCCAAAAAGGCGCTTTCGGAGATTTTGCACTGGGAAAGATACAGGGAACCGTAACATAAATCCGTTGGTCAAGGATGCCCCTCAGGATGAACCCCCACCCTTGACCTTTTGAAGATCGGATTGGGGAAAGGGTACCTGGATCCAGTAGAGCAAACCAATCATAAACAAAGGAACACTCGTAATGGAAATCAAACCGAGCCCGAAATTGAAGAGTCTTTACACACTCACTAATCTTCTCCTCTTTCTGATTTACTGTCCCCTGCCAGTGGTCGTTCTTCAGATTATCAAGCAGAGACCGCGGCATCTTTACGATCTCTGGTCTGTTGTCATAGCAATCTTGGGTATAGTGACCGTGATCCTAATTCAGTTGTATCTGCTTGCGTATATTAAAACACTAAGATACCGATTGTCAGAGGATGATCTTAGATTGGAGAGTGGCGTCTTCTGGAAGAAAAGAAAGGTGATCCCTCTGCACAAGATAACCAATGTAAATACACTTCAAGGACCCTTAGAGCGGCGTTTCGCATTGGGACACCTAAACGTCCAAACTGCCGGTCACGGCGCCAGCACCTCACCTGAAGGAAGATTGGTCGGCTTAGAGGAATTCGAAAGAATTAGAGATGATGTCATGCAAAAGGTGAGCCTGGTGAAGTCAGAATCTGTAACGACAGAGGATAGACCCCGTGAGCGCACAGAACAGGAACTTTTGAAAGAAATGCTCGAGGTATTGTCCAGAATTGAGAAAAACACGCAGAAATCCTAACACGCTGAAAGTGTAGCGGTTCGATTTATCGAACCCGTCGGGTCACATAAATGCGACTCTACCAAGAAAGTTTCACGTGAAACGATGTGCTGACGTGAAAAAAATAACATAGTTTCGTTGGTCAAGGGTGCCCTTCAGGGTGAATCCCCTCAGGATGAACCCTCACCCTTGACCATTCAAAAACAGGATCGGGGTAGGGGTATGCCGATCCAACAACTCGATTTTTATTCAACATATGCTAACCTACCAAGAGAAATATGACATAATCGTCGTCGGTGCCGGACATGCGGGATGTGAGGCGGCTTTAGCTTCCGCAAGGATGGGGCAAAAGACCCTCCTTTTCACCATGAATAAAGAGACCATTGCCCAGATGTCCTGCAATCCGGCAGTGGGTGGGCAGGCTAAGGGTCAACTGGTCAAGGAGATAGATGCATTGGGCGGGGAGATTGGCTTTATTGCAGACAAAACCACCATTCAGATAAAGATCCTCAACAAAAAGAAGGGTCCAGCAGTCTGGTCAACCAGGACGCAGAATGACCGGGCTGCTTATCGTCTGGCCATGCGCGAATCTCTGGAAAACCAGGAGAATCTTTTCATAAAGCAGGATGCCATTGTTGAAGTCCTATCGAAGAATGGAAAGGCATATGGGGTGGTGACAGCCACTGGAATAACTTATCATTGCAATGCAGTCATCCTAACCTGCGGGACGTTTCTTAATGGATTGATACACATAGGATTAGAACATTTCCCGGCGGGACGTGCCGGAGAATTCCCAGCTTTAGGGTTGACAGAAAACTTGGTAAAGTTGGGATTTGAGGCAGGAAGACTAAAGACCGGCACTCCTCCCCGATTAGACGGAAGAACCATAGATTTCTCCAAAACCATCCCCCAATACGGAGATGAAGACCCAAAACCCTTCTCAATCCGAACAAAGGAACTGCCCTTCAACAAGTTCAGGGCGGTGACGGTTCGACCTTGCTCACCGTCCCTGAGCAAAGTCGAAGGGAGCGAAGTCGAACCGCCAAAAAGACAGAAATTGTGCTTTTTGACATACACGAATAGAAAAACACATGAGCTTATTCTAAATAATCTGGATAGATCGCCGCTTTATAGCGGAAAGATTAAGGGGATCGGTCCCAGGTATTGTCCATCCATCGAGGATAAGGTGGTCAAGTTCAGAGAAAAACCCAGACACCAACTCTTCTTGGAACCTGAGGGAATCGGAACGAATGAGTATTATGTTAATGGCTTTGCCACCAGCCTGCCGGAGGATGTGCAGTTCGAAGCTTTGAAAACCGTTCCCGGCCTGGAAAATGCAAAGATGATGCGAACCGGATATGCCATCGAATATGATTTCTTTCCACCAACTCAGCTGAAAAATACCTTAGAGACTAAGCTAATTGAGAATCTTTATTTTGCGGGGCAAATCAATGGCACATCGGGTTATGAAGAGGCGGCAGCACAAGGCATAATGGCGGGGATAAATGCTGTTCTCAAGCTGAGAGACAAACCACCATTTATCCTGGCCAGAAGCGAAGCTTATATCGGCGTTTTGATAGACGATCTGATCACCAAGGGGACAAATGAACCCTATCGAATGTTCACCTCCCGGGCTGAACACCGGCTCATCTTGAGGGAGGACAATGCTGACGAGAGGCTCTTGAAATATGGGCACCAGTTTGGTTTGATATCCGATGAGATCTACAACAAATATCTATCCAGGCAGGAGAAAATCGAAAAGGAGAAATTGCGGTTAAGAAGGGTATTTGCACCCTTGTCCTCTTTTTCCGATCTTTTGGGCGAGATGGAAAACAACAGAAAGATGACTTTGGCCAAAATCTTGAAGATGCCAGAGATGAAATACCGGGATTTGTTCAGGGTGGACTGGGAGGCAAAGGAGGTTCCCAGGGAGATATATGAACAGGTTGAGCTTCAGCTTAAATATGAAGGATACATCAGAAGGCAAAAAAAGGAGGTCGAAAAGTTCAAAAAACTGGAATCGATGAAGATACCCGAGGATTTCAAATATGATAATCTTATAGGATTCAAAAGGGAGGCTCTGGAAAAATTAAAGAGAGTCAACCCGATTTCAGTAGGTCAAGCCTCCCGTATATCCGGAGTTTCACCCGGTGACATTGCAGTTCTGATGGTGCATCTTAAACAACATATTGCAAAACGGTCAACGGCTGAAGTGGATTAAACCGACGAAAGCATCCGTTTAATCTGTTGACCCCTCATAACCTGTTAACTTGCCAACCTGATGGGTGTTTCACGTGAAACATTCCCATTCTTCCTATGCCAATTCCCCTCAGATGCCATCTTTTCTCCAAGTAGAGCAATTCAAAAAAATCTGTTCCTCTCTGGGAATAAGCCTCTCTGACGAGATGATTGAAAGGTTCCAGGCTTATTTGGCTCTGCTTCTGGAATGGAACAGAAGAATTCATCTTGTCTCCAAAAGAGATGCCAAGAGCGATAGAATCATCAGACACTTTGTGGATTCTCTCTCCATTTTCAAATTTCTTGATCTTCCTAAGCAGGCAACTCTGCTTGATCTGGGCGCAGGAGCGGGGTTCCCCTCTATTCCTATAAACATTGTTAGACAGGATATTCAGTCTACGTTGGTGGAGTCAATTCACAAGAAAGCGCTCTTTCTCCAGAAACTCAGCCAGGTTTTGGAACTTAGAAAAATCTCCATATTAAACCGGCGAGCAGAGGAACTTGCAGATCACCCAGACCTGAAAGAAAGATTTGATCTGGTCGTCGCAAAAGCAATGGGCAAGCTCAAAGATATTATCCCGTTGAGCATGCCTTTTCTGAAAGAGGGCGGATTGCTCTTGGCTTACAAAGGAAAAGGGGTGAAAAGAGAAATTGAGGAAATTGGTACCCTGAAAGATTGCCGAATCAAAGATGCGGTCAGAATTGAAATCACGGAGATGGATCTACTACGATGGTTGGCAGCGATAGAGAAGGTAGACTAGAATCTAAGGACAATCTTAAAAATGCTGTATCTTGTGGCCTTCGAAGAACTACAAATATTCCTCCTCTCACCGTGCACTCTCCTCTTTACATGTTGCGGTACCTATATGTTGCCGCGCAATTGCGAGGTACTCCTTGGTTTCCAGAAATCACTGTTTGTTGACTTTTGAGCGATATCCCAGTGTTTATCGAAATGGTCTGACATAATAGCAAGGAGATTCTCGTCGCCATCAACAACTACCACGGCGTCCGGTAGCCCGTTTTTCAAAGTAGCGCTTGGATAAAGGATACACCTGGGAATCCCAGATCGGTAGCCTGCGAAAAAAGTATACGTCGGAATACTCTCTGCGGGCAAGTATTGTAGCTCAGCCTTTCCAGCGAGTGAAATTCCCTTCTGCATTGCTCTCTCTTCCAAATCCTTAAAGAACTTCACTGCACGCTCGTATGAGCCCCTGTCATAGAAAAGGGATTTTGATGTAACGCCCTTTTCATACCACTCAAGGTGTACTTGAAGCCCTTTCTCATACACACGATCACTGCGGTTCTCTATCCACCATGGGGCATTGTACCCGATAAAATCGCTTTCAGTGAATCCCTCAAACAGTTCTTCGTAATCATCCTCACTACGAGGGCGTAAGATAACATTTGCATTAACTGGAGGAAGTTCTAAAGAGAGTTTTTCATGTAATTTTTGCAGATTCTGCAACGGACCACTCTGTTTCATAGAACGAAAAATAGTTAGATAACTGCTCCCTATTCCACCACCCCCAATTACTGCAATTATCGCATATCTCCAATCTCCCGCATTCTTAAATATCAACGCAATTATTATTCCAAAACCAAGTATGATAAGAACGAAAACCAATGCTCTAAGAAAATATGCCTTCTGCAAATCGGCTATCTCTCTTTGGACTTTGTCAATTCGTTTCATTGGTCCTCTCCTTTTCTTTACTGGTAAAATACGAAATGGCGCTTAATGATTAGAAACGGCATTGCTACCTTTACAAGTATAAATCGGCGTAGTACTTGCACCATTGTGAACATTCTTGCTAAAACATAACCTACTTCCTTTTTATCTTTCTCACATCCCTGCCTAGTTTCTTAGACCTTATGTTATCCTCCTTCCCTCTGAAGACCAAGTATTTTTCAAGTATTCCTCCTCGTATTGAAGCGGCCTTCATATACTCTTAGATTCAACCTTTAGTAAGCGGGACACCCTCCTTTCACTGCATAAAGATCTAATCGTTCAAGACGCACATGGTTTGTATTCAGTATCTTCACTCGAAGCCTCGGAGATGCTTTTTTTTGTGATAGCTGGTGATTGAGAAAATCACATAGGATTCAGCAAAATGTCAAAGGAACTATATCTTCATCTTTTTGGCCAAGACCAGCGGGCTGGAGTATTTCTTACTTCCACCCCCCGCCCCCGCAGTTCATCACAAACTGGCTATGACTGAATGTCACGGTTCCTGTAGGTATTGGTGCCTTCACTGCATGAAGAGGGCAAACCATCATCATGGGACAGAAGCATCCTTTTCCAGGAACAGTGTCCCTGACATAGACAGTGTAGTTCCCTTGTTGATCCTCCTCGATGCAGTAAATCTCGGTATTATAGCAACCGTTACGCTGCATTCCCATGGCGGTTACAATAACCACGTAGGTGGAAAAGTCGATATCAGGACAAGGTGGCGTTGGAAACATCAGCATGTGAGCTTGATCCCAGAAATTACAAAAGTCTGTCTGATTGTCTATGACCCAATCATTAGCTTGCCCGAAGCCGCTCATCTGCGTCCTGAGAACCGATTCGAATGAAACGTTGCAGTCCAGCGCATATATTACAGAACCAGTGAGGATCAAAACTAATCCAGCAATGAATAATGTTTTGACGGATTTCATATTAGATTACACCTCCTTCCTACTCTTGATTACGTCCTGGACAGGATCCAGCCCGCTGGCCTGCAGAATAAGGGACGGTAGATTCCTGAAGAAAAAAAACAAGATTCGACTTCCATGTGCTTTCCGACGTTAGAAAACTGTGTTTAGATAATTCAAAAGGAAATCTATCCTAAAGCCTCCTGTTTGTCAAGTATTTTTTTGAGGAAGATTGTCATTTGTTTGGTCTAAACGGTCTCCCTGAATGACCTCCGTAACAGACTTTCAGCCAAGATATTACATCATTTCCTGGGAATTTGTGTCTTGTTCAGACGATCTTACTACATTATTCAATCTATCCTTGAATGGAAAAGACACCTTCTCTAAGAGAGACCAAGAGGTGATTTTTCAAAAGACATATTTTTATGTTTGACGTCTGCATTTTTTTCTTTGAAAATCTCTTGCTTTTTATGACAAGAAATGTTATCTATGAGGAAACATTGGAGATGTTCGTAAACCTGTAAGCTTGGAGAGGGGAAAAAGAGCTTGGGTAAAGTAATTGCGATTGCCAATCAAAAAGGGGGTGTGGGCAAAACCACAACTGCGGTGAATCTGTCCTCATGCTTGGCAGTGGCAGAAAAAAAGACCTTGCTTGTGGATATCGATCCTCAAGCTACCTCCACTTCCGGCTTGGGAATAGATAAAAACAAGCTGGAGAAAAGCATCTACGAGGTTTTGATTGGCGGAATCCCTATAGAAGAGATCGTTCAGAAAACGGAGCTTCCTTTTTTAGATGTGGTTCCTTCTCACTTAAGTTTGGTGGGAGCAGAAGTGGAATTGGTCAACCTCTTAGCCAGAGAAAAGAAGCTTTCTTCGGCTTTAGAAGGGATAAAAGATAACTGCGACTTTATTCTGATCGATTGCCCCCCCTCCCTGGGGCTTCTGACCATCAATTCCTTCACCGCCGCAGATTCGGTTCTGATCCCGATCCAATGCGAATACTACGCTCTGGAGGGCCTGGGCCAGCTTTTGAATACCATAAGATTGATTCAGGAGAATCTAAACCCAGCGCTCAAAATCGAAGGCATTCTTCTGACCATGTATGACTCCAGACTTAATCTCTCTAAACAGGTGGCAGAAGAGGCGAGAAGGTTTTTTTCAGATAAAGTCTATAAAACCGTCATTAACAGAAACGTCAGGCTTTCTGAGGCACCCAGTTTCGGAAAGCCGATCATCCTGTATGACGTGACATCCACAGGTGCAGAAAACTATCTCAGTTTAGCAGAGGAAATATTGAACCATTCAGAACCGGAAACCTATATGGTGGAAATCTGATGCCTCAATATTCAAAAACATGTATTTTTCTCGAAGCTACGCGTACGCAAGCCTTCTTCATGGCTTGGAGAAAAAGCAGAGGCGTGATGCCTCTGCCGCACGATAAAACGTTTTAAATGATTGTTCACTGAACTTTTCATCTCAGAGGATGTTAACCATGAGCAAAATTGAACGAAGTGAAATCCGTAGGATAGCTTTAGGAAAAGGTCTGGATGCATTGATCCCTGAGTTTCCTAAGGATCTGGTCAAGCCCGAAAAGAATCTTGTCCAAATAAGAACGGATAAAATCAAACCTAATCCCTATCAGCCCAGATCAAAGTTCGATGAGGACAAGATGGAGGAGTTGATCTTATCCATAAAGGAGAAGGGGATAATTCAACCGGTGGTGGTTCGTCCGGTGGGAGATGAATTTGAATTGGTGGCTGGGCAAAGGAGGTTGTTGGCAGCTCAAAAATTGGGTATGGAAAAACTTCCAGCTTTGGTCATGGAGAAACTATCTAAGGAGGAGATGTTGGAACTCTCCTTAATAGAAAACCTGCAAAGGGAGGATTTGAACCCCATCGATGAGGCCAAGGGGTATAAGAGGCTTTTGAATGAATGTGGACTTTCACAAAAAAAGCTGTCAGAAAGAATCGGAAAGGATCGCTCCTCAGTTGCTAACACATTGAGGTTATTGAACTTACCCAAGATGGTCCAGAGCTTCATCGCCAATGGTGAGCTCTCCGAGGGACATGCGAGGGCAATTCTTTCGCTCTCAGACGAAAAGGAACAAATCTCCTTATCCAGACATATAATCAAAGATGGTCTCTCTGTCCGGAAAACAGAGGAATTGATATACGGTAGAAAACAAAAAGCAAAAAGAAGAAAACTCCAAAAATCCCCCTCAAAGTTTTTGGAGCTGGAAAATAGCTTAAAACAGTTTTTTGGGACAAAAGTGAATGTGGTTCAAGGAAAAAAAGGTGGGAAAATTGAGATTGAGTTTTATTCAGAGGAGGAATTAGCCCGGATATTGGAACTTCTGCATGTACATCTCTAAATAAGTGGAATACCTCCAAAGTGTCATTATATTCGGGTCCGTCATCAAAAGGCCAGTCCCGAGCGCGAGCGAGATACGAATTAAAAATGAGAAATTTGAGCTGAACATGAAGAGTTCAGCAAAAAAAGTGCTCTCCTTAACCTCTCCCCTTAGTACCACTCTTCACTTTTTGAATAGGGGAATATGGGGGTGAGGTGGGTGAAAACGAATGCGAAAAAAATACCTTAACTTCTTAATAATTCCCGAAGGGAGCTCCAGGAACATAAAATTCAGATTATCTTTCTGGAAAGCCTGGGTGATTTTAGGTCTCTTGGGTTTCTGGTTTGTTCTCCTTATCGTTTTGACTCTCTTTTACGGTAGAGCCATCTCTAACCTTGTAGCGGGCAAATCGCTGCGTCAAGAAAATGAAAGGCTTAAAAAATATAATGCCAAAGTGATGGAACTGGAAAAAGAGCTTCAGGAATATAGGAAATTCACCCACAGGGTGGCAGAGCTGGCAGGAATTGAATATCCTCTACCGGCAACTGAGCAAAGAACAGAAACCAACTTAGCCTCGTTCGAAAAAGAAGCAAGTCCCCTGAATGAAGGAGAAACTCATTTATCTTCAAAAGATGCTGAGATTCGACTGAAACTATTGGAAAGACCTCAGCCCAGCAGAGAGGAAGAAGTTCAGGTCGAACCTGATTCCCTCAGGCATATTCCCAGAGGAGAACCCATAGATGGTTGGGTCACCAGAGGATTTTATCTGAAGGAACATGTTTTCGGAGGAGAACACACCGGAATAGATTTTGCGGCAAAGGAAGGAACCGAGGTTAAAGTTACGGCCAGCGGAACAGTCAACTTTGTGGGTTGGGATGATGTATATGGGAATCTGGTGGTGGTGGATCATCAGAATGGTTACCTTACCTACTATGGACATAATTCCAAGATATTGGTAAACACAGGGGATTTTGTTAAAAGAGGCGAGGTGATCGCACTCTCTGGAAACTCTGGAAGAAGCTCAGCACCACATCTTCATTATGAAATCAGGAAGGACGACATTCCTATTGACCCAAAAGATTTTTTAAATCCAAAATGAACCGTGGAGGCGATTCATGGGTCGAGTTTGCGAGTCGGGTTATCAAAGATGCGCACGCTCGTATAAGCGCATATGCAAATTCATACGAACTGCCCAACAGATTTTCTGTGTCCCCTCCCCTGGGGGAGAGGATAAAGGTGAGGGGGGATTAAAAAGTTCGTAGGTCGGGTACCCATGCCCGACGGTATGTTCTGTTTTTACGTTGAATTTCTGAACCAAAAGGCTATCATGAAAAATAAAAAAAATAAAGGAGAAGCAGGTTTGAATACCATTATAGGTAAGGGTTCGATCATTGAAGGAACTATCCAGGTAGAAGGAGAGATCCGAATCGAAGGCACGATCAAAGGAAAAATCTCCTCTACCGAAACTCTGACCGTTGGAAACGGAGGCGTACTCGAAGCAGATTTGGATACCAAGGTTGCCGTGATCGGTGGAAATGTGACCGGAAACGTTGTTGCCACAGAGAAGATCGAATTGCAATCCAAAGCAGTGGTAGAGGGAGAAATCACCACCAAGAATTTGATCGTTGAAGAGGGAGCCATCTTTCAGGGAAAATGCAATATGAAAGATACTCCCCAACTACCGGGTGAGTAGAAAACGGCACAAACAAGATTCCGGACAAGCTTACAGAGAAACAACTAATATCTTCCGAAAGACACCTTTCAGAAAAGAACTCCGTAATTTTTCTCAATTTAAACCCGCGATTTACCAGTCTTTATATTTATCTCTATGATTTAATTTGACTTATCGGAATAAATACATCCTAAAAGCGCAACAAATATTTCCTGTCTCCATGCACCCATACATGCCCCTTCCGCAAGGGCCTGTCCAACCTTTATATCAATGGATTTCCGCTGCTTTAATTATCAATTACTTAGGAGATTTGTTTTTATGTTAATAACTGTGATTAATTTGTGGAAATTTATATAAGCGACTGTTTGCCAATAGGTTACATGGAAAGCACGCTCGAGAATTGGGCTTGTTATCCACATCTTTGGGGCTCAGCAGATATAAAAGAAATCGTGAAAGAAATAACTTCTTTGTTTATCATGGACACCCCTCTGTGACGAAGATGCGGTGGTGTCTCCCGTTCTATTTACATTTTTTATACCGAACGATTTGCCGATAACCTGCGGAACGCGAAGCGAACCAACCGGTTTTCGGCTCGTTAGGTGGCCTGATTTCTCTTTTTCTCTTCAAGTGTTCTTCGTAATATAGCCAATACAGCTTTATCTCTCTCTTGGGCGGCTTCTTCCTTTGTTTCGATTAATGTTTCAAGAGTAAGAAGACGTACTTTTAGGTTTTCCGATATCTTAAGAGTAAAAGTATTCTTGAGTAATTCTTTATAGTCCCGCCCCTTTCCTATCTCACCCAGCAAATCTAAAGGACCACCTTTTGTCATCAGTAGCTGATGACCAGGTGATGAAAGATGAGATTCTTCCGGTTTTATGATTCGACCTGCAGGATCGCGATAACATGCTTCAAGTTCTTCTAAGGCTTTCAATAAACGTTTTAAGTTGCCTGGTTCCCTTGAATGAACAAGATCTATATCAAAAGTTGATATTGGAGCACCGTGCAATACTGCACATACTCCTCCAACAATAATATATTCTACTTCATACTTTGATAATGTACGGAGGATATAAATAAAATCAGGTTTTGGTTGCTCCATTTCTCAACCTCTTAAGAGACCGTACGTTGTTCTGTAATGTTATTAACCTCTCTTCTGGTGTCAATGAAAGCATCCATCGAATCAGTGTAAGATCAACTCCGTCTTCGCTGTGCGTCTTTTGTAAGTCTTTTGTTCTTTCACCAGACAAACCATGATCATTCTTTTCATTTTCTGACATTTTTGAAATCCTCTATTTGTCCACCTAACGTCTCGGATCACTTGCAGCCATGAAGCGCAGCGGAATGTGCGACCACGTTGAAGCTGTTGTTGGGTTTATTTCCTGTTCGGGTGCTTCCAATTCCGGATTCTTTGAGTATTTCCTCTGCTCAAGGCGGGTGTTCTTCCCCCGCCGTTCATTCCCCGTTGGTAGAGGGCACCATCGGGAAGCAACATAGCTTCTGGCGCAACTATAATCATCGGCATCAGCTTAATCCGACTTGTAGTGAGCTTGTCGAACTATTAATCAGCTGTGAGGCGCTCTCTTGCTCCCCGTGGGATGTTATCATCCCACGGCACCAGGTCATAGCTCTTTTTCGTCAGGACGCCTCGTCCGTTACCAACGAGAGATTATTAAAAAACCAAACTTAAAATTGCACTCCTAGACTGATAGCAATACTATTGATTCTTTCTGAGATTTCTGGTTCTGTGTAATTAAGCTGTTGCATGAAAACACTCACATTGCTTAGATAATCTTCTATTATTGTAGGATTACTTAATTTTACTCCAAACTTAATTCCATTCTCCGTTAACTCAATATCGGCTAGAGGCGATAAGCAAGCAATGTGTTGTAAATGCATCCCTACCGACTTTTCATCCACATAATAAAACGGGAATCTTGCTTCTTCCTTGTGTAATTGTCGAACAAAGTTTCTTATTTCGGGTATAATACAATTAGGTCTCTTATCTCCATCATATTTCGGGAAAGTTAAAATTACTTTACCGCAAAGAAGTCTAGCCCCTTTTTTCTTCATTTCTTTGAAAAATAATCTAATCAGATGTGATACATCGCAGGTTTCTAATAAATTATTATCTACCTCTAATACTTTCCATACTTTTCTTTCATTTTTCATTCTACGTCCCCTTTCTCACAAATTGTATTAATGATTAATTATCTAACGGAATTCGTTATCAAGCGAAGGACTATCTACGCAGCCCACTTTGTATAGTCTATTCTACACCACTCAATATCTTCGATGATATTGCGGCCAATAGCAATAAAGCTTTCGTTTCCAACTCCTTTTCTTCTCTTGACATTGTAGGTAAGAAATGATCTGGAACATATAGATACCAGTATCTATCCATCTTTTTATTAAATAGCATTGGACGAACTGATTCAATCGCAAGCATTTCAGTAATACGATATGGTGCTGCCATGAAATTCGTGACGCTAAATCCGCTTTGTTCACACAGATTATTCAATTGAATTACCATTTGAGTATAGATTGGATGCCTCGGTAAATTCTCTGCAGCTTCGGCAGATGTGCCAATTAGCTTAAAACCATATGCAGTTACGATAATATTCAATAATTCCAAAAAAGGGGGAACGTCTAAACCTTCTCCGATGCGAAGACCTCTGCTGACGGTATCTTTACATAAAATGACAAAGGCGTCAGGGGGGGAGTCAGTACAAAGTGACAAATAAGCTATAATCGGATAACAATCAAATGCCTCTTTCCCTAAATATCGCATTGAAACGTCATAAGCAAGTCTATATTCTGGTGCAGGGCATTCTCGATCCAACATTTTTCCGAAACCTTCTGCTGTGAGATTAGGCCAATGAGTCCTCTTTTGAACAAGGAATGCCCCACTCTCTACAATTGATCGAATTGTAACTCCCTCTGCACCAGCTACATCAAGACGATCTAGAGTAGAACAAATCTGTTTTGAAATCAATTTAGGTGGTGAGCTTGTAATTCCAGAAAAATCGGTGATAGGGGCAGGAACACACTTACGAACTTGTCCGAATAGTTCTATTGCGAAGGAATACAGAAATCCTGTGGTTGAGATTTGCAAAAAATGAGTCGTCTCATGAGTGATGGTTTCTAGCAATATTTTATCATCCATTGTTGGAGCACGATTCTTCTTACGGAGACATATTGCTTCCCATTGCTCATAATTGCGATTTACACGTATTATGCCTGTAGCCCAATCTAGAATCGCTCCGTAATTCGACGGCATCTCAAGAAAACTGAGAACTTCCTCATAGGCGGTTCCCATTATGTATCTCCCCATTCAATTAATTCTGAAGGCGGTTCTTCATCCATTTGTTTTGGATTAAAAACAAATTGTTCGTTTTGGACAATAATCACTGATTCTGTCTGTGGTATGATATCTTGTTTCTTCCCAAGAAATTCTCTTATTTTTGACCATAATGTCTTACCTATTTCAGAAGCCATAGCTCCCGTGATGCCAGACGCAAAAGCAATGATTACTTCAGGTGGTATTGCTAAACCTAATCCACCAGCAGCACGCCCGCCTGTTTTGAACTGTACCTGATATTCTTTTGATATTCTTCCCGCTTTTATTTCTTTTTCCAGGAATTTGGCAAATTCTTGTCCTGCTTTGCTGCCAAGTTGAAGTTTTATCTTGGTCTCCATAAAAAATCTCCTTTCATGGATAATGTATATAAATTAGCTTCATTAATTTTAAAGGGCTAACTATGGATTATCTTGTTCCGCATAAGACCCCAAGTCTTTCCAACTTCACAAAATATCGACCCGGCTTCGCACTCATTCTCCCCGGCGCTTCCACCCTCTTCGTTTCACCCTCACAACTTCGACTGCTCCAGAAACCTGAAGAGGCACAATGTCACTAAACACTGGATATATTATGCGTCCCTTCCGAGAATGTCAAGCACATTTTTTCATTTGTATTGACACTTCGGCAACAAGCGCACAAACAAAGCTAGTCAAGGTCTCCGGTCTCGCAACTGATCAGGGGAGGAGTAGTGGGTAGCCGCAGGTCTTTAGCCTGCGGGGTGGGGCTGAAAAAAGGAGAACTGCACCGGCAATTCGGAGTTTGTACATCAAGATTCCAATCTCGACACAACCCCTTTCAAAAGAGCAGAAACTCCCTCTCCCCTGGGGTGTACCATACGGTTCACCCCAGGGGGGAGAGGGCAAGGGTGAGGGGGACATTCTTGTTCCTAACGGAAGCCTCACTACTTGGGAAACAGGGGCTGAGGTTTCAATTCCTCATCTGTTTAATCTGTTGGCAAATCTTCTAATACACAGCCACCTACATCACCTTCCATTCGTCATTAATCATTCGTCATGCGTCATCTTTTCTGCGTCATTCGTCATTGATTAATCAAATTCACTACAACTTCGATGTTAATCGAGATACCCCACATGCTAGTGAAGGCCCAACAATTCGGGCTTGCCAATAGAATTTAGGCAATCCTTAGAGTTTTTAAACATGATTCAAAGGGATGAAAAAAATTAGAAAGTAAATCAAAAGGTTCTGTAGCGGAAAGCTTTAGCTTTCCAAAAAAGCAAAATTACAATTTCGATGGTGATCGAGATACCTCCCATGTTTATTAGAGAACAAATTTGAACGAATGCAAAGGAGTTCTGCAAATAATCGACCAGGTTTGTTACGATCTCAAATTTCTCTTTATGATGGGCATAATCAAACATAAAAAATTTGTGAAAAAAACACATGAAAGACACGAAACGCACATTGTCATCCTTGGTATGCTCTTGCCTCTGTTCACCTTAAGAAAGCGAATGGAAAGAATGAAGTTTTCCCCTTAAAACGCACGAAAGCCACGAAACACACGAAACGCATATAGCTTCAGTGAACACAGTCGAACCATTCATTATGAAAACAAACTCTCCTCGTGTACGACAACATCCCCAGTGAGCAGAATGCAACACGGGGGAGGGGAAAACCCCTCCCCCGAGTCGAACTGCAATCAAGTCCACACAAAACAGGACCTTGTCTTACTTCAGCAGCACCATCTTCTTGGTCACGATCTCCTCTCCTGCAACCAGCCGGCAGAAATAAATGCCGTTGGATACAGTTTCACCCAATTCATTGGTTCCATCCCATGTTGTAGTATGAACTCCAGCCTCCAGGTAATCATCGACTAAGGTCTTGACCTGTTTGCCTAAGATGTTGTAGATAACTAACGAGACCTGGGTCCTTTCCAGCAAACTGAAGGAGATCTCAGTCTCCGGGTTGAATGGATTGGGATAGTTCTGACTCAAAGTGAATTGATCGGGCGAGACGGTAGGCTTAGTACCCTTGGGGGTGAATGTATCCAGATACATTACAATGTCATTGCCTAAGGTGTCTGATATGGGGATGTTGTTGACACTGTAGATGACCACCTTTGGATCATTATCCACCAGGTCCTCGCAATAGACCTTAATCACCATGGAAGGAGCGTTGACCACAGCTGGATACCGCTCACCACTATCAAAGGTACAGCTGCTGTCCACGTCCACATAAACCTCGGCTGAATCGCCCTTTGAAACGTCCATGGGCTCACAGGGCTTGAGGTGAATCATAAAGGTGTGCTCTGCGTTCCTCCCAACGTTCAGTTTCTTTGGAGTGAGGAAGAATTTGCAGATCTTTTTAGCCACCTCGATACTTATGCTACCTTCATCACAACAAGGAGTGGATTTTCCGCACCAATTGTAAGCTCTGACACAGTAGAGATAAGTGACTCCAAGCACAGCAGTGGTGTCATCGAAGAAGGTGACATTGGGTCCTACGCTGGCTATGTATGCAGCATCTCGAGTTATAATGAAACCGTCCTCATTTTCGGAATTGTCCTTCCAGCTGAAATGGACTCTGTCAGGCAGATTATCACTGGCCACACAGTCAGTGGGAGCAGCCGGTGGGGCTAACACGGTACCCTCGTCGCAACACCAATCAGATTCTCCACAGCGGTTATAAGCTGCGACACAGTACTTATAGGTGACTCCGGGCATGGCAGTGCTGTCATCGAAGCAGGTGACATCCGGTCCCACGCTCCCTATGGAAACGCTGTCGCGATATATCCTGAACCCGTCCCCATCATTGGAATTATCCCGCCAGCAGAAAATAACATTGTAACACGAGGTGTCACTGGCCCAGCACTCGGTAGGCGGTAAAGGAGGTTCCAACAGGCCGCCCTCATCACAACACCAACCAGATTCTCCACAGTCGTTGTAAGCGGCGACACAGTATTTATAAGTGTCTCCAGGCATGGCAGTGGTGTCATAGAAGCAGGTGACATCGGGTCCTACGCTCCCTATGGAAACGTTGTCACGATATATCCTGAACCCGTCCTCATTGTCGGAAGCATCCTGCCAGCAGAAACGAACCTTGTCACATGAATCGTCACTGGCCGAACACTCCGGCGGTGTAGCCGGTAAAGCTAATATGGTGAAGACCGAATCGCTCTGATCACAGGGGAAACCATCCTCCTGATCGCATATCCTCACCAAGCAGCTGGTGGAGGGAGTATTGGGGACTATCCATGCGTGCATTCCCGTGCCTGCTGGCACGTCTGATGCAACGAATATCCAGTTCAGGCCACCGTCTGTGGTATATTCAATCTTCACCGTATCGATGTCTGATGAGGTCCAGGCGATATTGTGAGTGTCATCCACACACCAGACCTCTCCGCCATTGGGTGATGTCACGGTGAGAGATTCCTCAACCGCAGGAGTTACCCTTAAAGTCACTTCGGCGACCTGAGGAGAGTTTACAGCCTCAGGGGAAGATACCTTTACGGTATCGAAGTGCGTCCCTTCAGTCACATTACCTATGTCTACAAAGAGGGTCACCCCCAAAGGAGCAGTGCCGGTATCGGGAACTACGACAAGCCAAGGTTTGTAATTCTCAACCGTGACGCTCAACATTCCGCCTCCTTCGTTGGTAACCAAAAGTATCTGAGGATCGGGATTGGCTCCACCCTCCTCTGCGGTAAACACGAACGAATTCGGATCCAAACCGATTATCGGCTCCGGTTCGCAAGGAAAGCTATCACAATCGGCGTCGGACTGCGGCGATGGGCCACAAATGTTGTATGAAGAAATTTGGTAACACCATTCACCTGGGCCAGGGTTGTGGTCGTCATAACAGTTCGTATCGGCATCAACGGAATCATGTAATGCACTATTACGATACACGTAATAGCCTAATTCACCTGCTACATCGTCCCAGCAGACATGGATGTAATCACCTCTGCATTCAGCAGTCACGTTGGTGGGTGTGGGAGGCGGAGCTAACCTGGTGCCTTCATCACAACACTCAGCGGATTCCCCACAGTCGTTGTAAGCCTTAACACAATAGTTGTAGGTCTGTCCAGGTGTCCCCGTGTCGTCATCATAACAGGTATCGTTGGCGACAACGCTCCCGATGGAAACGTTATCACGATATATCCTGAACCCATCCTCATTGTCGGAGTTGTCCTCC
>Ga0209427_10003261_pt1 | contig 19058 bp, 18 predicted proteins | sample DeeMarSWOR136_30_FD_187465 | JGI IMG/M metagenome (GOLD analysis project Ga0209427, IMG submission 187465) | Marine sediment microbial communities from White Oak River estuary, North Carolina - WOR-1-36_30 (SPAdes) (version 2) | ecosystem: Environmental > Aquatic > Marine > Intertidal zone >...
TGAATCCAGCGTCCCTATAGTAGGAATGCTAAACTTCCACGATTACAGTAATCGTATGGGAAGCATGCCAGGAGTTACCCCTTCATACGGATTATACTTCCCGCACTTCGATAGAGGTTCAAGCTGGCAAACATATTATGCAATTGTTAATACTGGACCCGATTGTAAATTGACTTCAACTTACTACGATCAGTACGGCTCCACAATAGGTTCAAAAGCGATGAGTTTACCTGAGAACAATAAAGATGGAACATTTCCATCCACTGGCAGTGGTTGGATAAAAGCACCATAAAAGCGCGTGCGTAAAATTTAAGTAACTTACTCATAAATTTTTTGTACAAATTATATTTAGCGCGCGCGCGCTAAAACGTAACTTTGAGTGCTGTGTCGCATAGAAAGGAAAGTAACATGAACCAAAATGTAAGTAATCAAAAGACAGTTCGTATACCTAGGAAGATGTTAGAGGCTATTGATAGATTTTTGGATACAGAGGTAGCTGAAGAAATGGGTTTTGATAGTAAGTCTGATGTAGTGACCGCTGCCGTCCGAGAGTTCCTTTGCAAATTTGGGTGTTACCATAAAGCAAAAGAGTGGTTTAAATAATAACCAAGTTTATTTTTGCCCGTGACTTATTCTTATCGTTCATTAGTTGTCTGGACACATAGCCTGCGCTGTAGATCGCTTCTCAGATTAAAATCAAACCAACAAATCGCACAATACTGAAGATTGATAATTGAATAAGTTATTTGCCAATCCTAATCTTAATCGAAATGAGGGAATTAATTTTCACTCTTTTAATTATCTAGCGTGCACTATGAGTTAAATTAACAAGGTCCAAATAGCAAAATCTTAAATAATTTGCCTAAAAGTAACAGTGGTGTGACTTATATGTGATTAGTATAAGGGGTCTAGCGTAGGCTATCTCGTGGGAGAAATTTTTACTAATCCATATAATCTAAAAAAGGCAGGAAAAATATATGATGATCAAAAATAAAAAGCAAAGGAAAATAATATCGACTTTCTTGACAAGCATTCTTATTCTAAGCATAACACCAGCTACTATATCCATATTCCAACAATCCACACCAGCCTTCTCGCCGGTATATGCAGCAGGAAGCATAATTGAAGTGAGCCAACCAAATCAGATAACTTCTAATTCTTACTATGAGCGCGGCGAATCCATCTGCTATGATGGCAGTGATTATTGGTTAATCTACGGCAGATCGGCTAGCGTAACTGGTAACTATGATAGTACAAATCCAGATACCCATGATTATCAAATATATTTCAAGAAAGCCAGTTCAATTGCAGGATTTATTTCCGCATCACCAAACGCCATATCTGGTGCTACAAACCTTTACTTAGGAGAGACTGGGGCAGCTTTCTTTAGCGGTGAAGTATGGGCTTTCGGCTCAATCGATTCTGGAAGTCAATGTGACATATATGGATGGTATACGACCGACGGTTCTTCATGGACGCAGGTAGGGCCGATTTATTCCGGGTTAAGTACCGGTCAGGCTCATCACGATGAAATTTCTTACAATGGAGAACTTTGGGTTGTAGAGGGTTCAGGTGATTTCAATACAAAACACTCTTCTACTCCTAAGACTGGTGGGTGGAGTTCTCCGGTCAGCGTTCCAGGTGCAAGTATTACCGGCGGGTTGGTCCATTTCTTTGTAGATGGATCTGATCTCTACTTGGCAATATACTCTAATGGTGATAATTATATTTTCAAGTACCAAGCCACTCCATCTGAACAGTGGACTCTTGCGGATAGCATCTCCACAAGTGGATGGGATCCCACTCTATTCAAACTAGATAGTACTTATGTATTCGCTCAAGCTCCATGGGTAAGCGACACAACTCCGGGCGGAAATCAGTACATAATCTGCTGGTCTGCTAGTGCCTTAGATGCAACTTTCTTTGATGGAAGCTCAAAGATGGTGAGTGCAGGTAAATACGGCATCAATTCTTGGGTAGATATGTGGCCTATCGGATACACCGATAATGCTGGAGATACTTACTTGTTTTTCACCTCGGAAAGAGACCCAAGCGATCCAAGCCAAGATGATACGGGCAATATATGGTACTTGGAGTTAAATTGGGATTTAACAAAGGATCATTACACCTACATTCAAAATGCAGAAGATGCGGCCAGTGCAAGCGATACGATTAATGTAGCAAGCGGTACTTATGATGAATCAGTAACTATAAGCACGAATTCTCTGACTATCAACGGGAATTCGTCTTCACGTCCGTCAATTACTGGAGGACTCAAATTTGATACCGATTTGACTGGGCTTATTTTTAGAAATTTCGTAGTGACTGGTGCTGCAACCACTCACAATTCAATTGTGAGGATGTATGGAGCTATTACTGACCTTGCAATTGATAACTGTATTTTTGATGGTGAGAATACTGCTGATCGACATGGCTTTACAGGAGGTCAGATTGAAGGCGATCTTAATATCACAAATTCAGAGTTCAGGGACATTCTAGGTTGGGCTGTTTTTGATACAAGGAGCGGTAGCGGTGGGGATGGTTCTGCGATGGATACCATAACATTTGCAAACAACTATGTCCATGATAATGAAGGATCTATTGTATTTCGAGGCCTATCAACAGATTGGACGGATAATGCTTACATCTATGGATGTACCTTCGAGAATATTGGTGATGAAGGGGTTTCCGATACATGGGCGGCATTCGAAGTAAATCGCGCCAATAATATTGAGATTTACGAAAACAAAATAATAAATGTGGTTGAGGGTTCATGGGGCGAAGGCCAAGCTATCCAGCTATGGAAGGTTGGAACAGTAGATATTCATAACAACAATATAATTGATTGCTATCAGGGCATTTATTTAATGAAATGGCCAGCTGATGAAACTTATAGTCTGTCAGGAATAACGATTTACTGCAATAACTTTGATGGAACCGATTTAGATGCTGTGAATGTTGGAACCGGCCTAACCGGTGGACCTGTTGATGCAGAAAACAATTGGTGGGGCAGTTCAACCGGTCCAACACATTATAACAACCCAAGTGGTACTGGTGATTCGGTAAGCGATAATGTAGATTTCACGCCTTGGTTAGGATATAGCGCATGTGCAGTGGTTAGTATGTTAAACTTCCACGATTACGCTAATCGTATGGGGAGTATGCCAGCTGTGTCCCCTACATCCACGCTTTACTTCCCGCACTTCGATAAGGGCTCTAGCTGGAGTACATTCTACACTATTGTCAATCCACAGTCATCAAGTGCAGACATAGACGTAACATATTATGCACCAGATGGTTCAACTATTTCAACAGATTCGTACACTTTGGATCCAGGACATAAGGCAGGTACTTTCCCTCCAACTGGAAACGGATGGATAAAGGTTGTATCAACTCAGCCCATAGTAGGTATGCTCAACTTCCACGATTATAAGAACCGCATGGGAAGCATGCCTGGAAGCGCTCGACTATGTATCACCTACTTCCCACACTTCCATCAAGACTCAAACTGGCGAACCTACTATGCCAAGGTTAATCCTGGAATTGATGGTACATCAACATCAGTCTACTATGCGCAAGATGGCTCAACTATAGGTTCAGACTCTACAAGTCTACCTAAGAACAACAAGGCAGGAATATTCCCTGTAAACGGTGAAGGATGGATTCAGTCACCACCATAGCATGCATCAAAATTCCCTTTTTTTTTATTTCATCATTAATAATTTCCATTATAGGAAATTAAGTATTCAATAACTCTTTTACTTGCTAAACCATCTCCAAATAAATGAGAGTTAGTATCTCTATCGGGTTCAAACTCTTGAATCCCCATCAATATTCTATTCACATCAGAACCAACCAATAGATTCCAACCATCATCAACTGTCTCAACCCACTCAGTAATATCTCTCAAAGTAATACAGGGAACTTTGAGGAAGTATGCTTCTTTTTGAATTCCCCCAGAATCGGTCAAGATTTTCTTAGCATTCCTCTCCAACACAAGCATGCTGAAATAGTCAACAGGTTTGATTAACAAGATATTTTTTGCCTCATCAAGCTTATGATATATATTATAAGATTTTAGAAATCCTAACGTCCTAGGGTGAGTTGGAAAGACCACATGTTCTTCGCTCTGAATAAATGCATCAACAATTCTTTCTAAATTCTCTTTATTATCGGTGTTATCGGCCCTGTGAACTGTAGCAAGCAAGTATTCTTTAGGTTTTAGTTCCAATTCTTCAAGAATTTTAGATTTCTTCCCCGCGATTTTAATATTATACTTTAAAGCATCAATCAATATATCGCCAGTCAAATGAACCCCATTTTTAATCCCCTCATTATATAGGTTGTTTACAGCTGTTTTTGTAGGAGCAAAGAGTATACTGCTTGTATGATCTGTTAAAATTCTGTTTATCTCCTCTGGCATTCTCTTATCAAAACTTCTTAAACCAGCTTCTATATGAGCAACTTTGATATGGAGCTTTGCTGCAGCCAATGCTCCGGCCAAGGTTGAATTTGCATCACCAAAAACTACGACTAGGGACGGTTTTTCCTTATTGAGAACCTCTTCGGCCTTCTTGAGCATCTCTCCGGTTTGATAGCCATGACTTCCAGATCCCACGCCCAAAAGATAATTTGGTTCTGGAATACTCAATTGCTCAAAAAAGATTTTATTCATCTCATAATCATAATGCTGCCCGGCATGGACAATGACCTCTTCCAACTCACTTTTTTCAAGTTCCCTTGAAAGAGGAGCCATTTTTATAAGATGCGGTCTTGTGCCGACCACTGTTACGATCTTCAATTCTAACTCACAAATCTGTACTGTTTGCTAGAGTCTTCCTTCATATCCATGAAACTCTTTGGATAATTCTTTATGAACCATATCATAAATGAAGTTACATCAATCTTTTCTTTTAGCAATATATCCCTTTTTTTGGACCATTCTTCCTTCAGGTTTGGTCTTTTAATAAGATCGACCACTTTATCTATTACCTTATTTGGATCGTTGTAATTAAAGATCAATCCGTATTTTCGTTCTAGCTCAATAAAATTGCCCATGTCATTTTCACCAACGAAAGAGTTGTATCTAATCGTTGGTGTTCCTAGGATAGCGGCCTCAGTAGTCATTGTCTGCGAGTCACAGACTAATAACTGAGCGTAATGAAGCAGGTCATGGATCTTATCCGGAGGAGTGCGTAATCTATAATTCTCAAACTCTTTTGGTAATTGAGCCTCTGAGGAAATAAATACTGCTAAATGCTTCTCCAACTCCCTTATCAATTTTCTTTTTGTTTTTAAGTCGAAACCCCACCTTCCGACATCATGATAGGCTTTCCACCCGACAAATCTCAAAATGGCAAAATCCTGCTCTTCAAATTTTTTTTCATCAGAAAACTCTCTTAGACTTGGAAAGAAACGATTTGGATGAAGATAGGCGAGTTCTTTATACCCATCGATCTTTAAGATTTTGTTTCCACTTATTTTAAATCCGGAAAAACCACAAATTGCCTCAGCAAAAGCATTGTAGTACGGATATGCATATTCTTCATCAGCAAAGATAATGCAGGGTTTCCTTACAATCCTAGAGACATGGGCAGCACGAATAGATGCCAGTCCTACAAAAATATCTGGTTTGAAATTTCTAATTGCCCTTAATAATTTCAGATCCATTATTGGAACATTCACTATTTTTTCTGGCAAAGAGCCTCCATAACTGCCCATATTCACGTAGTCAAAACCATAATCTTCTAACAATTTTAAAGCCACGTCTTTCTTGCTGGCGGTGATAAGAATGTCATGGCCTTTTTTTTCTATCTCCCAAATAAAATTTTTAAAAAAATGAACATGTGCTGGATGATTTATATCGATCGCTATCTTCATATTTCCGTTGGAAACTACCAAACACATGCCACCAACATAATTGAGCTTTGATCGGATAAGTTTGTAAACTGAGTATATCAGCTTTTAAGATTTAATCTAATGACAACTAAAATCGGTAAAAAAAAATTAAGGCATAAAGAGAACAATGAATACTCTGATTGTTTCATTGGATAAAGTACGCCTCCATATATAAATAGAAAAAGTTTTCACTCATCGATATTAGATGTAGTGTATTTCTGCTAACCTTGAAAATTTGTAAAAAAAAGCGATTATATATCTGGTATAAGCATTGTTAGAATTGGTATATTATTATGCAAACTTGCACATACATTTCCCCATATTATATTCAAATAATAACTTAGAGCGTACGTTAGAAAGAATTAATCTTAACACATAAACAAATTTGGTGCGCTTTAAATGTATGTTAAAGGTGGGCTTGCTGAAAAATTAATTATCAAATTGGCTCCTACCGGAATGATTCCATCCAAGAATGATACTTCACATGTTCCTATAACTCCATCTGAAATCGCTGAAGATACTTATAAAGCTTATAATTTGGGAGCATCAGTTGTCCATGTACATGCTAGAGACAAGAATGGAAAACCAACACACAAGAAAGAATATTTTGAGATGATTTTTTCTGAAATCAAGAAAAAGTGCCCAGATATAGTAATTTGCGCTACGACTAGTGGAAGGGTAACTCCTCAAGTTGAGCATCGATCAGAGGTATTAGAACTCCAACCCGAAATGGCAAGTTTAACCGTAGGTTCATTAAATTTTCCAAATTATCCTAGCGTTAATTCCCCAGAGACTATTAAGAAATTGGCAAAAGCTATGAAAGAAAAAGGCATACTCCCTGAACTTGAAATTTTTGAAGCGGGTTTCATAAATACGGCTAAATATTTAGCAAAAAAAGGCATTTTAAACGAACCTTTACACTTCAATTTACTGTTAGGCTCTTTGGGAACTATACCCGCAGATATTAGAGATCTAGCTTACCTCGTAGATTCATTACCATTGGGGAGTACATGGTCAGCTACTGGAATTGGAAGATTTCAGACTCAAATAAATGTAGCTGCAATACTTATGGGAGGGCACGTCAGAGTTGGAATTGAAGATAGCATATATTACAATTACCCAAAAAAAGAACTAACTACTAATGAAAAGTTGGTAAAGAGAATCGTAAAGATCGCAAATGAGTTGGGCAGAGAAATCGCAACTCCTAATGAAGCGAGGAAAATTTTAGGCCTTAAAACATTATAAAACAAATAAAGTGTGATATATGCCTAGCACTGAAGTCAGAGAATTAGAGGAAAAAGAATTTGATTTATGGGATAGATTAGTTGAAGCTTCATCATTTGGCACAGTATTTCATAAAAATTACTGGTTAACCACAATCGGTAAGTCATTAGACAAAGAAATAAAATTCTTTGGATATTTTGAAGATGCTGATTTAATCAGTGGATGCCCATTATACGTATTCAAAATGGGTTTTCTAAATATTGCATCTTCAACAATAAAAATGACGCCTTATGCTGGTATATTATTCAAAGAACCTACTACGAGTAAGGTTAGAAAGCAAGAAAGAGCATATGAGAATGTAATTAATTCATTACGATGCGCAATTGAAAAGGAAAATTTTGATTATATCAGAATAACTAATTCACCTAGCTTTGTTGATATAAGGCCTTTTACTTGGAGTGGGTGGGAGAGTGAGGTCCGCTACGAGTATCATCTCAACTTAAAGATCGATATCAAAAAACATTTTTCCAAGAACGCAAGATACCTTATAAGAAAGGCGATAAAAAATAAAATCACGTATGAAAAATTAGATAACCTAGACCTTGTAAAATATTATGAATTATTTTCAATGACATATAAACGTCAAAACCTAAAGCCACCAGTGACCCACAATTTTTTTGAAAATATTTTTCACTGCCTAGAAAAGAAAGGTATTGGGGAAATGTGGATCGCAAAAGCTCCTAATGGTGATATTGCAACAATTGAAATTATTGTTGTGGATAATAAGCAAGCTCACTGCTGGTCATCTGCAAATCACACACATTACAGAAAAACAGGCTCAAATGCATTACTTTTGTATGAGATTAGTAAAGATTTAACGAGAAGAGGATTTAAAGAACTGAATCTGACAACTGCGAATACATCGCATTTGGCTTACTATTGGACGAATTTCAATCCAGAACTTGTACCTTATTATTGCGTTGTTAAGAAGAATATTGCAGCGAAAATTGGTGAAAGAATTTATAAAAAAATGAAAGGAGCAAAATATTAGTATTCTATGCTCAATAATTAAACGAATTTAGGCAGATAGATAATAATCATGAATGATTTGCGCAAAATTCTCTTTATTGTACTTATCGTATCTATTGCAATAATTTTCTTATATTTTAATTTAAATCCATACGAACCACCAAAACTTATCAGTTCAATTAATTCAAACAAATCTAGCCAAATTCAAGTCAATGGGTATAAAATTGTAAATACATACCCCCATGATCAAGACGCTTACACGCAAGGACTAGTATTTGATAAAGGCTTCTTGTATGAGGGGACCGGTCTATATGGAAAATCCACATTGCGTAAAGTGGAATTGAATACAGGCAAAATAATTAAGATTCACAAACTACCAGATGAAATATTTGGCGAGGGAATAACTATCTACAATAATAAAATCATTCAATTAACCTGGAGGTCAAATATCATATATTTATATGACAAAGAGACTTTCGAGCTTTTAGAGGTTTTCACTTACCACAGCGAGGGTTGGGGCATCACTCATAATGGAACTAGTTTAATCATTAGTAATGGCTCTTCGACATTGAATATACTTGATCCTGAAAACTTTAGGAAAATAGGCGAGATCGATGTATTTGATAATAACGGTCCTATTTCAAGAATCAATGAATTGGAATATATCCAAGGAGAGATTTATGCGAATATTTGGACAACAGATCGCATAGCACGAATTAATCCTGATTCAGGTCAAGTCATAGGTTGGATAGAATTAAAGAACTTGATGCCCAAAATCCCTACTAATAAGGACGCTATTTTAAATGGCATTGCTTATGATGAAAATAATGACCGATTGTTCATTACTGGAAAACTGTATCCTACGATATTTGAGATCGAATTAACCTAGCAAGAAAATAAGGTTGTAATTTAATGGTTTTCAATGTAACAATTCTAGATTCCATTACACATTTTAACAAGAATCAATGGAACTCTCTTGTTGAGCAAACCAAGTTGGGCACTGTTTTTCACAAGTACGAATGGTTAAAGGCAATTGAAGAAGGTATTGGACTAGAGCCAAGACACATCGTAGTAAGAAAAGGTGAGAATCCAGTAGGCATATTTCCAAATTTCATTTCTAAAATTAGAAAAACACCATTCAAGATAATGACTTCTGCAGGACCAAGCTACGGAGGGCCAATAATAACAACTAAAGATGAGAGACAGATTCTAGACCTAATTTTCAATAGTGTTTCAAAAATATTTGGTGTTACCGTTATCTGGCATAGGATAAGGACACATAATCTAGAGAATGTAAAGTATGAGCATCATTTTGAAAAAAAAGGATACAATTCTAATATACAGTCATGTGATTTTGTTATCAATTTAAACAAGGGCGAAGAGAACATCAAATCAGAAATGAGAAAGTTCAGAAGGCGAAATCTAACTAGGATACTTGAAAGAGATCATTACATCAAGGATGAAAATATTAATGAAAAAACTCTGAACGATTTTTACAAATCATACAGAAAGGTTATTGAGAAGGTCCAAGGGCATCTTCTTCCATTTTCTTTTTTCATAAGCATGATGAAAAATTTAGCCAACAGAATGAAGATTTTCAGCGCATATGTAGATGAGATTAATATTGGCAAGACCTTGCTTTTACTTGACAAAGAAAAGCAACTCATATACTCGTTCTTATCTGGAATTGAGAAATCAAGCTTCGAATATTATCCATATGAATTGACACATTGGCATTCAATCAAATGGGGAATGGAAAATGGATATAAGAAATATGTGTTAGGCGCAACGAGTGCAGACTTTACTGACGGAAGATTCAAATTTAAAGAAGAATTTGGCGGAGAAATAATTCCAATTTTATCATGGGAGAAACATAATTTCCTATATAATATAGGGATCTTTTTAATGAGAAACCTGCACATAAGCTATAATTTATTCCCACATCCAGAATAATCACGTTTTAATAAATTATCCGAAGCTTGTTTAAATTATTGTCAAAAATCTATGCGTGTCTAGATAAGTTGTCAACTTCAATTTCTAACACTCTTTTGAATTTTAAGAGTGAAAATCGGAAAAATACTCAAGAGAATAAATTCACAAAGAATGATATAATTAATGATTTAGAAAATATCGGTGTGAGCAAAGGGGATCATTTGGCTGTCGCCCTTTCCTTCAAGAGTATCGGATATTTGGAAGGGGGACCTGATGCATTCATAGATGCATTAATAGAAACGACAGATCCAAATGGTACAATAATGGTACCTACTTTTACAAGACATTTTTGTATTCATAAAAATAAATCCATTAATGTGGATTTTGTATTCGATTACAGATCAACGCCTACATACACAGGACTTGTTCCTGAGATATTAAGGAGGAGGAAGGGTGTTGTAAGAAGTCGGCATCCAATCAATTCGGTTACTGCTATTGGCAAACTAGCAGATTATTTAACTGATGGACATGTAGCAAATGCAGGAATAAGTCCATTTATACCCTATTCTAAGTTAGCTGAAATTGGTGGTAAGGTATTATGTATTGGGATAGGAGAACGAATTGTTGCTATACGTCATGAAGCTCAATATTTGGCTGGTTTATTGGATATAATCCCCCCTAGATTCGGTGTGAAGTATATAGACGATAGAGGGAGAATCGCAATCCACATCGAACGAGCAACTGGTGGTTGTACAAAAAGATTACCCGAACTTCTTATGGTTCTTCGTAAAATGGGCGTAGTAAGAAGTGGTAAGATTGGTATGGCTAACTCAATACTGTTACCAGCTAAGATTTTCTTAAATGTAACAGCTAAACTGCTTAGAAAAGATCCAACTCTGAATTTATGCAACTCTATAACATGCTTATGGTGTCGCGAACTTGAGAGAAGGATGAATCTTTATAATAGCATTAGGAATCCAAAATTCTACCAAAAGAATAGATTGGTGATAGAGGTAATAGCTGCGGTTAACAGGTTCCGTTTAAGCAATCCAATATTTACATATACAAAAAATCGGATTTTATTAAATTTAGCTCGAAGAAATATCTAGAATTGATAAAGCTGTATTCCAGATGCCATCTTGTCTATCCATGATCGAATAATAAAGGTACATTTTATTTCCTCTAATCAAAGGTGATGGGGTATCTAATGCTATTTCGCTCTTTATATTGGGAATTATATCCTTCTTTTCATCTGGACCATTAATGAGCACAGAAATTTTTTCTGTGTTTTTAAAGTATGGATTGTCATCTACAACTAGCCCTATGTATTGGTGAAAGGGGAAGCCCACAGAGTAGGTCGACATGGTAGGTAATAGGTAATACATTTTATCAAGTTTAAAATAGCCGGGGCAGAAAACACTCTCATTCGGGCTTCCTTTGGAACCATTTAGATGTCTTAATGGATTTCGCTCATGTTTTAGACCCTTAACCGACCTAGGTGATTCTATTTTTACCTTGAGAATCCCTATAGAGCGATGCCAGTATCTATGATCGAAAAGAAGGTGTAGTGGTATTTTGTTATTAATGTTGCTGTAGTATAATAGAACCTCATCATCACTTGTTCTAACAACGCTTGGCCCCAGATCGATACTCAACCCTTCCCAATATTCTTCAGGCTTGGCTATTACTCCAAGGACTTCCCATGGACCTCGTGGGTCATCTGAGATAGCAACACCTATCTTTCTTCCATAATGAAAGGAACCAATGGGCAATGAGCTGCTTCCAGAGAAAAACATATAGTAATGATTCTTTAGACGAACAACAGCCGGTGTTGCAGATTCTCTTGAATTGAATTCGCCTTTTTTGCCATCAATTAGAGGATTAAGTTCTGCAAGTTCTTGAAAGTGTATAAAATCATTTGAGGTGGCTAACTCAATTGAAACATGAGACCATTTTTTATCTTTTACTTTTGAGTAATAATAATAAGCGGTGTTTGGATCTTCCTCGTCTAGGAACACACACCCATATGTCGTTGAACCAGAATTGATACCATTTTTTGGTTTTCCTAAGATTATGCCGTAGTGTTCCTTCTGAATTACCAACTTCAATCTGCCTAATAGATTCTCTTATTATTAATTAGATAATAAATCGAAATCATTTAGATTCATTATCAATCTCCATATAACATTCTCAATACCCAACTGAATCTGCGAATACCGATCTTAACCAGCTTTTGAGGTAGGAAAGCCTTAGTAATCTGCTTCAAATCATTTTTTGTAATCAATCTCAACTTTGCGTAAATGAAAAAAGATATGATGAGAATCAGTATCGAACCCAAGACCCAGAATAACTCAGTTAAATAAATTAAAATACCTAATAAAGCCGGAACCAAAATTATTAGTGCTATATCCATCCAATTGATTCTAAATCTCAATTTATATGCAACAACATAAGCTGCTATGAGTGCCGTTATCGAGCCTGCCAAAAAAGATTCTGCAGCCCCCATCCCTCCATATAATGGAGTTAAGAATAGGTAAAGAACTACTCTAGGAAGACTTCGGGCAAGCCCAATGGTTAAAACTTGATTATAATTACCATATGCATATGCAAGATTACCGACGCCGAAAGCTATTGTATCAGGTACTATATTCAAGAGCAATACAAAAAGTATAAGATTAGCAACCATGTACTCCGGACCTAACATTCCTAAAACTAAGCGCGGATATAGACAACCCAACACCATAATCGGAGTTGAAATTGCTAGAGAGACTCTAATCACTCTCCACATTGTTCTCTTACGTTCATCCTTCATTCCGCTGAGAAGGGGAAACATAATAGCCATAATAGATGATGGAATCGCGAATACAACAAACATTATGGCTTGAGCAATGTAGTATAGCCCTGCTTCGCTTGCTCCCTGATATCCGTAGACAATTATTACACCAAGCTGCGGACCCAAAGTAATTAAGATAGCAGTTGGCCAATTAGCCATTCCAGCCTTGAAAATCTCAGATCCCTTTGTTCTTAACTCCTTGAAACTTGGTATGCCAATTCGACCTATGAGTTGTATATATAGAATAAGTAATATCGCAGAGGTAATTGGGAATGCTATAAAATATCCTAGAGCAGCGCCTATTCCACCAAGTCCAATAGCTACTAAAATGATCCCAACTGGCAATCTTGCCAAATAACCTGAAATTTCAGCTACCGCATATTCTTTTGTTCGTATTAAGGAAATGTATACACTTCTTAAAGCAAAGACTAGACCTCTTGCAATAATTATCAATGCAACAACTAGAACATAATCTTCAGGCAAACCCATTATGGCTCTTATTTGATGCCTGAATAAAACAACCAACAAAGCAGATATACAAGTAGCAAGTACAACAATGGTCAATTCAACTTCAAAATATGATTTCATCGATTTCATATCTTTGCGACCAAAGGTTTCACCTAGAAATCTCTGAGCACCTACAGGAATTCCAAAATTTGATACCGCTATAATAATCAATGCAAGGCTTACGGTAGTTGAAGCCAGTCCTACAATTTCAGGCCCGCCGATGCTTGAAATAATGAACCAAAAGGCATAGCCTAAAGCCGAGGAAACTATCGTGCTCCCGAAAAGGAAAAAAGCTCCCTTTGCAACTTTTTGTAAGCTCAAATAAGGGTCATACTCCGAAACTAGATCCGGTAATATTTTAATTAGATAAGGATAAACGTTCAAAAAGATTAAGAATTAAAATATATTGGCATAGCTAATAATAATCAATATTGTTGGATTATTAAGACTAAATCTTCTCAAGCGCTTGCATTATGAAGGTTTTTGTGTATGAATATTAAAGGGATTGTTCTTCACGGCGGGCATGGTACTAGACTTAGGCCTCTAACTCATACTGGGCCCAAGCAACTTATACCAATTGCAAATAAACCAATCTCGCAATATGTTATTGAAGATCTAAGAGATTCCGGTATAAATGATATCGCGATTATCTTGGGCGATGTTTATCCTGATAAAGTTAAAGAATATTACGGCGATGGTAGCAAATTTGGTGTTAAGATTTCATATATTCATCAATCTGAACCTAAAGGGATAGCGCATGCAGTATCGCTATGTGAAGATTTTGTTGGAGAAAATAAATTCATTGTATACCTAGGCGACAACTTACTCAAAGGTGGGATAGACAAATACAAAAAGAAATTCATTTCAGATAGGCTCGATGCTATGGTATTGCTTACAAAAGTCGATAATCCCTCTCAATTTGGTGTAGCGAAGTTTAATTCTAAAAAAGAAATAATAGGCTTAGTAGAAAAACCAAAATCACCTCCTAGCAATTTCGCCTTAACAGGTATCTATTTTCTATCCCCAGTGATATTCGACTCTATAAGAAAACTTAAACCTTCATGGCGTGGTGAGCTTGAGATAACAGATGCATTGCAATCGCTTTTAACAAGGAAAAATAATTTCGGATACGATTTTGTTAAAGGATGGTGGAAGGATACAGGTGCACCTGAAGATATCCTGGACGCAAATAGACTGGTTCTTGACGAAATGGAGACAAGTTGCAATGGAAAGATAGAAGACGACTCGACTACGCAAGGCAGAATATGCATTGAAAAAGAATCTATCATAAGGAAGGGGAGTCTTGTCAGGGGACCTTGTATAATAGGTAAAGGCTCAACAATAGAGTCTGGAGTGTATATAGGGCCATATACGAGCATCGGAAATAATGTCAAGGTGAAAAAGGGCGAAATCGAGAATTCAATAATCATGGATCACTGTGAAATAGATGTTGAAGAAAGGATCGTTGACAGCATAATAGGTCCCCATAGCAAGGTAGTCAGTTCAAATAATGGTAGGCCCAAAGGAAGAAGGTTAATACTCGGAGAGAGGTCAGAACTCTTCTTCTAAATGGCGGTTAATATGAAGATCTTAATCTCCGGCGCCAGTGGTCTATTAGGCTCTAAAATAGCAGAATTGGCTGAGGAAGAAGGGAATCAGGTTTTCTCAGGATATTTTTCCCAAGAGCCCATATTTGGACAGCCCATAAGATTAGATCTGAAAAATAAACAATCGATCTCGGAAACAATTACCGATATAAAACCAGATACGATAATACACAGCGCAGCTTTGACAAACGTTGATGAATGTGAGAAGAATAAGAAACTGGCAGAGGAAATAAACGTTGTAGGTACAAAATCAATAGCAGAGGCTGCAAAAAAGAATAATGCATATTTGTCATACATCTCAACTGACTACGTCTTTGATGGTCTAAAAGGCATGTATAAAGAAGAGGATAAGACGAATCCTGTTAATTTCTATGGGCAATCGAAATTAAATGGAGAGAAAGTATTAGAAGAGATTAATGAAGAATTTCTGATAGCCAGAACGAGTGTTATTTACGGAACGAGACCAGCAAGTGGAAAAATAAATTTTGCATTGTGGCTTGTTGAAAGTCTAGAGAAAAATCAGGAAATTAAGGTATTAACTGATCAATTTATCTCTCCAACCTTAAATACTAACCTTGCCAAAATGGTTTTAGAAGCAAGTGAGAGAAGACTTAGCGGAATATATCATATAGCAGGTGCTTCTAGAGTCTCTAGATTCGAATTTGCAATTGAACTTGCAGAAACATTTAATCTGAATAAGAGTTTAATCAAGGAATCATCTGTTAGCGATATGGATTGGGTTGCAAAGAGGCCAAAAGATTCTTCACTGGATGTATCCAAAACCAATAATGTACTAAAAACAAAATCCATGAATCTAAGTGAAGCATTAATTTTAATGAAGGAAGAGATAGAGTTTGCTTCAAGGAATAATAGTTAAGCAATTAGAAACATTTGCTGATGAAAGAGGATTCTTTACAGAGCTATTTAGAACAGATAATAAAGAAATATTTTCAGATGAAATAGTTCAAACAAACATGTCTGTTACGTATCCAAACATAATTCGAGCTTGGCATAAGCATGAGAGGGGACAGGTGGACTATTTCATAGTAATCAAAGGGGCATCAAAAATATGTGCATATGATGATGATACAAAAGAGCTGAATGAAATAATCTCTACTGGAGAAAAGATTCAAGTTGTGAGAGTGCCAGGCCATTATTGGCATGGGTTTAAGGCTATAGGCAATGAGCCCACCCATCTAGTGTATTTTGTAAACAAGCTTTATGATCAAAGTAATCCTGATGAGATTAGAAGATCATGGGATGATCCCGATATAATTCCAAGCAAGATAAATGATAAATCAAACGATCCTAGGTGTGGGAAGCCTTGGGATTGGAAAGCCTCTCCAAATAAGTGAAGAGTATGCGCTTACTAGTTACTGGCGGTTTGGGATTCATAGGTAGCAATTTCATAAAGTATATACTTGAAAAGCGGCCGGATATTGAAATAACGAATCTGGATAAGATGTCATACGGAGCTAATCCTGAAAACCTTAAAGATATTGAGGGGAACAAGAATTACAGATTTATCAAAGGAGATATTTGTGCTAAGGAAATTACAGGTAAACTAATCGATGATTCTGATGTAATAATTAATTTTGCAGCAGAATCCCATGTTGATAGGAGCATTTCAGATCCATTGCCATTTCTAAAGAGTAATACTGAAGGCGTATTAACTCTTCTAGAGGCTATTAGAAATAATAATAAAAAGATCAAGCTCATCCAGGTAGGGACTGATGAAAGCTATGGCGATATTTTAGAGGGCTCTTTCCATGAAGAAGATAGACTTAAACCCTCCTCACCTTATGCAGCATCAAAAGCTTCAGCCGATATGCTATGTCTTGCATATCATAGGACTTATGGGCTCGATGTGATAATAAGCAGATGCACAAATAACTTCGGGCCATACCAATTTCCAGAAAAATTGATTCCAAAAGCAATAATTAGAGCCAATCTTAACTTGAAGATTCCAATATATGGTTCTGGAGAAAATGTCAGGGATTGGATCTATGTAAGAGATCATTGTCATGCAATCAACAAAGTTATGAACAAAGGCAAATCCGGTGAGATTTATAATATTTCAAGCGGAGATGAACTCACAAATATTGAGATTGTAGAAAATATTCTGAGACTGCTAAACAAACCTAGAGAATTAATAGAATTCGTTGAGGACAGGCCAGGTCATGACATTCGCTATAGTCTTGATTCATCAAAAATGAGAAAAGAATTGGATTGGAGACCGGAGAATAGATTTTCTGAAGCTCTAGCAAAAACTGTGGATTGGTATATTAATAATGAGTCATGGTGGAAATCTTTGGCTAATGAACAGATTATCCATCCGACACCATGGAAATTGAAATGGAAATTAGTAACATAAACATTAATTACCAATAAATATCTTACTTATAAGTAAGATACTATTGTATGTTGAAGCGCGCGCGCTAATTTTGCCACATCATGGTTCACACCATCAGATGTAGAAAGTAGACTAAAACTTAATCGGCAGCATATATACACAGATATTCATAAATGCTGGAAGATGGGATTACTGGCTAGAGAGAAAGTAAAGGGTAATAGATACAGGTACCGAATTTCAAATTGGGGAAAGAGATACGGTGAGTCTGGCGCACTTTATCGCCAAGACATGGTCTATCTAAAACTCCTACAGTATATTGTTAAATCCGACAACTTTGACGATAAAAAGTGGGCAGAAAGAGTAATCGTACCGCGCCTTATGCAGAGATTCCTTAGAGGAAAGAAGAAACAGGATATGATACCATATGTGGACATGATTGTTGTTAAAATACGTTCAATATCCAAAGAATTGAACAAAACTGAACCTATATCTATCTATTCAAACTCCACGCATAAGAAAGTAGGGAAACTAGATAGACTCAATGATCAATTGGCTCTAAAGTATATTCAAGCACTATTATCACAACTGCATCCTTAGGAAATAAAGGTATTATCTACTAAGCAAGGATGAATGATGAGAGAATATAGCATTTCTATCTAAGCAAATCATAGAATTGGATTACATTCTATCTTTTACTCACTTACGAGATAGATTAACTCTTTACGTTCATCATTTGCTTTTATCGTACGCTAACATAAATTAATAGTATTGAATATCACAACAAAAGAAATGCTAAAAAGCAACAACGATTGATTCAATAAAATCTTTCCATGCTAAGATGATGAAGATAGGAGTTCTTCCATCATTTCAAGAGCTGATATCCCCTTATTTGTTACAATATACATGCGTCCTCTTTTCACCCCTGCTACCTCGCTGACGACTCCCAGGTTTGAAAGCCTATTTAGGATTCCAATAACATTACCTTGCCATAAATCGGTTTTGTGAGCTATCGAATTTGAATTTAATGGAAATCTAGATTTATTTATGATTTGTAATACCTTATACATCTTTGGGCTCCTACTAAGTTGGGCTACTGACTTAAAGTCGTAATTCAACAAATGCACAAGCTCTATTTAACGGTATGATAATAAAAATATAATAATTTAATAATATAATAATAATTAATAAATTATAGCATCCACGCTTTGTGGATTTCAGCATATATTTACCATTAAAAATCATCAATTGATTTGAAAAAGATTTCATTTCTTTTTCTTATCAGGTAGGAAATAAATGAACCATATAAACCAAAGAAGCCAAATAGCTTCCACATATTCTCCAGTAATTATTCCCCTTATTCCATAAAGACCTAAAAATCCGAGAAATCCTAAGATCCAATTTTTTCTTTTCATATTTTAATCACTTTTTTGGTTTATAGAGATGCCCAAGAACTAGACCATATATGATCCACATGGGAAATCCAATTAAAATTAAGTTAATTGATATAGAAATTTCTAAAAATATTAGGGCTACATATGAACCAGCTGCGACATCTTTAGCAACCCAGACCAGCAGTCCATAAATAAGACCTTTCAAAACACCCTTACCTGGAATGTTGTCAAATAATCGTTCGTATATTGCACCAAAAAAAATGCCCCAAATTACTGAAAGTGAG
>Ga0209427_10003262_pt1 | contig 19055 bp, 17 predicted proteins | sample DeeMarSWOR136_30_FD_187465 | JGI IMG/M metagenome (GOLD analysis project Ga0209427, IMG submission 187465) | Marine sediment microbial communities from White Oak River estuary, North Carolina - WOR-1-36_30 (SPAdes) (version 2) | ecosystem: Environmental > Aquatic > Marine > Intertidal zone >...
AGGAATATATCGATTCAATCATCGAAGATATTCGCTGGCTGGGATTTGACTGGGAGGACCGTCTGTACTATGCCTCAGACTACTTTGAGCAAATGTACGAATATGCTGTGCAGTTGATTAAAGCTGGTAAAGCTTACGTTGATGAACTGAGCGCGGAGGAGATTAGAGACCACCGTGGCACCCTAACTCAGCCAGGCAAACAGAGCCCGTACCGAAACCGCTCAACCGAGGAAAACATCGACTTGTTTAAACGCATGCGGGCCGGCGAATTCCCTGACGGCTCACGGGTGCTCCGAGCGAAAATTAACATGGCTTCTCGGAACTTGAATATGCGCGATCCGGTCATATATCGCATTCTGCACTCCGAGCACCCTCGCACGGGCGACAAGTGGTGCATCTATCCGATGTACGACTGGGCTCATGGTCTTGAGGACTCCATCGAAGGGATTACCCATTCCATCTGCACACTGGAATTTGAAGACCATCGTCCACTATACGACTGGTTTCTGGACGAGTTGGGCGTCTATCACCCCCAGCAGATCGAGTTTGCCCGCCTCAACCTCACCTACACCGTGATGAGCAAGCGCATGCTTCTGGAACTGGTAAAGGAAGGGCTTGTGAGTGGATGGGACGATCCACGTATGCCGACGATATCGGGTTTGCGCAGACGTGGCTACACACCGGAGTCTATCCGTAACTTTTCTCGGCGCATTGGGGTAGCGAAGACCGGCAGTACGATTGATATTGCCTTACTTGAGTACAGCCTCCGCGAGGATTTGAACAAGCAAGCTCAACGTGTTATGGGAGTGTTACGCCCACTGCGAGTGGTCATCGATAACTATCCTGAAGACCAAGTGGAAGAATTGGATGCGGTGAATAATCCCGAGAACCCCGGCGCAGGGACACGAAAGGTACCCTTTTCACGAGTGCTATATATTGAACGCGACGATTTTCGCGAAGACCCACCAAAGAAGTTCTTCCGTCTGGCGCCAGGCCGTGAGGTGAGGCTGAGATATGCGTACTTTATCACCTGTGTGGATGTGTTAAAGGATGAACAAAGCGGAGAGGTAGTTGAACTCCGCTGCACTTATGACCCAGCCACGCGGGGTGGTGATTCCCCGGATGGACGGAAGGTCAAGGCAACGCTACACTGGGTTTCGGCTGAGCACGCACTCGAAGCTGAAGTACGCTTGTACGACCACTTATTCAGCAAGGAAGACCCAACTGATGTGGAGGATGGGACTAATTTCAAGGCTTATTTGAATCCCAATTCCTTGGAGATATTGTCCTCGTGCCGTGTTGAACCCAGTCTTGCCGGTGCAACACCCGGAAGTCGGTACCAATTCGAGAGGCAGGGCTATTTCTGTATTGATCCCGATTCATCTGCCGGGAAAATCGTATTCAACCGGACGGTGCCGTTACGGGATACCTGGGCCAAGATAGAGAAGCATAAGGATAAATGAGTTTTGCTGAAAAGCTCCTGGCAGCACCACTATTATTCCAAGCCACGGCGGTTCTGGATAAGGAGCGATGCCTGAGGCGAATTAAAGTAGCATTAAATAGATTACCTTCTTAATTACTTTCAAGTTTTTCGGGGAAATAATGGATAAATACCCGCTTAAGAAATATCCGATAGTTGGTGCCTGTGGTCTTAACTGCGGTCTATGTCCGAGATACCATACGGAAGGGACATCAAGATGCCCCGGCTGTTGCGGCACGGATTTCTGGCAGAAACATCCGTCATGCGGATTCATCACCTGCTGTGTTAAGAAGAAGGGTCTTGAGACATGTGCTCAATGTAGTGACTGGGTAGAGTGTGAGAAGGTAGCCAAACTCTTGGATTCGGCTAACTATCATGATTCCTTTATCTCCTACAGGCCACTTGCTACTAACTTCGCTTTCATCCAAAAGAATGGTATCGAGGAATTTGCCCGACTGGAAATCGAAAAACAAGCACTCCTCCGGCACCTTATTGATAACTATGATGAGGGTCGTTCCAAGAGTTTCTACTGCACCAGCTGTCAACTGATACCTTTGGGCAAGTTGAAGGAAGCGCTGGCAGATACGGAAACAAAGATAACCGAAGATATTGGCATCAAAGAGAAAGCTAAGCTTGTCAGAGCGGCAATTAGCAATGTGTCCGATACCTTACAAATTGACTTGAAGCTGAGGAAGTAATTATCTACCTCACCCCCTTTACCCTGTTACAGTTCCTAACGGGGTTTATCCCCCTCTCCATGAGAGGGATATATATTCCTATGATGGAGAGGGGGAAGATTAAATAAAGAGGGGCTTCTCCCCTCTTAAACTCACCCGGGCTGGCATTTAGGGCAGAAGTAGGTGCCACGGTTGCGGACAACTATCCGCTCAATGAGTGTGCTACAGACAGGGCATAACTTACCGCTAAGGCGGTGAGCAACCTGGAACTGAAAGTGGGCTGTTCCCAACTCACCGCTGGGACGGAAGTAGGTATCCACGCTAGCCCCCTTATTACCAATGGCTGACCACAACACCTGCTGAATGGCACTATGAAGGCGCTCTATCTCATCACGAGACAGGCTACCTCCCAACCTTAGCGGATGGATTCTGGCAGCAAACAAAGCTTCATCAGCATACATATTGCCTATGCCGGCAATAAAGCCCTGGTCGCAGAGGAGAGCCTTTATGGGAGCTGTACGTTTAGTCAGCCGCTGAGCCAGAATTTGAGGGGTAAAGTCGGCTTCCAGCGGTTCGGGACCAAGCTTACCTGTAATAGAGTTGGTATCCTCTACCAGCCACATCACTCCCAGCTTGCGTGGGTCGCGAAAGTGAAGCCCGATTTCTTCATCCAGATGGATTATGGCGCGGATAAATTTATCAGGCTCTGCTAGAGCTGACTTCAATAGCAGTGAGCCAGTCATTTTTAGGTGAATAATCAGTGCCTCATCACTGGTTAGACTAAAGATGAGGTATTTACCGCGCCGAGCTATTTCAGTTATTCTTTGTCCGATGAGATGGGAGCAGAATTCTTCCACTGAGGGCTGGCGCACTATCCCATCCCAGAACAGGGTGACGCCGGTAACACAATGACCGACAATGTAAGGCTGCAGCTCGTTCTTTATCGTCTCTACTTCAGGCAGCTCAGGCATTCTAATTACTGCATCTCCCCCCAGTTTTTACCGGTCTTGATGTCCACCTTTAGGGGGACGCAAAGCTCCAAAGCAGTGGACATTATTTCTGGAACGAGCTGGCGCACATTCTCCAGCTCATCCTCAGGCACCTCAAAGATAAGTTCATCATGCACTTGAAGCAGCATCTTGCTCTTTAATTGGCGCTTTTGCATCTCCCGGTCAAGGTTAACCATAGCCACCTTTATGATATCGGCTGATGTCCCCTGCACTGGCATATTTATTGCCATACGTTCAGCGGCTTCTCTCACTTGTCGGTTAGGAGAGTCGATTTCAGGGATAAAGCGCCTTCTACCCAGTATTGTTTGAACATAGCCTTCTTTCCTCGCCTGCTCTTTGGTGGACTCAAGATATTGCTTTACCCCCGGGTATTTACTAAAGTAGGCGGCAATGAACTGGGCAGCCTCTTCCCGTGATAGCTCTGTTGCCTGCTCCAGCCCGTAGTCACTCATACCATAGATGACACCGAAATTAACTGTTTTGGCCACCCGGCGCATATCCGGTGTTACCTGTGAGGTGTCCACGCCAAACACCTGGGCAGCGGTAGCCGCATGAATATCTTCGTCGCGGTGGAAGGCACTGAGCAGGCTTTCGTCCTGAGACAGGTGAGCCAGGGCACGGAGGTCAATCTGTGAGTAATCCCCAGCCACAAGGCAAGAGCCGAACGGAGTAATAAAGGCTTGCCTTACTTGCTTACCCAGTTCACCACGGACAGGAATGTTTTGCAGGTTAGGTTCACTAGAGGAAAGCCGACCGGTAGCTGTCCGTGTCTGGTTAAAGCTGGTATGCACCCGACCTGTTTTAGGGTTTATCATGCTGGTCAGAGCATCAGTATAGGTTGACTTTATTTTACTTAACTGGCGGTAGTCTAGGATAAACTCTATTATAGGGTGGGTGCCCCGTAGCTCCTCCAGTACTGAAGCTCCAGTGCTTTTAGTCTTGCGAGATGTTAATAATTTCAGCTCCTGAAAGAGGACAGAGCTTAATTGCTGGGGCGAGTTTATATTGAAGCGGTGACCGGCAGTGTTATATATTTCGGCCTCCAGCTTGAGCAATTGCTCACCGAGGCGGCGTGACATTTGCCTCAGTAATTCTATATCCAGGGCTACCCCGTTTCTTTCCATACGGGTAAGCACCGTTACCAGTGGCATTTCAACCTCAGAGAATAACTGCCACAGCCCTTGCTGGCGTAGTTCGGTATTGAATAATTCGGTCAGTCGCCCGGTCATGTCAGCATCGGCACAGGCATAATCGGCTGCCTGATTCACCTCGACCTGGGACATAGAAATCTGCTTAGCCCCCGAGCCAATAAGAGTAGCGATTGGTGTCATTTCAATGCCCAGCTTGCTGAAAGCAAGAGCTTTCAAGCCCAGGGATTTCTCCCCCAGAAGGTAAGCAGCGACCATGGTATCAAAGGTCAGATTATTGACAGTCACCCCATATTCAGCCAGCACTGTCATATCATACTTACCATTGTGGGCAAATTTGGCAAGGTCAGCATCTTCCAGGGGGAGCTTGAGCCGGTCAATGACCTGCTCCAGTGGTAGCTGCTCTACCTGCCCCCAGCCAACATGACCGACAGGGATGTAGTAAGCCTCGCCTGGAACTGGTGATAGAGATATGCTTACAACCTGGGCCAGCATGGCATTTACGCTTGTCGTCTCCAGGTCAAAGGCAAAGGACTTAGCCGCTGACAAACAGTTCAGCAGTTCGTCAAGAGCTGAGGTGGTATTTATAATATGGTAGGCTCGCTGGGGTGGAGGCTCAGTTTTAATCTGGGTGTAGGATTCGGGCGCCTCCTTCTCTGCTTCTAGCTCAGGCAGTTTAGGCAGCAGGCTAGAAAACTCAAGTTCACGGAAAAGCTCAGCTACCTGGTGACGGTCATAGTGACTAATCCGGCAGTTATCAAGGTCGAGGGTGACCGGTGTCTGGATAACGATGGTAGCCAACACCTTGCTCTGGCGGGCAATGGCTTCATTTTCCCGTAATAGAGCCTGGAGTTTGGGTGGAGTTACCTCATCTATGTGGGCATAGATTTGGTCTATAGAGCCAAATTGTCCGAGGAGCTTGACAGCAGTTTTTTCACCTACGCCGGGGACACCGGGGATGTTGTCCGAGGGGTCACCTACCAGTCCCTTAAAGTCGGCAATCTGCTGAGGTTTAATGCTATATTTCTGGTTAACAGCGACTTCATCGTAAAGTGTAGTATCACTGAAAGAGCCTCTTGGTTTGGGATAAAGCACTTTCACCTGGGGTGATACCAGTTGCATAGCATCAGCGTCACCGGTAACGATGATAGTATCAATGTCCTGCTGGCTAGCCTGGTGGCTGAGGGTGCCTAAAACATCGTCTGCCTCATAGTCATCCAGTTCAAAGATAGGGATATGGAATGTATCTACCAGCTGCCTAACCCGCTCCAACTGATTAACCAGCTCATCAGGGGTTGGGGGTCGCTGTGCCTTATACTGGTTAAAGAGTTTATGCCTGAAGGTAGGGGCTTTCCTATCAAAGGCAATGGCATAGTGGGTGGGGTTTAGCTCATTCACTACTTTAAGCAGCATGAGAGCAAAACCATAAACAGCATTTACCATTTCGCCAGTCTTACTCACTGTTAATGGTGGTAAAGCGTGGAAGGCACGATGAACCAGAGCATTACCATCAAACAGCACTAAAAGCGGCTTTTTCATAAGTGTATTATAGCAGAGTGAGTAGGGTGGGAGAAGGAGATATATAGTCGTCAGTTTAAATCCTGCATCAACCTTGGCTGCATACCCAGCCGGTTAAGGATTGCTATTACTTCTGACTTCATTTCTTTGGTGGCAAAAAATAGGTGACTCTGGCACCGGCAATCACTGCAACCAAAGCGGGGAATAGAGTCAAATTGATGGCTGAGCGCCTGAGCAATGGCGCATTCAACCCTATCTCTAGTCTCGCAGAGGATGACTCCATTGATAGAAGCTTTTTGCAGTAGATAATCGATATGCCAGTGAGGTCTTTTGCTTTGTTTACAATGGTGGCTTAGTCTGGATTTAATCCCTCCCATAGCTGAGCCGACATAGGCATAGTAGCCAGAGGGGAAATGAATATCTTTCAGGCTGCCTACGGTAATTGTCTGCTTTTCAGGGAGTTGAACAAGGAGAATATAGCTTCCCTTCACCGTTTTAAAGTTCCTTGGCTGGGACAGCAGTAAGGGTCTCAGCAGTATAATCGGTGTCAAACCCTGTTTCCATAGCAAAGCTCATAGCTGTCTTTACATCCAGCGCTTCAAAGACGATTACGCCGTCATACCGACCAAGGGTAAAATAGACATCATGAATGGTAATGCCTGGAGGAGCTTTTAACTCCTTGAGATACTTGACTGCCTCAGTCCCTCTTCCTTTTGGTGATAAAAGCATCACAAACAGCATCTTGAGTCTCCTTTCCCCTAGCATTATATGGGTATCAAATGACAGAAACAACATGTGGAATGGGATTTTTTACTCCTCTTAGACACCCGGCAGGTAGCTTTCCCTCCCTGAGTAAACTATCTCTCCCAGTGGTATTATCTATAAATTTATACTATAGTATATCGGGATACCGCTTGGGCAAGGAGAAAGAAATGCCTGACACAAATAATGATTATGTCATTATGTTTGCTGGCAAGGGTGGAGTAGGCAAGACAACTTGTGCTGGGGCTACCGCTCTTCACTATGCCTCCCTTGGTGATACAACATTAGCCATATCAACCGACCCAACCCCGTCCCTATTGCATATTTTTAATATAGAAGACAAGCAAAAAACGGCAAAAGTTCTGGATGGGCTGCATCTGGCTGAGCTCGGTATTGGTGAGGTAAAACAGATGTGGGATAGAAAATTTGGCAAGGAACTTTATGAGGTCTTTTCCTCGCTAGTATCAGTAGACTATGATGAATTTGTCGATTTCATTGCTTCCATATTACCGGGGATAAGAGACGAATTCATGGTCGATTATATAAAGGAACTGAGCCAGGAAAGGAAGTATAAGCGTATAGTCTGGGATACTGCGCCTTTAGGGCAAACGCTTGGCTTGCTTCAAACCCCAGCTATGCTCAGAGAGCATCTAAAACCTGCCCCTCGAATTTATTCCAAGCTGAAGCTTGGTAAGGAAACAAGGAGACCAGTGCTGGACATTATAAAGGGGTGGGAAAGTTTATCTGGTGAAGATATGGACTTTCTCAGGCACGGGGTGAGATTCACCATTGTTACTATACCCGAAGCACTAGCTATTGAGCAGCTTGACAGCATCTTTGATGAATTTGATAAACACGGGCTTGAGGCTGAGCAGTTAGTGATAAATAATGTAATTAAAGAAGTAACCGGCTCAAGTTTTCTTCAGTCCAAAGCTGAGCAGCAAAAAGGGTATATTGAACTTCTCTACCGTAGGTATCAAGGGCTTAGAATAGTTGAGTTGCCCCTGTTTCCCTATGAGATAAAGGGGATAGACGGACTGAAGGATATTGAGAGAAGCCTCTTTAAATAGTAAATTCAGCGGCAGCCACTAAAAATCACTGAGTGGGGCTTTCTGTGTAGGCTTCAAATAGGATGTGTTGTTGTGCTCGGTGAGGATGAAGCGTCCATCTTCATAAATAAAGGTTGTAGTTCCGCAGGTATCCAGTCTTATATTCCAGAAATGGGAATTATCCAGCCCTAACAAAGCACATACCAAAACTTTATTCACTACGCGGTGAGATACTAAGACTATACTACCTTCATATTTGGCTATTACATCACTCACCACACCCATAGCTCTTTTCCTGACATCACTCAGGCTTTCTCCAGCCGGCATCTTCACCTGGTCGGGATTATTAATCCACTCAGCATAAAGCTCTTTATATTTATCTTTTACCTGCTGATGGGCTAAGCCCTGCCATTTCCCATAATTAAAATCTATTAGACCAGGAGTAATTTCTACATCAAGTCTATGATAGCCAGCAATAGTCTCTGCTGTCTTTAAAGCTCGCTTCAGTGGACTTGAATAGACGGCATCTATTTTTTTATGACTTAGATATTCTGCCAGTAGTCCTGCCTGCTTCATTCCAGTTTCATTCAGCTCAATATCAATTCTTCCTCTAAATACCTCTTCTATATTCCATTCAGTTTCCCCATGTCTTACCAAAATAATCTGTGTCATTCGGTCAACTCTTTATTTCTAGATTTCAGGTAGATACCCTCCCACTTTCCACTTGTAATTTTCATATTTAATTCTTCTTTCTAGATAGATATTGAACGAGGTAGCCACAATGAGAAGAAAGCTATAGTAGCCGGCAATAATCCACCAGGTTGGGCTGAATATAACATAACCTTAATACACAGCTATTCTTCCATCTTCTCGACCTCAATGGTGCACTCCGTCACCAGAGCAGCGAAAGCACCCAGGGCAGCCAGAATCGGAGCTATCAGAATCCCTATTGCCGCCGCTGGAGCCCCTATTGACAATGGAATCTCTAATACCGGTCTCCCTTCGTGTAGCACCCGCACCCTTCTGATGTTACCTTCATGTATGAGTTGCTTGATCTTTTCAACCAACTGGCTTCCCGATACGGTAAACTTTTCGGTATTGCTCATTTCAAACCTCCTCACCTACATCTCTAGGCGTTATAATCCAAGAATCTTTTTAATTGTGTTTAAACTATAGTCTAATACGGTCTCCTCGGTCAGGGGAACTCCCATCCTCACCCTCGTACCCGAGAGTTGAGCATAGACGGTGACTAGCAGAGGCTTCAGTGCTTCCAGCATAGCATCAGCACCAGCTTCAAAAGTATTTATGGTTGGCGAAACATCTTTTAGCTGTTCCCTCCGGCAAGCCTCTTTGTATAGGCTTCCCCAATTATCTGGTCTATAACTCATTTTTAGCCTCCCTTAAATCAAGATCAAACTATATAGACCCTAGATAACGACTTCAGTTATATAGGCTTTTTAAATCACTTCCCGCCTGTAAGAGGCAAACCTCCAGGTAAATCCCACATCCATCACACAGCTTCAGCGATTCCGATAGTTCGGTTATAATCTTATTATAGCACAGTAGGGAGGCTACCCCTATTTCTACTAATGCTCCAGCATTTTCTTTCCTCTATTCAATAGTTTCTTTTTCGTGATATACTGCAGGGCATGAAGGGGAAGGACTTACTTTCTATATCTGACCTCAGTAGTGAGGATATTCACTGGCTAATATCAGATGCTGTAGATATGAAAGCTCAGGGCTGGCTTTCTTCGCTTAGTGGAAAGACACTAGCCATTATGTTTGAGAAGCCCTCACTACGGACCCGGGTAAGCTTTGAGCTAGCCATGCACCAGTTGGGTGGACAGACCGTTTATCTGTCACCGGCTGAGGTTGGACTGGGGCAGCGTGAGTCAGTTCCAGATGTTGCCAGAGTGCTTAGCCGCTATGTAGATGCTATTGCCGCCCGTACCTTCTCTCACCAAACTTTGGAGATTCTGGCCAGCTACTCCAGTGTGCCGGTAATAAACGCCCTGTCTGATTTGGAACACCCGTGCCAGGCTTTAGCTGACCTGCTCACCATCTATGAGAAGAAGGGAGAGCTAGATGCCTTAACCCTAGCCTTTGTCGGCGATGGTAACAATGTGGCTCACAGTCTTCTGCTAGCTGCTTCACTCATCGGGATGAATTTCAGAATTGCTTCCCCAGCCGGCTACACCGTTCAAGATAGAATATTATACATGGCTCAAGACTATGCTACCGATAGTGGTGCTGAAATACTTAGCACTGAGGAACCAAACCTGGCAGTTAGTGGAGCTGATATAGTTTATACTGATGTGTGGACGAGTATGGGGCAGGAAGCTGAAGCTCAAGAGCGACACCAGATATTTGCTAGCTACCAGGTAAATAGTGAACTTCTGTCTTTAGCCAAAGATGATGCCATATTAATGCACCCCTTGCCGGCACACCGTGGTGAGGAGGTTGCTGAGGGCATTCTAGATAGCCCTAAGTCGGTGGTTTTTGACCAGGCTGAGAATAGGCTGCACCTGCAGAAAGCGCTGTTGGCGGGAATGCTGGGTGGTCTGGAAATACCTCTGGCTGGCTATCGCTAGGGAAAAAGTTATCAGAGGTGAAGTGATTATCTACCTTGCCCTATGTGTCCTCCTCCTTCAAGAGGCTGTTTAGTTGTCATTGTGAATCCCCTTCAAGAAATTATCTTCCCTCTCCCCTTGTAGAAGTGCACAATTGGCGATCAAGTTGGTTATGGAGTATGTTGGAAGTAAAAGTTAGCAAACTAAGAATTAAAGCAAATTACTGAAGTTTTACAATACAATAGAAATGAATTATAAAACAAGCCAAAGCATTTAATATATAAAACCTACTAGATTCAACTGTGGGAGTCTGCTGGGCTCTCTTGCAGACCTTTGATTATGCTAATCACTTCACCCGGAGCGGGAAACCGTCCAACCTTAGACTTGGAGAACACCAGCTTGCCGTCAACGATTACATCGTAAGTGCCAATCCACCCTGGTATAAGCTTCGCCTCGACATTTAGGCCATTACGCAGCTCGTCTGCCAGCCTGGCAGCACGGGGTCTGTAGTTTCATACCAAGCAATAACGGATCTTGATTTCCACCTGGTTATCACCTACTACTTAGATACTTATCAACTATTTCCCTATTTGATGTTTTCGGCCAAGATACTCGCAATTTTATCAGGCTGTCTAGTTGAAAAAACCAGTCTTCCGTATTCACCATCCATCAAATCCAACATAACTCTAGGTGATTTGGTGGAACCGAATATTATGGTTCTCTTACCATCTATTGTCTTAACACGTATGCCCTGACCACGATAAGATTTAATAAACTCCTTATCAATATCCCATCCCTTAATTTCATTAAAAAACACAGTTCTACGCTTGAATCCAAATGCTAATGTAAGAGCTTCTGAAGTAATAGTAATTTTTAACTTCCTCCGTAGGAACTGACTTATGCTAATAATTAAGGTAAGAAGAAATAATCCAGTAAAAACTGCCCATGTAAATGGGTCATGCAGAAAAAAGAAAAGTTCACTAATAACACCCGAAAGAAAAAGGGCAGCTAGTAGTGCCATGATGATGGTTGCTATTGTAGTGGACACAGAAGTCACTTCTTCCTTGTATAAGTCGGTTTCTGTTGCATGATTCATTAAACTATCCTAGTTCTGCCATATCATCTCTAATTTCACAAGAACTACACCTCATAACTAACTCACAGCCGCTACCAGCATTTCAGAAAGCCTTGGCAGCACGTTGTCCATAGTTTCACACCAAGCAATAACGGATCTTGATTTCCACCTGGTTATCACCTAGTACGTAGATCCTTTAATATATAATGCAGGCACAGCGTATTGTCAATCCCTGATATTACAAGGTAATATTAGGGCCATTTGATTAATGGAAAAGACTATTAATGAGGAGCAATTAATTATTTTTCGGTAATTCGCCAGAAAGTGCAATTAGCGGAGAGCACTAGCCAATGGGCCTTTTAAGAGTCTCCCTTCCCCTTTAACCTACTGTATAGGCGCCTCAGTAATGAACTACCACCCCCCTATCCTCTAAAGCCTTAATATCGTTCGTGTCTTCTGAACCTTCCGACAGGTCCAGATTGTTGTCTTCAAGCCATACTTCGTCTCCTGCGCCCAGTCCACTGTTATCGACCAGTGGCGAGATATCGCTTATCCGGTTCTCGTCAAGGTCGAGCTCGGTTAAGTTGGTGAGGGGGGCTAGTGGTGAGATATCACTTATCTGGTTATCCCAAAGGACGAGCCTAGTCAGGTCAGTAAGTGAGGCAAGAGGTGAGATGTCACTTATCTGGTTACCCTCCAGGACGAGCTCAGTCAGGCTGGTTAGGGAGGCAAGGGGTGAGATGTCACTTATCTGGTTACCCCAGATGCCAAGCTCAGTCAGATTGGTGAGAGGGGCTAGTGGTGAGATGTCGCTTATCTGGTTACCCCAGATGACAAGCTCAGTCAGGCTGGTTAGGGAGGCAAGGGGTGAGATGTCACTTATCTGGTTCCTATAAAGGACGAGCCTAGTCAGGTCAGTAAGTGAGGCAAGGGGTGAGATGTCACTTATCTGGTTACCCTCAAGGCTGAGTCCAGTCAGGCTTGTTAGGTAGTCAAGGGGGGAAATGTCGCTTATCTGGTTCCAGCCAAGGTAGAGTTCGGTCAGACTGGTGAGGTTTTGAAGTGGGGTGATGTCGCTTATCTGGTTCCTCACAAGGAAGAGCCGAGTCAGGCTGGTGAGGTTGGAAAGGGGGGAGATGTCGCTTATCTGGTTATCAAAAAGGCCTAGGTCAGTCAGGCTGGTTAGGTTGGAAAGAGGGGTGAGGTCGCTTATCTGGTTATCATAAAGGCCGAGCTCAGTCAGGCTGGTGCAGTATTCCAGACCAGATAGGTCGGTAATATCGCTATCACCAGCTTCCAGTGTGGTAAGCCCAGCCAGTTCCTCAGCCGTTATTTCCTCACCATCTAGCTTGCCGAGGGCATCCCTTATGGCTGCTTCTAGGTTCTCATCAGGGAAGGTAACACCCTTAGGTCCGCCACAGCCAACAACCATTGCCCCCAGCAGAGCAAGAGTAATAACAGCAGTGAATAGTTTGGATTGCCTCATCCTGTGCCTCCTTTGTTTATTACCATCACTTTCCCCAACCCAATTTGTTATTAAGTTTAGTTTATATGATGGAACTTTAAGTAGTTGAGCCGGTTTTGTCAATACTCTCAAAAGGAAATAAACTCCTGGGCGTAAGATTATTTACCAATTACCTAGCTTCACATTAAACGGTATCAACCTCTTTTTTAATGTGTCTAATGTTCGGTATGGCAGCGATATGGTGAGGAAAGGGAGCTCCTTTATGTGAGCTCCCTTTCCTGTTTAGATACGATTTTGGCCCAAACTGAAGGGTGTAGCTTTTCCCGGCTGGAGAACTAACTGTAGGTTACTAATGATAATAGTCTAATGCTACACCTGAGTATAGAACCCATGATTATCCAATAAATAGCCAAAACTCTATAATCTTGTGTATCTTCGACAATAACACCACGACTCAGCAATGCACACTCTAAGTAGACAGGCTATTCTTTTTCGGAGCTCATATTACTATTAGTGCTTAATTTTTCAGCAACAAGCAAGCTATAGAAGCACTAAAATACAATAGAAATGCATTATAGAACAAATTAAAGCATTTAATATAGGTTATGCTTTAGAGTAGCCTGTTTTGGAAATTAAAGAGTTGAAATTAGACAATGTGGGCAGTGCTTATTAACTTCAGAGGACACATACCATCAAATTGTATGCCAGCAAAGCACGCTATGCTTATTCTTCCTTCTGGCATCAAACTACTAGTAATGTCTAGCAGATGTATATGTCGTCTTGACTCACCTCAAACTGAGTGAAGCATGAACTACATTGAAATGTCACTCTAATTAGCGATTGTTCTGCCCTCTCGATACTGGCCACAGAGGCGAAGCTACCATCTTTCGGACAACGCGCAACCATCGAGTACCTATACCCAGTCTGTGGGTCTACAAGAGTTAACTGACCTTGCGCAAACATCTTTTTGACTTTTACAGTGTCCTTGATTGGCTCCATCACCCACCTCCTCTGACTTAAATTCTAGCCCAATTCACACCTCTCATCTAATGGTATAACCATCCGTTTTGAAAGTCAATGCTAAAAGACAAGCCTTTTTACATGGGGTATCACACTTTCCATCTTTTTGTATACTCCGGTCATTAGCTGGAAGCATGCCAGTCTCAGGGTGACTGTAATGATTGTTGTAGTATGACGAAGTAACATGAAAGCTACGCTTTTCTTACCATCAGGCTTGACGGCTAGCTCCTGTCACCATTATCATTACTGAAAGTGACGAGAGCCAGGGATTGCATTTCAGTGAGTTGAACAAGAAATCACGACTTGTGAATGAGCTAACATAACAGGCTATGATAGTCGAAATGATAAAAGGTGCCAGCCCAGAGGAGGTAGATGACGTAGCACAGAGGGCTAAGTCACTGGGGCTAAATGTCCAGCTAAATATAGGCACTGACAAAACGGTAGTAGCTATACTGGGAAGCAATACAGGGCAGTTGTCCACAGATCTTTTTGCTATCCTCCCTGGGGTAGAGCGCGTAGCCCGGATTATGAAACCCTACAAGCTCGCCTCCCGTGAATTCAAGGCAGAGGACAGCCTTGTTTACATTAATGGGATTGAGATTGGGGGCAAGCGTATTGTAGTTATGGCTGGGCCTTGTGCTGTAGAGGGTGAAGAGCAGATTGTGGAAGCAGCAAGAGCGGTAAGAAAGTCAGGGGCCTGTGTTTTGCGCGGCGGCACCTTCAAACCACGTACTTCTCCTTTTAGTTTTCAAGGTCTGGCTAAAGATGGCCTGGAATTGCTAGCACGTGCCAGGCAACAGTTTGGCATCCCGGTGATCACTGAAGTGGTAGACCCCCATGATGTCAGCCTTGTTTCTAAATATGCTGATATCCTTCAGGTAGGTTCACGCAATATGCAAAACTTCGCTCTGCTGACTAGTATTGGCAGGAGTAAGTGTCCCGTTGTTCTGAAGCGCGGGTTTTCGTGTACTGTCACCGAGTGGCTTACAGCAGCTGACTACCTGCTAGCAGAAGGAAATAATCAGGTTATTTTGTGCGAGAGGGGGATCAGAACATTCGAGGACAGTATTCGATTTTCTCTAGATATCTCTTCCATTCCGGTAATCAAGAGCGTCAGCCATCTGCCAGTGATTGTTGACCCCAGCCATGCTACAGGTCACTACTCACTCGTGCCAGCGGTAGCCAAGGCGGCTGTGGCGGCCGGGGCCGATGGACTTCTTATTGAAGTTCACCCCAATCCAAAAGAAGCCTTGGTAGATGGTCTTCAGTCTCTTACGCCATCAGACTTCGCCAGGTTGATGGGAGAACTCAGAGCAATTGCCAAATCTGTGGACAGGTATATCTAGTCCCAGCCACGCACCGTTACTAACATTGGTATAACCCACCTGTGAAACCTCGACCACAGCTTTTATTAAACATTTAGACAAGTTGTATGCCAGATTAATAAAAGGACTTCCCATAATTGAACAGAACAGGCTTTTGTTTAATGGACAACAAAATAAGCAAATATGTCCAATAACGAACTGCCACATGGACATTGAACAAGTGGCCCCATTGTCAGGTCATGGCATCTTGTTAATCTTGGACCAAGGAGCTACAATATGGGGCAACCTTAGCAGACTCTGATTATCGTTGGGGAAACTAGGGAGTAGAGTTATGGCTGAAGCATTTCTGGTAGCACAAGGCCTTCACAAGAGCTTCAATGAACATAAGGCGGTCAATGGCGTTTCTTTCACTATCTACAAGGGCGAAATCTTCGGCCTGCTGGGCCCTAACGGCGCTGGTAAGACCACGACCATACGCATGTTGTCTACAGTTCTGAAACCGGACCGTGGCGATGTTACTGTAGGAGAGTATTCCATACGACATGATGCCGATGCTGTTCGCAGCCTCATTGGGGTTTGCCCTCAGGAGTTAGCTCTCTACGAAGACCTTTCTGCCCTTGACAATATGGTCTTTTTTGGCCGAATGGTGGGACTAGACGGCAAGGAAGCACAAGCCCAAGCTATGGCTCACCTGGAGCTTATGGGGTTGACGGAGAGAGCCAAGGGAAAGATAGCCAAGTTCTCCGGCGGTATGAAGCGACGCGTTAACCTGGCTATCGCTCTTATGGGTTATCCCGAACTTCTCTTCCTGGATGAGCCTACGGTAGGCATAGACCCCCAGTCGCGGAACAATATCTACGAAACTATTGAGGGCTTAAGGGATAAGGGAATGACCATTCTCTATACCACCCATTATATGGAAGAAGCCGACCGTCTCTGCGACCGTGTTGCCATCATGGATGGGGGCCGGATAATCGCTATGGACACCCCCTATCAACTCAAGGGGCAGGCTGGTTCACCAGAGCAGGTAACACTGGAAGATGTCTTCTTAAAACTAACCGGCCGAAGCCTGCGTGACTAGTGAAGGTTATGAGCAGAGCCTTAATAGTCGCCCTACGTGAAGTCCGCACCTATTTACGGGATAAGGCCGACCTAGCCTTCAGCCTGCTCCTGCCGATAGCCATCTTCACTCTGATGTACGGCGCCTTCGGCGGAGAATCAATGTTCCACGGCACTGCCCATGTAGTCAATGAAGACCAGGGAGGTACCTACTCCACTCTCTTTTTAAAACGGCTGAATGAACTGGACAACTTAGATGTCAGCCTGCTCTCCTGGTCAGAGGCGAATACCAAGCTAGAGAGGTCTGACGTGCTACTAGTTGTCCACATTCCTGAAGATTTCTCCACTCAGCTAACTTCTGGGAAGTCAACACAACTCATTTTCTGGCAGAGGGGCAACGGTGGACCGGAAGGGCAGATAGTAGCCAGTATAGTCCAGAGTGTAGCCGAAGAGATAAGTCAGGGGGTACAGGCGGAGAGGCAAGTGCAGAGAGCTTTTCTCGGCAAGGGCATTGGTGAGGACCAAATACAGACCACTGTGCAAAAGTTGCTGGAGCGAGAGCGCCAATCGCCTATTGTAGGAGTGAGTGAAGAAACGATAAGTACAGCAGCTGACCCAGTGAATCAGTTCCTTCCTGGTATCGTAACCATGTTTGTCCTCTTTGCTATAACCCTGAGCGCCAGGGCTATTGTTGAGGAACGCAAGAAGGGGACATTGGAGCGCCTGCTCACTACCCGTCTTCGTGTTGGTGAACTTTTTATGGGTAAATTTCTGGCTAGCGTATCTCGTGGATTATTGCAGACCTTGATATTGTTAGCCCTAGCCTATATCGTGTTTCAGATTTTTACCCCGCTTTCCTTCATTGAGGCTCTGGTGGTTGCCCTGTTTTTTGCCGCCGCCGGCAGCGCTCTAGGGCTGGTTATCGCCTCTGTTGTCCGCAGTGAAGACGCGGCTAGCTGGGTTGCCGTTTTCTTCACCATGGCTATGGTAATGATAAGTGGTACATTTTTCCCGATCTCAGAGGGCTCTGTTCTATATATTTTTAGCAAATTATCTATAAATACCTATGCCAATACTGCCTTCAGTGTGATAATAGCTGAAGGAGGCTCTCTGACTGATGTGGGAATGGAGCTTACCGTACTGGCTGGGGTTACTGCAGCGGGTCTAATCCTCAGCCGAATTTTATTTAAAGTGGTGCCTGGGGGTAAGTAGTCGATTATGACATCGTTAATGCATATATGGTTCATTGCGCTGAAAGATCTGAAGATATTCGTTAAAGACCGACTGGCGCTGTTATTTGCCATACTTTTCCCTTTCCTGTTTGTGGTACTATTCAGTGTTGTCTTGAGCGGTGTAGGTAGTGAGGATGAGAGGTTAGAGCTGCATCTGGTCACCTTAGAGGATAGAGGTGGACTCAGCCACTATATAATCGAGGCTATAGAGACTGAAGACGAGTCTGAGCTTGAACCCGGTGAGCCCGTAATAGTCTGGAACGATGATTATGAAAAGGCTTACCAGTCAGTAGCCAACCAGGGGCTGGAAGGATTTTTAGCTTTTCCAGATGATTTTACGGATGGAGTATCAATGGGATACGGTACCAATCTTGAAGTCGTGGTCGACCCGGAGGCTACCTACACCAGAGCCGCCCTCAACGCGGTGGCTGAAGCCATTGCTTCCCGTGTTGGTCAGCAACAGGTGATAAGCAACGCCATCACCGAGCTAATGTTGGAGCGGTGGCTTGAATCTCCGGGTGATGTAGCTGATATTGCGCAGGATATACCAGAACTCCTGTCGGTACAAAGAGGAGTGCCAACCAGGCCATCACTAATAGAATTTGAAGTGGAGAAGGTGGGTGAAGTGGAAGGGGAAGAGCCATCGAACTTCGTCATCCCGGGCTACCTGGTCATGTTTGTCTTCTTCACCGCGGCTCTATCTGCTGTGAATATAGTCCGTGAGCGGCAGAATCGTACTCTGGAGCGATTGCTAGCTAGTTCGGTGAGACGTGAGTCAATTCTGGGAGGTATATTCACGGGCACTGCTACTAAAGGACTGATTCAGATAATTATATTCTGGGTGGTTGGAATTCTGGCTTTCAATATAGACTTGGGGCTTGCGCCGGCCGCGGTCATACTGCTATCAATATTAATGATTATTATGTCCTCAGCTTTCGGTGTAATGCTGGCTACCCTGACTAAAACCGAGCGTAGCGCCTCGTCTATCGCTGTACTTACTTCGCTGGTGCTAGCACCACTCGGTGGTTGCTGGTGGCCTCTCTTTATTACACCTAAATGGATGCAATTCATTGCTAAAATAACTCCCCACGGCTGGGCAACTACCGGGTTCAATAAATTACTTGTTTTTGGTGCCGATTTTAGCGCTGCTGTTCCTGAGATGCTAGCCCTCGTTGGATTTACCGTTATATTTAGCATTATAGCGATATGGCGTTTCCGCACCAGTGCTGTTTAAAGAGGCCATAATAGCAAATAGTATAGTTAGTGGCACGAGAACGATAGCAGTATGCAGTAAATTCGTTAAGGCTCAACAACTAGCCGAAAATGAAAGTAAATTGATGAGTAGGAAGTAATGGGAAGAAAGTACTAAGTTGGGGGGAAAGGTTAAGTGCAGGGCTTGATTTTCGCTATGTGTCGGGATATTATTATTGTTATCTGGTTGTTTCACGCCTGGGATTGAAAAAGGTGGAATATCCTGATAAAACAAACTCCGCATTGAGTATGATATGTTATCGTATAGCAAGCGGAGGAAGGCCGTAACGGTATCGCTTTATTTATGTAGGAAAGAGTGGTGATATTATGGTGGAGCCGACCAATGATACTAAACGCAAACAAATTTCCACCTTACGAAAAGCTGGCTTGAGCTACGCCGAAATTGGTCGTAGG
>Ga0209427_10003264_pt1 | contig 19052 bp, 13 predicted proteins | sample DeeMarSWOR136_30_FD_187465 | JGI IMG/M metagenome (GOLD analysis project Ga0209427, IMG submission 187465) | Marine sediment microbial communities from White Oak River estuary, North Carolina - WOR-1-36_30 (SPAdes) (version 2) | ecosystem: Environmental > Aquatic > Marine > Intertidal zone >...
GCCATAGCTTCAGCGAAGGAGGGTTATTGCTTCGGCGAGTTCCGCCGTCCTGAGACAAACTCAGGATGCCCTGTGCGGAAGCACAGGGAGGCTTCACTTCTGACACACGGTCTCGACCGCACTATAGCCCAAAAACTTGTTAACCGCTTCTGTCAAGTCAGGACCAGCTTTTACCCTTATGCTCTCGTGCAGTGCAATGCTCGTGTCGGTCCTTTGGGGCATCACAAGGTGCAGATAGGCACTGCAAGACCCCTTGTGTTGCTTCAAGATTTCACAGAGCTTTTGGAGGCTTTGTTTGTTGAGACCGGTCATATCAAGGTTAAGATGGACGCTAGTTGTCCAGGTTTCCTCGGCCTTGTCTATTGGAACAACCGACTCGGCCAGGATTTTGCTCGACTTTTCGTCTCTGGTAACGCGACCTTCAACCATTATGAGGGAGTCCTTTTCTATGAGGCCGGATACGGAAGAATACACCGAGGAAAACAGGGTGACCTCTGCAAGACCACTCAAGTCCTCGAGGGTGACGAAGGCCATAACCTCCCCTTTCCGGTCATTATAGAGTTTATAATCCCGGACAACCCCCCCTAAGCGAACGACTCGACCCTCTGAAAGATCGTGAAGCTTCAGGGTATCGGCATTGGCGAATTTCTTGAGTGTTGACTCATACCTGGCGAGCGGGTGCCCTGTTATGAAGAATCCGAGGGATTCTTTCTCGTAGTTCAAAAGCTCACCCTCATTCCATTCCTCCACTTCAGGAAATGCCGGATACATTGCGTCATGGTTGTCTGTCGTCATAGTCTCAAAGAGGCTAAATTGACCGACAGTGCGATCTTTGTGGATCTTTTGTCCGACTTCCAAAGCCTCCTCCAGCACAGACATCATCTGGGAGCGCCTTGCTCCTATTGAATCAAAGGCCCCGCACTTGATCAGGCTCTCAACAACGCGGCGGTTAACCTTTCTGTGGTCTACCCGTTCGCAAAAATCAAAGAATGATTTAAAGGGCCCATCCTGTTTTCGAACCTCAAGGACCGACTCTATGGCCCCCTGTCCAACATTCTTGACGGCTGCCAAACCAAAACGAATTTTCCCCTCTACCACCGTGAAATTCATCTCACTTTGGTTAATATCGGGGGGAAAAACCTCAATATCCTGATTGCGACATTCGGCAATATACTTGACTACCTCTTCAGTCGAGCTCATTTCGCTCGTTAGAATGGCAGCCATAAACTCAACCGGAAAGTGTGCCTTTAGATAGGCGGTCTGAAAGGCAATCATGGCATAGGCAGCACTGTGGGCCTTATTAAAACCATAACGCCCGAATTTCTCTATCTGGTTAAAGACACTTTCTGCCTTTTCCTGATCCACCCCCTTGTTCCTGGCCCTTAAAAGGAACCTTTCGCGTTCGTGAGCCATGATTTCGCCAATCTTCTTGCCCATCGCTTTTCTCAGGTTGTCCGCCTCGGCCATAGAATAGTCAGCAAGTACACTGGCTATATTCATAACCTGTTCTTGATAGAGGATGACACCGTATGTATCCTTAAGGATAGGTTTAAGCTCCGGGAGAAGGTAGGTCACAGGCACCCGACCATTTTTTCTTTCAACAAACTCGTTGTGCATGCCACTGTCTAAAGGCCCGGGACGATAAAGGGCAACCAACGCAACGATATCCTCAAAACACGCAGGTTTTAGGCGCGCCAGAAGATCCTTCATGCCTGAGCTCTCCAGTTGGAAGACGCCGGTGGTCTGGGCTGAGGCAAGGAGTTGAAAGGTTTTTTTGTCGGCCAAGTCGAGATGTGCCAAGTCTGGTGGCACGCCGCCCCGTTTGCGTATGATTTCGCATGCTTCCTTCATGACGGTAAGATTGCGAAGCCCGAGCAGGTCAAACTTGATCAATCCGATCTTCTCCACGGCCTTCATGTCATACTGGGTCACAACCTCGCCTTTTTTCCCTCTGGCCAGCGGCAAATAATCGACCAATGGCCGATCTGAGATGACCGCCCCCGCAGCGTGTGTTGAAGCGTGTCTTGGCAGCCCCTCCAGGGCCTGAGCAATGGTAAAAAGCTCTTTGACATAGGGCTTTTCCTTTACCAAGTCCTGTAGTTTAGGCTCCTGTACCATGGCCTGCCCGAGGCTGATATTTAGTACCTCAGGTATCAACTTGGCTATTTTGTCAACCTCTCTTAGGGGGATGTCAAGAGCCCTTCCCACATCCCTTATGACCGCCCTTGCCTGCATCTTGCCAAAGGTGATGATCTGGGCCACGTGATCCGGGCCCCCGTACTTTTCCACCACGTACCTGAATACGGCATCTCGACCTTCTATGCAGAAATCAACATCGATGTCGGGAAGGCTTTTGCGCGCCGGATTTAAGAACCGCTCAAATATTAAGCCATAGGCAATAGGATCTAGGTCGGTGATCTTGAGGGAATAAGCGACTAGGCTACCCGCTGCAGAACCTCGCCCCGGCCCTACCGGGATGTTTGCGTCCCTGGCAAACCGAACAAAGTCCGCAACCACCAAGAAATAGCCGGAAAAGCCCATTCCCTTGATCACATCCACCTCCCGATCAAGGCGCTCGTGATATCGCTGGTTGTCTGCAAGCGAGAAGTCGGGGACCCTTGAGCGGATTTCCTCAAGTCGCATTTCCAGCCCCTTTCTGGCCTCGCGTTCTAAGTATTTATCCACACTGGAGACCTCATGGTCTTCCGGGCCGAAGTCTCCAGGCCGCACATAAGTCTCGAGCTGAAATCTTGGAAAATGATGGGAGTTGAAGTCAAGCTCCAAGTTGCAGCGATTGCCGATTTCAAGCGAATGCTCTACAGCGCCTGGATAGTCGTGAAAGTCGAGCTTCATCTGTTCCGGAGACTTGAAATAAAGCTGATCGGTCCGAAACTTCAGACGCTTTGTTTCTTGAACGGGCTTGCCGGTCTGGATGCACAACAGGACATCGTGGGCACGGGCATCCTCTTGATCCAAATAATGGCAATCATTACTGGCCACCATCGGGATAGAAAGCCTCTCACTCATTTCCCGCAGAGCATGGTTGACGGTCTCTTGGGCCTGAATTCCATTGTTTTGGACCTCCAAGTAGAAATTGCCCTCACCAAACATGGCCTCATGTGCGCGTGCAACCTCGGCAGCCTTATCCAGGTGACCTGCCTGTATCAAACGTGGGATCTCGCCGTGGAGGCAGCCGCTCAGGGCGATTAAGCCCTTACTACAATCTGCAAGAATTGCTTTGTCCACTCGAGGCTTGTAGTAAAACCCCTCCAAATGAGCTGCAGTAACCAGCCGACAAAGATTCTGGTATCCTTCTTCGTTTTTTGCCAATAGTACTAGGTGGAACAAGCCCCCTTTGTCACCTCGAGTCCTATCAAACCGGCTCCTGGGAGCTACGTAAAGCTCGCATCCAATTATTGGCTTGATACCAGCCTTGTATGCCTTTTCATAAAACTCGATGACACCATACATCGTGCCGTGATCAGTGATGGCTACAGAGATCATCTGGTAGGAAGCAGCACGCTTCAAAAGAGGGTCGATGCGAATAGCCCCATCAAGCAGGCTGTATTGTGTGTGGACGTGGAGGTGGACAAAATTAGCAGAAGGCATTATTACGATTTTGGATTTTGGATTTCGGATCCAAAAAAACCGGACCCTTCTGTAAGTTTACATTTTGTAGCTCGCGATTCATATCCCGAGAGTATTCGCACTATTCTAACCGATAATTGGGAGCCTCTTTGGTAATGATCACGTCATGTACATGACTCTCGCGCAAGCCGGATGGAGTAACACGAACAAATCGCGCATTTTGCCGCAATTCCTCAATGCTCCGGCAACCAACATAGCCCATACCTGCCCTGAGACCACCAACAAGCTGGTAGACGCATCCGGAGAGCGAGCCTTTGTAGGGAACCCTGCCTACGATTCCTTCAGGAACAAGCTTGGCCTCCTCGGTAAGATCTTCTTGATAGTACCTATCTTTGGCTCCCTTTTTCATAGCTTCCAAAGATCCCATGCCTCGATATACCTTATAACTTCGACCTTGAAATAAGATGGTCTCCCCAGGACTTTCCTCAGTGCCGGCAAAAAGACCTCCGATCATCACCGCATGGGCGCCTACAGCGATCGCCTTGGTTACGTCGCCTGAAAACTTGATGCCGCCATCGGCAATCAGGGGAATGCCGGTTTTCTCACTAACCGGTCTGGAGTTGATGATGGCAGTAACCTGGGGGACTCCAACCCCGGCAATTATCCGTGTCGTACAAATGGAGCCTGGCCCAACTCCTATCTTTACCCCATCAGCGCCCGCCTTGACCAGGGCCTCGACCCCTTCCGTGGTGGCCACATTACCTGCAATCAACTCGATACCCTTGAAGGTGCCTTTCAACCGTTCAACCGCCTTTAACACACCGAGGCTGTGACCATGAGCAGTGTCGACCGCAATCACATCAGCACCAGCACTAACAAGAGCCTCTGTGCGCTCTTCCATGTCGGAGCCTATGCCCACTGCAGCACCAACCCGGAGCCTGCCCAGATTGTCTTTGCAGGCGTTAGGATATTTTTTGACCTTCTCGATGTCCTTAATGGTAATGAGTCCTTTTAAACAACCCTTGTCGTCCACCACAAGGAGTTTTTCGATTCGGTGTTCGTGCAGCAGCTTTTTGGACTCCTCAAGTGTAATCCCCTCAGATACTGTGACCAAGTTGTCCCTGGTCATAACCTCAGAGACCTTCTTGCTCAGATCCGTTTCAAACCGAAGGTCCCTGTTGGTTACAATCCCGAACAACTGCTTTCCCTTAACCACTGGGACGCCCGAAATGCGATACCTTTCCATGAGTGCGAGCACCTCATGGAGAGGCCTTTCAGGATCAATGGTCAAGGGATCCACAATCATGCCACTCTCAGACTTCTTGACCTTATCCACCTCCTGAGCCTGGCTCTTTATGCTCATATTTCGGTGAATAATGCCTATTCCCCCTTCCCTGGCCAGACTGATGGAGGTCTGGGCCTCTGTCACCGTATCCATGGCTGCACTTATGATGGGAATGTTGAGAGAAATTCTCCTGCTTAAGCGGGTTTGAACATCCACATCCCGAGGCAACACCTGCGAATAGGCAGGAAGAAGTGAAATATCATCAAATGTCAAAGCTTCCTCCAAAGTGAAGTGCAACTGCGACATGACCTTCTCCTGTATCTCTATTTAGAATTCGCATGCATACCAGATGGACTTGCACTTGGCAATAATTTATTAAGGTGGGCGGAATCGATAGCCTTGACAAGAAGACCTCAAGGAAATTATAGGGAATTAGAAAAACTATGCTGATAAACATCAATCCCCAGAACCCGCAACCCCGTCTGACTCAAAAGGTTGCAGAGGCACTAAAAGACGGGGCGACCATTGCCTACCCCACAGATACCTATTATGGTATAGGCTGTGACATCATAAACAGGAAAGCCACCGGCAAGATCTATCGCCTGAAACAGCGAAGTCAGAAAAAACCTTTCAGCTTCATTTGCTCCGATCTCAAGAACATCAGTCTGTACGCAAAGGTTTCCAACTATGCGTATAAAACCATGAAAAGGCTCCTGCCTGGTCCTTATACCTTCGTCCTGGAAGGTTCCAAGCTTGTTCCAAAGATGATGCTTACAGCACAGAAAACAGCTGGTATTCGTGTACCGAATCACCCCATCTGTTTGGCTATGGTCAAAGAACTCGGCCGCCCCATTGTATCTACAAGCGCCACCCTTTCTTCCGGTGAAATCCTGTCCGACCCATCTGCGATTTTCGGTGCCCTTGGGGCTCAAATCGATATTATCATCGACGGTGGGCCGGTGCCGGGTCGGCCTTCAAGCGTGGTCTCTCTTATTGAGGATATGCCTGAGATAATCCGGGTGGGACTGGGGGACGTGAGTATTTTTGAGCCGATTTAACTATTGATCCGTTTACTTAGACTCTCAGCCGGCTTAAAGTGGACCACCCAACGTTTGGGCATGTATACGGCAGTCTTGGTCTTAGGGTTTCTTCCCTTTGCCGGTCCTCGCTGCTTTATCTTGAAGCGACCTACGCCTCGCAAGTCAATTATCTTACCCCGCATGAGGGCTTGCTCCATGCTTTCAAAAAGGGTATTCACAACATTCAACATATCCTGCTTGCTAATACCAGAAAATGCCTTCGCCAGGGAATTTGTCAAGTCCTGTTTAACCATTGTCGTAACCGTTTACGGGTTCACGGTTCAGAGGTTCAGGGTTCACCGAAAATCTGAACCGTTGATGTGCGAGTTCTGACTGGAGAAGGCATGAGAATAAATCGATTTGAGGATATTGAGGCACGGCACTTGGCCCGGGAGCTAACTCGCAAGGTCTAATGTCAAAGGAAAGAAACGTAACCCTGAACGGTGAACTCTGAACCTATAAACGCTTACCCATTGTCTGCGCCCCGACTAGGCATATATATATATCCGGAATGAAGGGCGGCACTTGTAATCCTGTCCAGCGTCCCTGCCAGCTTGGAACCCAAAATGAATTCAAGGAAAGAAAACTTCTTTTTCTCGGCATAAACGACCGATGGTTCCCCCTTGATACCACCCAGTTTGGCCGCAAGTGCAATGGCATCCTCCATGTTACCAAGGCTGTCCAGCAAACCGAGCTTGTGCGCCTGTTGCCCGGAGAATATGCGCCCGTCTGCAATGGTCCGAACCGTTTCCTCAGACATTTTTCTCCCCTCAGCCACCGCTGTCACAAACTGCTGGTGCACATTGCCAACAAAGCCCTCCAATAGTCTCCTCTCTTCGGGGGTCATCTTGCGCAATGGGGAGCCCGTATCCTTATAGTCGCCACTCTTTATGACAACGGCCGAAACCCCAATCTTCTTGAACAACTCCTGCGCATTGGCAAATTCCATGACCACGCCAATACTACCCGTAATAGTGCCAGGATTTGCCATAATGTGATCGGCTGCCGCACCCACATAGTACCCTCCTGAGGCTGCTATGGCACCCATAGAGGCAACTACCTTCTTGAGACGGGTCGTCTTCTTCACCTCTTCATAAATCTCTTGGGACGGCCCAACCCCGCCCCCAGGTGAATCGATCCTCAAGACAATGGCCTTGACATCGTTATTCTTGCGGAATCTCTTAAGCTGCAAAATAACAGGCTTGGGATCAGCGATCACACCGTTAATTTCTACAACCCCAACCTTTTCACCAAACTCGAAGGCAGAGTCCCCCTTGCCAAGAAAGAAAAGGGCCGCTACGCTGATGATCATGACAGCGCAAATAGCGCAGACAAGCAACAAGGAAAACAAAATGGGGTGTCTTCTCGCAAACATTGTGCCTGTCGGCCTTATCTACGCCTCTTTGTTGATTCTCTTTTCACTGACCTCAGGTTCCACGGCCACCCGTGTATCTGGATCAGCCGTCTCTCTAGTTTCATCCGAAGGCACCTGCCCGGTTTCGTCTTCCCCGGTGACTTTCGGGCCGGCTTTTACCTGGGAGTCCTCAACCTTGTCAGCAGATGTCTCAGAAGCCTGTTCGGCAGGCTCCCCATTTACTGTCTTCTCTTTCAGGTTTTCTTTCAGAAGCTCCCCTAGGCTTGAACGAGATCCCTTGTAGGTGCTCAAATAATTGACGACCATGTCACGCTCCTCATCCGTTTCAAGCTGCTTAACCGAAAGGCCAATGCGTCGTTCTTTGGGGTTAATATTGATTACCTTGGCCGAAACAATGTCTCCAACTTGAAACTTGCCCACAGGGGTCTTGATCTTCTCCCTATTCACTTCCGAGACATGGACCAATCCTTCAATCCCTTCCTCCAGTTCAACAAAAAGGCCAAAGTCCGTGACATTAGTTATGGTACCTGTAATCCTGTCTCCTACTCCATATCGTTCCGGGATCGTTTCCCAAGGATCTTTCTGGAGCTGCTTAACCCCCAGAGAAAATCGCTCGTTTTCTTTGTCAATATTAAGAACAATCGCCTGAACTATGCCACCTTTCTTGTAGAGTTCAGATGGGTGTTTGATACGTTTGGTCCATGATATGTCAGAAATGTGCACCAAACCGTCAATACCCTCGTCAATTCCGATAAATACACCAAAGTCCGTAATGTTTTTGATCTTTCCCTCAATAGTCGTCCCTTCAGGATATTTCTCGCTAACGACATCCCACGGGTTCGGCACCACCTGCTTCATACCCAGGGATATTCTCCTGTTCTCGGTTGAAATGTTTAAAACGACAGCCTCGACGGTTTCGCCAACCGATACCACCTTAGATGGATGACGTATTTTTTTTGTCCATGACATCTCCGAGACGTGAATGAGTCCCTCTATACCTTTCTCCAGTTCAACAAAGGCACCATAATCGGTAAAACTCACGATCTTGCCCTTGACATGAGAACCTATGGGATATTTCTCTTCAGCGGTTGTCCATGGGTCCGGCACAAGCTGCTTTAACCCAAGCGAGACCCGTTCCCGTTCCAGATCAAGATTCAGGATCTTTACACTGACCTCATCTCCTACCGAAAACATCTCAGATGGATGACCAATACGCCCCCAGGACATATCTGTTATATGGAGCAGGCCATCAATACCGCCCAGATCAACAAAGGCACCATATTCAGTGATATTCTTTACGACACCAGTCATGACCTTGCCTTCGTGGATTGTTGCAAGGGTTTCAGCGCGCTCTGCCTCACGTGCCTTTTCAAGGATTAGGCGTCTTGACAAAACAACATTACTCCGCTTTCGATTGTATTTTAGAACCTTGAACTCGAAGGTCTTGTCAACCATTTGATCCAAATCGCGTACAGGTCGAAGGGCCACCTGTGAACCAGGCAAAAAAGCAGGGACTCCAATATCAACCGAGAGCCCGCCCTTAACACGGCTGGTTACAACTCCCTTGACCACACCATCTTCCTCATAGGCCTTCTTGATATCTTCCCAAACCTTAATCTTGGAAGCCTTTTCTTTGGAAAGCAAAAGAACCCCGCCTTCGTCGTCCCACCGTTCCATCATGACATCAATGGTATCGCCCACGTTGGCGTCAATCGTGCCGTCCGGCCTGGTGACTTCGGCAATGGGCACCTGTCCTTCAAACTTGTAGCCAATATCCACCAAGAGGAATTCCTTGTCGACCTGAACGATCCTGCCCTGCACTACCTGGCCTTCCTCGACCCGCTTGAAACTCTCTTCATACATCTCCATGAGGTCTTCTTTGCCAGCCGTGGTTGCCTCGGCACCACGCCTGGCCGCGTCAGGCCCGCCTCGAGTGCCATTGATGGGCTTTTCCTCAATCAGGGTCGTCTCCTCTCCTTGGGCGACCTCCGATTCCACACCTTTGTTATCCTGGTCGGATTCTTTCTCTTCAACCTGTGGCTTTTCTTCCGGTAGTTCGGTTACATTGTTCTTATCCTCTTCCATCAAAAAATTGCCCCCTTCTTCTTGTTAACCACCGACTATAGACCTTATCACAACGAAAATATTCTTATACCAAGCATCCGCCCAAAAGACAACCTTTATTTCAAGTCTACCCTAACGTGGCGGAGCATCGCCTCAACCACCTGCTCAATCTCCAAGCACGTAGAATCGATTTTGATTGCATCATGGGCAGGCCTCAGGGGAGCTAACGCCCGGCCGGAGTCGTCCTGATCCCTTTTCTTCATGGCCTCCTTCACTTCCGTCAGACTGATCCGTGTATGCCTTGCGGCAAGTTCCTTGTACCTTCTCAGGGCACGCGTGTCGAGCTCGGCATCCAGATAGAACTTGATATCGGCCTCTGGGAATACGACAGTCCCCATGTCACGTCCTTCAAAGATCACGCATCCCGGTTTTCCCATTTCACGCTGAACACCCAGCAGGTATTCCCTTACGACGAACCTTGCCGATACTGCGGACGCAAACATGGCAATCTCCGGGGTTCGTATGCGCTCTGTGATATCTTCCCTATTAGCGTACAATCTTGGCCCTTTGGAGCTGTTTTCGAATCTGAGAACGAGATGCCTGCAGATTTTAGCCAGCCTGTTGTCATCATCGAGTGCACATCCTTCAGAAAGGGCAACCATGGCCACGGCTCGGTACAAGGCACCAGTGTCAACATAGGTGTAACCAAGCCGCTCGGCCAGCATACGACTGACCGTGCTTTTGCCGGCCCCAGATGGCCCGTCTACGGTTATCAAAAGGGCCTTCATTTATAGCGCCTTTCTGAGAGCCTCAACAAAACGCCGGTTTTCTTCAGGAAGCCCCACATTGATCCGAATACAGTTTGGATAGCCGTATGCGGTCATAGGCCGGACAATTACGCCCCCGCGAAGCATCTTTTCAAAGACGCTCTTTGCGTTACGTTCCACGTCTATGAGAAAAAAATTGGTCTGGGTAGGAAAGTACCGAAGTCCCAACTTCTCCACTTCCCGATACAAGAAATCGAGGCCCTTATGAACAGTGCTAACTGTCTTTTTGAGAAAAGCATCATCATCCAAGGCAGCCAGAGCACCAACCTGTGCCAGGAGATTGGTATTAAACGGTTGCCTGACCCGATGTACAAGATCTGCCAGGCTTTCTTTTATCACACCATAGCCTATACGAAGACCTGCTAGTCCGTATGCCTTGGAAAAGGTCCGAAGGGTCACCACGGTCTTATCACCGTCTATATGATCAAGACCGCTCGGGCAGGTACTATCCCGCACGAACTCAATGTAGGCCTCATCCACCACAATGATCACCTCAGGTGGAACCCGTTGCAGAAACTCTTCAAAGTCGTCCCTCGACACGATCGTTCCGGTAGGATTGTTGGGATTATTGACAAAGACCATCCGCGTTCTTGACGAGATACTCTCAGCCATACCTTCTAGATCGAGCACCCATTCTTTTAGGGCCACCTTAACAGGCCGCCCCCCGCCTGCCTGTACCATGATCTCATACATCAAGAATGATGGCTCTGGTATAACAACCTCATCACCCTCTCGAAGGAAGGTGCGAACCAGGAGTTCAATAATTTCATTGGAACCATTCCCAAGCACGATTCGATTGACGGGGACCTTCAGCTTCTCGGCCAAGCGCTTCGTTAAGTAGTAGTTAGTTCCATCTGGATAGCGATGCAGATTTTTGAGCGCACCCATTATCGCCTCCAAGGCCTTCGGAGATGGGCCAATGGGGTTCTCATTGGATGCCAGTTTGATAGAACCGCTAATGCCATATTCGCGCTCCAGTTCCTCAATCGGTTTTCCGGGCACATACGGCTTCAATTTAGCTATATAGTCCGGTACTTTCATAAAGACCACCTTTCCTGCTTGACCGCTCTGCTCTCCACAACCCACCACCGCCCGGCCCGCCCTATCGCAGTAGCTATACTGGGTGGGCGTCGAGCTGCACACACGGCCGCTGTATATCTGAACACTTCGTGTTAATCAACACAATTTATCCGACCTCAGCCCCGCTTCGCTGCGCAATAGGCCTGCCCTACAGGGTTCTTGAAAGCGTTAAAGTGTTACGGAAAAGTTATATTCTTATCTATGCTCCTTGCAAACATGCGAATATTGCTATATGAAATATAGGAGTTCCATCCCAATTGGCCTCCGGCCCCACTCGTTAATCGTTATTCGAATTCGAAAATTGTTAAGCGATTCGCGATTCACGAATAACGATTTGACGAATAACGACTATGAAACCGATTCAAACTGGTATTGAAAGGCTTCTTGCCGATCCTCAACCAATACTCCGAGGAAAACGTCTTGGGCTCCTGGTAAACCCGGCTTCGGTTGCATGCCCGGACGGGAACCGAAGATTTCGGCCCACCCGCCTCCTAATAGCAAATCACTACCCGGACCAACTCAAGGCAGTCTTTAGCCCACAACATGGATTTTTCGCTGAAAAGCAGGCTAATATGGTCCCTTCGGAAAACTTGATCGACCCGGTTCTTAATATACCGGTCTTCAGTCTTTACGGCAAAAATAGAGTGCCCACCGAGGCCATGCTCGAACTAATAGATATCCTGATTATTGATCTTCAGGATGTGGGTACGCGCGTCTACACCTTCATATACACAATGGCCTTATGTATGCAGGCAGCCAGCGCCCATCACAAACAGGTACTTGTCCTGGACCGTCCCAACCCTATTGGGGGAAACCGTATTGAAGGAAATTGCTTGAAGCCCGAATACGCCTCTTTCGTGGGTATGTATCCGATTCCCATGCGTCATGGTCTCACCATTGGAGAGTTGGCCCTCCTGTTCAATGACCACTTTGGCATTGGCTGCGAACTCCACGTGATTCCTATGGCAGGATGGAAGCGCGAGATGCTTTTTCAGGATACGGGGCTAGCCTGGATACCCCCCTCCCCCAACCTGCCGACCCCCACCTCTGCATTACTCTATCCTGGCCAGGTCCTTTGGGAAGGAACCAATGTATCCGAAGGACGGGGGACGACTCAGCCATTTGAGATCTTTGGCGCCCCTTTTTTTGATACAGCCCGCATAGAAGCATGGATACCAAAAGATAAACTTGCTGGGGTTCACCTTCGCCCCCTTGCTTTTGAACCTACCTCAGACAAGTGGGAAAAAGACTTATGCCGTGGTTTTCAGCTTCACATTATCGATACCAGGATATACCGGCCATACAGAACAACTCTTACTCTGATTCAGGCAGTGGTTTCTGCGCACGCGGAGGCCTTTCAGTGGAAGTCACCTCCTTATGAATACGAATTTGAGAAACTTCCCTTTGACCTTATTACGGGAGATCCTTCGGTCCGAAAAGCTATAGAAGGCCTGGGCCCTCTGGAGGATCTGGAGCAGACATGGGCCGAAGAACTGAAATGCTTTGAGGAAATCCGCAGGTCTTATTTGCTCTATGAATGACTAGTTTCTATATCATCATACTGCTTTGAGTTTATGGTGTGAAAGATTCGCGTAGCTGGAAAAGAATGATGTTTAAAGGCATGAAGGTATGGCTTCATGTAGATGATGAGCAACAACCTGTGGTTCGCGACAACAAGGTGTTGATCAAATATCAACTTGATCAGGATCACGAATACCGGGTGCGCAAAGAGGCGGTGAAACCTATCGATTCAGCACGGTTAAGAAAGAAGGCTCGTAGGAACAAGTCCTGCCACCGGCCTGCCCGCTCGTGCCTCGCAGTGGCAGGCGGGTCTTCGTTGACCGAAGAGCCTGAGGATCTCCACGGTCCGTGCCCCCCAAAAATCATAGCGGCTTACACTGACGGGGCATCTTCTGGTAACCCTGGTCCCGCAGGCATAGGCGTTGTCCTGCGTTTCGGTTCCCACGAAAAGGAGATATCAAAACATATTGGGATTGCAACCAACAATGTTGCTGAACTGATGGCCATCAAGACAGCCCTCAAAGCAATCCACACAACTCAAATACCCGTTCGACTGTATACAGATAGTCAATACTGTTTCGGTTTGTTGTCTCTTGGATGGAAGCCCAAACAAAATGAGAAGCTCGTAGCAGCCATCAAGAAATTGATGGAGCGATTTAAGGATCTAAGAATCCTTAAGATTAAAGCCCACGATGGCATTAATGACAATGAACGGGCTGATCGTCTGGCGCGAGAGGCCACGTCAGGCCTGTCCGAGCAGTAGGCCCTAAGCGTCGAAGGACTCGTATAGCCTGTAACTCGGGGAGATCAAAAACCAAAAGGCCCCACGCCCATAGGCATGGAGCCTTTTTTCGTTTACAAGTATCTATAATATGTTACCCAAATGGAACTTGGTTCGCTTCACTCACAACTGGAATAACGGGTTTACGCGCATTTTGCTCCTTCTATCTTCCGAATCATGAGCGCACGGTTGTGCCTGACGCCTTGCGAAAATGAACTTCGTGTCCGTCATTCCTTTCTCTGGATCGCTGCCAGGCCAATAACGTGCTATCCCAGGCCAAACTGGTGGGAGAGGCTTTACTCCTTCGCTTTCTCCTCCTCTTGTCCTGCTTGTCCTGCTTTCAGTTCTTCAACCTCTTTCTTTAATTGTTGGACCTCTTCTTTATACTCAGTAACAGGAGGGGTCCCAACATCTTCCTCTTTGGTCTTCCACGTATCCTTCAATTCGTCAAACCCCAGATAAATTGCCAGCGCACCACCCGATAGAAGCGCAAATGGAATAGCGCCCGCCAGGAGCATCAAGAATTCCTTCCACCACACTACCAGACCAATAATCCCCAGGACTGCCGCAGCCGCCCCACCGATGAGTGTCTTCATGCTACACCATCCTCCTTTTTATTAAATATTCAAATAAGTTCAACCTGCGATTCAGGTTCGCGTAACATAAGCCTACGAGCAAATCAAGTACAAAAATATCCGTTAACCCCTTTTTCTATCAAAAATGGATATGACCTTATCATTGACAGTGGCATGCTTTTTCCTGAAATCGCCATCTGATGGCAAGCTCTCCGGCTCCGGCCCCTGGGGCACAGTTACCTTCTCTATCCTAATCCTACGTCCATTCATAGTGAATGCTTCACCATTGATGTATTCATCCCTGAGTATCCAGAGCGCCTCTGTCAAAGGAACTTGGAGCACGAGTAGCCTTACCTGATACCAGTCCCGCTTCCGGTCACTCGAGATATCTTCGATACGGGCAAAAAAAGCTGGCTTTTCTTCGCGATAAATTAAGACTACGTCTCCTACGGTTGCCATAGCCGTTTTTAATAGCACACTATTTTCAAATTGACACTGAAAAAATCTGTGCTATCATTCTGTACGATAAATTGGGAAGTTGCCCTTTATAACTAACTGTAATTCAAGAAAAAAGCTTTCCCTTTTTGCAAGAGCATAGCTTTTTGAAAAAGGCCCTGTCTTGCTCACTCATGTGAGCGATTTTGGGAATCATGAATAGCTCCACTAAATCGCAAAAACTCGAGCTAACCCCCTCAACCAGTTTGCGATTTTGACGTTCCGGTCTTCATGAATCTATTTCCAAAATTGCCTAATGTCGTTCGTAAAACGGTCCTTTTTCGGACACGTAAAGTGTTACCTCTTTTTTAACCGGACAACCGGATAACCAACCAGATATGACCCATCATACCAGTCCACCGAAAGCGGATTCCAATTGTAGCAAAAGCCCCTAAGTCCAAACAAGAGAAGCTATGGAACTGGTTCAACGAATAAAGGGAAAACTCAGATCATGGATAAACACCGCTCTTCAGGGCCATCATGATCATTATGCTTGTAGCCTCCCGAAAAAGTCCGGGTTTTTGTCATCCTTGATTCTTAGGTCATTCTTTTCCGATGTTTACATCAACTCTACCCAGGCTGCATTCCTGAAAACCATCTCGAAAGAAGGTATCATCGTTTACGCCTCTAAGTACAAGAGTCGCTTTGAATACCTCTTTTATCATGTCCGATATGAGGAAGAAGGGATCCCCTTTCCTGCAATCGGGTTTGAATATAGGATCTTTCTCTGGCAGAAGATCTCGAAGCTCATTCGTATCGTTCTTGCCCATGTGGATCATTTACTGAGGTACAAGTTCTTTCCAAATCCTTACGAATCGGGCTACTTCAAGCGTCAAATGGAAGCTGGATCTGCGGCCTTTCTCTCTCTGGTTGACCGGAAGGGATTCTATCATCGATTTATAAAGGCCAAGCAGGACCCCTTGAAATATCTTGTTCAGCTACAGCGCACTACCGATCGTCCGATATACGTAGTACCACAGTGGCTCCTTTTCAGTAAAAAGCCCCACCGGCCTCCTCGAAACCTTGTTGATATTATGTTTGGCAGTGAGGAAAACCCGGGGCGGCTCCGACGATGGACAGTTGTTTTGCGTACTCCTGAAAGGGCGTTTGTAGAGATCTCTGATCCGGTCAACCTGAAGGATTTTCTTCAGGAGCCTGAAAACCAGAGTCGAGACCCTGAACAGATCGCATTTAACCTGCGAGACAGGCTTCTGGAACAGATGAATCGCCACCGCCAGAGCATCACCGGGCCGATCCTTAAGAGGCGACAGGAATTAAAAGAACTTGTACTGAGAAATGAAGACCTCCAAGATCTTATGAAACGGCATGCTGAATCTCAGGAGAAAGATATCAGCGAAATCTATAAGAAAGCCGATGCTCACCTAAATGAAATCGCAGCGGATTACAGGATTGCCTTCGTTCAGACCATATCCATGATCTTTGGATGGGTGTGGAAGACTATGTTTGACGGTATCACACTTGATATGGAAGGCTTGCACCGGGTGAAAAGTGCAGCTACAAAGGCTCCCCTTGTCTTTGTTCCTTGCCATAAGAGCCATTTTGATTACCTAATCCTTAACTATCTCTTGTATACCAATAACATGCCCAGTCCTCATGTAGCGGCGGGACGCAACCTTGCCTTCTGGCCCATGGGAACCCTGTTTAGGAAGAGCGGTGCCTTTTTCATTAAGCGGACTTTTCACGGGGTAAAGCTTTATACGGCTGTCTTTACAGGATACGTGCACATGTTAATTGCCCAAGGTTTCAATATCGAGTTCTTTATTGAGGGGGGACGGAGTCGAACGGGAAAACTGGTCCTTCCAAAAACAGGTTTAGTATCTATACTACTGGATGCATACAAGAATGGGGTCTGTAAAGATTTGATATTTGCGCCTGTCTATCTTGGATATGACCGCCTTCTGGAAGAAACTGCAATCTTGAACGAATTAGAAGGAATACAGAAAAAACAGGAAAGCTTCTGGCAACTGATTCGGGCACGAAAGGTGTTGAAAAAGCGACACGGCTTTATATATGTTCAATTTGCCGAGCCGATTTCACTCGATGCCCTCGTGTCAAGATCCAACCGATCCATACAGGATTTGGACCAAGCTGAATATCAGGCCATAGGCCGCAACCTGTCCTATCGGATCATCAATGCCATCAACGATATCTCGGTGGTCACACCCCAAGCACTTACGGCCTGTGCTATCCTGAATTACCCAAAACCGCGTTTCAGCCAAAAAGAGCTTATGTTCTATGTAGAGACTTACTTAAGCTATTTGCTTTCCCAGAAGGCCCGGTTGTCGAAGAACCTTGACGATCCCCACCATGTCGTCGAAAGCGTGTTAGCCATGTATGACAATCGAAAGTTTATCGAGAGACAGCGAGCAAACGGGGGGGATGAGACAGCCATGGACGAGAAATGGTATTTGGTCTTGGAAAACAAACGTATAGGCCTTGAATATTATAAGAACAACTGTATCCACTTTTTTATTCCGGCGGCATATACCGCCTTAGCGATCCTCACGTATGATGCCTTTCAATTCTCGGCAACGGCCTTGCACTCGGACTACTACTTTTTGCAGGATTTCTTTAAGTATGAGTTCGCCTATGACGTAGACAAGACCCCCGAATATATGGTCAGGAAAACCCTAAAGGCCTTCATTGATGACGCTATACTCACGCCTCATCCTACGTTACCTGACACTTACGATATTTCCCCCCCAGGTTTCCGGAAACTGTTGTGTTTTGCGAGTTTCCTGAAGACCTATTTCGAATCGTACTGGGTGGTACTTAAGGTATTGAAAGCACATAACCGGCGTGACTTGGTCAAGAAGGAGTCCATAAAAAAGATCCGCGCATTGGGCAATCAGTTGTACAAGCGACGAGAAATCGAAAGGAGGGAGGCCCTTTCTCAAGTCAATTACGAGAATGGCCTGACGTTTTTCAATTTCAAAGGGATCAGAGGAGCCGAAGACGACGAAAAGATTGAATTCTACACCCAGATCATCCGAAAATACATGAGTTGCTTCGTGTTGCAAAAGTAGAAGTGAGCTAAAATGCTTAAAGTGCCTAAAGCCCGCCCTGACGCTACCTGCTTAGATTAATCTACTAAGCCTATGATCCCGGTCTGGGCCAAGGTGAGCTAAAGTTGAGCCGTCCGTTCAGGGGGTTCAAATGCCCCGAGTCATTGCGAGCGAAGCGAAGCAATCTCAGGTGACGAAAAGATTACCCTGTAAATGGTTACAAATCGTGATCCCAGAGAAAACTTCTTGTAGAAAATTGGTTTCATTCCTTCAACTTTAGGCACTTTAGTTCACTTTAGGCACTTGTTTTGGTTTCGTTGTTACGATCAAATGGTGGGAAAAAAATCTTTTTGCCACCCGCAAAACGTCCTCCGCACTGACACGCCTAATGAGGCCAGGATACTTGGCGTCATAATCATAGCCCAACCCCAAGATCTCGTTGACAGCGGCACTTGAGGCCTGAGATGCTATCCTTTCCAGGCTGATTTCATGTGTGGTGATGCACATGTTCTTGGCTCGCTCCAAGGTTTTGGAGTCCACTTCCATGTTTTGAATCAAGGCCATCTTATCGAGAATAATCTTGAGGACCTCTTCATAATTATCGAGAGTGGTCTGGGCCATTATCCCGAAATACCCGCCATCGATCCCAAAGGCGGGATAGGCATGCACCAAATAGACCAGGCTCTTATCCCCGCCTCTTAGGGCGTCATGTAGCCATCCGCTGGGATATTGGATGCCCGAGACAATGGCGTCCAGCACATCCACCACAAGGCGGTCATGGTCGGCAAGCGTCAGGCCATTATACCCCACCAAGATGGCCGCCGATGTCTTCTCGTTTAGTACCTCAAAGGTTTCGTCCTGCACAATATTCTCTGTCTCCATCTCAATGATCGGCTGTTCCAAAATACCGGGTTGAAAATCTTTGAAGGCTTTTTCAACACTGGAGGTCACTGACTCGGGGTCAATGTCTCCAAATATTGTCAAAACAGCATTGTTCGGCATCACGATCAATTCGTAAAAATCTCTCATGTCCTTACCGGAAAATCTCTCCACGACCTTTGCTGAGCCGATTACATCATTTCGGTAGGGGTGCTTCTGGTAATAATGCCGCTTGAAGAGGCGGGTAATCTCTGACGTCCAGTGCTCATCGAGCCTTTCGATGGCTAAGAGCGTCTCTCTGCGCTGCTGTTTGATTTCACTTTCTGGAAATGTAGGGTGGAGAACCACGTCGGAAAGTAAGTCCAGGGCTATATCAAAGTGTTCTTTTAAAACTGAAACGGAAATGCTCACCACATTGTTTCCGGAGCTTGATTGAATCGATCCCCCCAGATTTTCGATGGCCTTCGCAATCTTGAT
>Ga0209427_10003266_pt1 | contig 19048 bp, 13 predicted proteins | sample DeeMarSWOR136_30_FD_187465 | JGI IMG/M metagenome (GOLD analysis project Ga0209427, IMG submission 187465) | Marine sediment microbial communities from White Oak River estuary, North Carolina - WOR-1-36_30 (SPAdes) (version 2) | ecosystem: Environmental > Aquatic > Marine > Intertidal zone >...
CTATCCTTTCAATCCGAATGGGTCACCTTTTGGGATCACGGGACTCTGTTCACCTGATGGACGACATCTGGCTATCATGCCTCATCCAGAGCGAGCCTTTCTGAAATGGCAATGGGCATGGATGCCCAATGTTCTGAACGATAGGCTGAAAGCATCCCCATGGATTCGAATGTTCCAAAATGCAAGAGAGTGGTGCGATGGGGTGAAAGCAGAAGGCAGGAAGAAGAAGGCAGAAGGCAATAGGCGGTAAAAAAATAGCAGGGGGATATCAGAATGGAGAGAAAATACTATAAGGCCATAAGGATTTAAAGGTATATCAGTTGGCTTATGAATTGGCAATGGAAATATTCAATAAGTCTTAAATATTCTTCTGCCTACTGATTGTCAGAGAAGGGATACTCTTGGGGAAGTTGGGATATTATTTGACTGCTTGGTGGCGACTCTCACGGATCCCTTTTCTTTCCGTGGGAATTTTGCCCTTGATCTTGGGATTCGTTCTGGCGTGGCGATGGGGTTATAAAGGACCCGCAGGACTCTACTTGCTTGCGTCGGCGGCCGTCATTCTGATCATGTGGATGGCCTATTATTTGGGTGAACGAAATGATTTAGAGGGGGATCGACTGAACCAGGGTTTTAACCGTTTCTCGGGAGGTTCAAGAGTTTTGGTCAAAGGGATCTTCCCAGTTTGGGTTCCTCTTGCCCTGGGATACGCATGTCTCGTAGCGGCGATCCTCACCGGTGTTTACGTCTATGTCCAATACAAGACGGGTCCCTGGACTCTTCTCTTGGGAGGGATTGGAATATTTTTTGGGTTTTTCTACTCGGAGAAACCCTTCCAGTGGTCGTACCGTGGCATAGGAGAGATTCTCATCGGGTTCTGCTATGGATGGCTGCCTATCGCGACGGGATTCTATCTCTCCACCGGTTTCTTTAGCAATCAGATCTTCCTCCTCTCCATCCCTGTGGGCCTTTCCATCTTTAATGTTATCCTAATCAATGAGTTTCCCGACGAAGAGGCGGATCGAGCCATTGGCAAAAGGAATCTGGTAGTCCGATTCGGCAAAGAGAGGATCGGTGACCTCTATATCGGCCTCTCCATATTGGTCGGCATGTTTTTTATTAAAGTGTTGATGGTATTTGGCCGAACTCCTCCCTGGATTTTCGCTCTTTCAGGAATACCGATTATACTTATCCTGTGGAACCTCATCCAGATTTGGGGAGGAGACTACAGGGATGGCAAGAGACTCGAGCTCCTCTGCCGAAATACCCTTTTTATTAACCTTTCAATAACCATGATTTTGACGATTCAACAGACTCTCCTTCTTTCTGCATAAGATCTCCCCTCCCCCGGGGGACTGTGTCGTAGTGGCCCTGATCGTGCGCAAGAGGCAGACAAACGGATTCCAAAGCTTTAGAATGCGGGTATTCCTGGGAATGATTGGGAAGAGCCCTTGGTGTTTGAAAAAGGGGGATAGGCTTCTTTTCTTATCATTCAGGGGTGACGAGCGGGTCATGAAAGATTATAATGGAAAAAGAGGTGAGCATGGAAAAGATTCAGCCTCTGATTGATAAGATCAAGATAGATATTCAAGATGGGAAGTCAGAGGAGGAGCTCTTTCAATTTCTCCATTCTCTTTTTGGAAAAGATACACAATTCGATGAACAGGTGGTGGAGCACCTCGCATCCATCCCCCATGTGAAAATCGCCAACGTCTTGCAGAAAATGATGCATGTTTCCAGTGAGAAGAAGGTTCAGAAAAACATCAGACGATCTCTCTATCGGTTGAGGAGCAAAGGGGTCGTCATTGAGAAGGTTCAATCCAAAAAAGAACCGCCGATCCTCCGACCATTACAAGCAGAACACCCCAAAGGGTTTGTGAATGGATATGATTTTTCTTGGAACCGATTTCTTTTACTCGTTATACCTCATGCAGGCCGAGGGTTGACGGTGGTCCATGGGTTGGTTTGCGATGAGAAAGGATTATTGAATTTCTCCGGAGGAGAAATATCTCGGAAGGAGTTTAGGGGTTTCTTTGAGGAAGTTCAAAAGACAAGTCCAACTCCCATGGTTGCAATGGAACCATCTTATGTAGGATTTCTTTTTGCCCAGGCCTATCAATTGACCCTTGAGAAGAAAGGAAACCTTCCCCAAGATTACCTCCGTCTAAAGAGCGAGATAGAAATGATAAGAAAGGAGTATAAGAGGCCCTTGATCTATTCCTATGTCCGGGCAGATGAGATTGCAGGGGATGATCGGCTCTTGGAAAGAGGAGGCGACCTCCTCAAAGCAGATCTTTTCTATAGTTGGAGGATCGAAGAAGATCAGATTCGGCCGTATGCAGATGAGGCGGGGGAAGCTGAGGAGTCGAAGATCGTTCTCAATCAGGCTCAAAAGGAAGCTCGATTCCAGGGGATCTATCAAAAGGCATTGTCCGAACTATTCTCGGGTGAGAGGAGAGTGCTTTATAAGAGAAGACTGGAAGAGATGGCCTATCTTTTCCTCAAATTGGAGAGAGAGGAGGAAGCGAGGGTTTCCGTGGCGGTGGCGCTTGACCTCGAAAAACCATTGAACCTGATCCAACCGAATCCTTTTCTCTTTCAACTCGTGATCAAGTCGATCTTTGCACTTTTAGCAGAAGCCTATGAGAAGAAAAAGAAGGAGCCCTCGCTGATTGTGAAACCGTGACCCCCTCACCCCACCCTCTCGCCCAGTGGGAGAGAGGAAGGGTGAGGGGAACTCCGAACCAAGAATGACTCAAGTCATTGCTTGTTTTACTCAGGGGAGGTAGAGGGATGAAGAAATGGGTCGTTGCGATTGGAATCGTTGTGGTTTTTGTGATTGGAGGGTATTTTGTCCTTTCTTACTATGCCGTTGAGTTGATCCGGCCTCAACTTCAAAAAATACTGGGACCCGGATTCACTATCGCTGAGATCAAAGTCAAATTAACCCACCTTTCCATTAGGGAGATTCGATACGAAGGCCTCCACACCAAGAAGAAGTATTTCCAAGGCGAAGAGGTAAGAGTCTATCCATCCCTCTTCTCGTTATTCAAAGGGCCTTTGCGAGTGAGAGAGTTTATGATCCTTGAACCCTCCTTTTACTTCTATCGGTCTCAAGAGGGGGTCTTCACGGGGCCATGGACGGCTATTCCAGAGAAAGAGAAGGAGATTGCGGAAGACGAAGAGAAAAGGGGAAAGGGACCTACTGCCATCAGGATTGATCGGTTTCGAATCGAAAAAGGCTCCGTCAACTTTGAGGACATGAAGACAGGAGAACCACCCGCAAAAATAAAATTAAAGGAGTTTGATTTAGAAGTCAAAGATATTTATTTTCCACGTATCTCAGCCCATTCTCCCATTGTATGGAAAGGAAAAGTAGAGGGAAAAAAGAGAGAAGGAGATGTGGAATTAGTTGGATGGATCGATTTTAAAACGATGGATATGGAAACAACCCTGAAGGTTCGTGAGATTGATCTGAAAACCCTTGAGCCTTATTATCGAAAGAGGGTCTCTGCAGAGATCGATTCTGGATATACGAAGATGGAGGCAAGGATAACTCTGAAGGAAAAAAGGATCGATGCTCCTGGGAAGCTGGAGCTGACCGATCTTCATATCAAGGAAGAAGAGGGAACAGTCTTTTGGATTCCAGCCGAAACGCTGATGGCATCTTTGAAAAAGAGAGGAGATCGCATAGAAGTCGAATTTCATGTAAAAGGGAATATGGATGATCCTCAGTTCAATCTTCAAGAGACTTTCTTGATCCGGATAGCCATTGCTCTTGCCAAAGCGTTGGGGGTTCCGATCAAGGAGACGGGAGAGGATTCTTGAAGGCACAATGAAGGGGAAAGGGGATTGGTAGGGAAATTGAAGTCGGGTAGAGACACGCTTGAAGAAAAAGAAGGAGAGGCAATAATGAGTGTTCTCAAAGACCTTGGAGTTCCTATTTTTAAGGCGGGCGGGATGCCAACGATTGATCTTCGTCGTTATGGCCTCTCCGTAGGAGGGTTGGTGGAGAAGGAGTACCGTTTTTCATGGGACGAGATTTTGGCCATGCCGAGGAGCCTTGTGAACTGCCGCCTCACTTCTGTATCTGGATGGTCGGTTCGGGCGGATTGGGAAGGGATCCGGTGGAATGACTTCCTTAAAGAGGTTTCGGTTTGTCCTGAAGCAAATCATGTCCGCTTCAGCACGGTTGGAGGTGGTTATACCACCGTGGTCCCCTGTAAGGATCTAGAAAATCCAAGAGTCCTTTTGGCCTATGGTGTGGATGGGGAAACCATCGAAGCGGAATACGGAGGCCCATTGCGAATGATCATACCAAACCTCTGGGGATATAAGAGTTGCAAGTGGCTGGGCCAAATCGATTTCGTCGATCAGATGGAAGGGGGTTACTGGGAGGATAGGGGGTACACTCGCTCCGGAATCATTGAAGCCAGCTTCACCCTGGATATCAATACCAAAACCCGAAGGCCCATCAATGGGGGAGAAGTCACTGAATTTTAGACAATGAACGATGGACGATGAACAAAGAACAGTGAACCATGAACGCTGAACAATAACCAATGACCCAATAACACAATAACGAATAACCAGTGATCAATAGTTAATAACTAATGACGAATAACTGATGAGTCGCTTTCGATGGATTCTCTCAGTTTTATTAGCGCCTATTTTAAGAGAGCGAAGCATTCCCTTAGTTCGGCCAAATCGGATCGATTGGAACCCCTCCCTTTGTCCTCAGACAATTCAGATTCATGGCCATACCATTTTCTATGTTGCGAAGGGGGATGGAGAACCTCTCCTGTTGCTTCATGGCTATGGAGCCGGGTTTTGGGTTTGGGAAAAGCAGATTGAAACCCTTTCGCAATCCTACCGTATTTATGCCTTAGATCTCCTCGGTCATGGTTATTCAGACAGACCCAAAATCGAATACACACCTGAAATTTACATCCATTTCCTGAGGGATTTCATGGATGGCGTGGGGATCGAGAGGGCAACCCTGATCGGCAATTCAATGGGAGGGGGAATCGCCTGGGCAGTGGCAGCCGTCTCTCCGGAAAAGGTGAAGAGGTTGGTATTGATCAGCTGCGTCCCGCCCGATCCATTGAATCAGGTCGGGAATGAATCCTTCAGGACACTCGTGGCTATTAAAAATATTCCCTTTCTTCCTTATCTGGTTATGGCCAGTCGTAACAGGAGTTACATCAGGGGAGCACTTCTAGAATGCCTCTCTGATGGTAGACTTGTCACTCCGGAGGTATTGAATCGGCAATACCAGATGGTCCGGATCGAGGGCACGATCTGGGTTCTCTACTCCACTTTAATGAATGCGAAAGAGACCTCAAGGTTTAAAGACTATCTTTCCTTTGTCCAATGCCCCACGCTCCTCATCTGGGGCGAGAAAGACCTCATCTTTCCCCTTTCCGTAGGCGAGAATCTCCATCGAGCCATCAAGGGTTCGAAATTGCATATTATTGAAAAGAGCGGTCACATCGCTATGTGGGAAACTCCCGAAGAGGTCAATCGGGTCATCTTCGACTTCCTCAAATAACCGCATAGTGCATGGAGCATAGGGCATTGCGCAAAACTGGGGTTTACTCGGTTTGTTGAGTTCGTTGAGTTTCTTAGGTTAACTCCTGCCTACCGGCAGGCAGGCAAAAAACCCAACGAACGCAAGAGACAAAGGAAACTTCAACTTTCTCTCAGCGCAGCAGCGCTAGGCTCAACCAAGGGACATAGGTAATGATCGCCAAAGAGAAAAGCAGGACGAGGAGAAAGGGAAGGGAGGCTCGAATGATCTCCGCCACCGGTTTCTCAAAGCGACTGCTGGAGATGAAGAGATTGATCCCCACAGGAGGGGTCGAGGCCCCGATATGGAGATTGGTGAGAAAGACGATTCCGAGATGGACAGGGTGAATCCCATAGGCAAGGGCAACCGGAGTGATGATCGGGACGACAACGATCAGAGCAGAAAATATATCCATCGTACAACCCACAGCCAGAAGAAATAAGTTGAGCACTACTAAAAAAGCAAGCGGGCTGCTGATGCGAGGTTTGAAGAAATTGAATATCTTCATCGGAACCTCCGCATCGATCAAATAATTCGTCAGGCCAAGGGCAGCACCAAGAATGATCAGGATACCGCCGACCAATACCATGCTTTTCCGCATGACCTTGGCCAACTCCCTCCATTTGATATCTCGGTAGATGACCACTTCTATCAGAAACACATAGACCGCTGTGATGGCGGCGGCCTCGCTGACAGCAAAGTACCCACTGTAGATCCCCCCCAGTACAACGAGGGGGAGGGGGAGTTCCCAGATCGACCCTTTAAGTGCCTTGAGGACTTCGGATCCATTGAATCTGGTTCGAGGGACTTCGGCAGCAATGGCTTTCTTAACACAGAATATGGAGAGTAGAAGACTCAGAAAGATGCCAGGGAGAATTCCTGCCAGAAAAAGTTGGCTGATCTGAACCTTCGATATAATGGCGTAAATAATGAGGGGAAGGCTCGGCGGGAAGAGAAGACCTAACGTCCCCGAAGTTGTCAATAACCCAAGAGAGAACTTCTCTGGATATCTCCCCTGTGACATGGCAGGAAGGAGGATTCCTCCTAGGGCGATGATCGTGATACCGGTCGCTCCGGTTAACGCGGTAAAGATGGAACAGATCATGAGGACAATGACCGATAGTCCACCGGGAAGCCAGCCCAGGACGGCATCAAAAAGTCTGAAGACCCTTTGAGGGGCTCTGCTCTCCGAAAGAAGGTACCCCGCAAAGGCGAAGAGGGGGATGGCGACAAGGATAGGAGTGGTCGCTATGCGGTGCATCTCGATGATGATGGCTGAGGAATCGATTTGGCCAGAAAACAACAGAAGCAGAGTTAAACCAGAGATGACCACAAAGAGAGGTGTTCCGAAGAACATCAGGAGGAAGAGGGTCATGATCAGAAAAAGAATCACGTTTCCCCTCCCCCGTGGCGTCTTTTGCTAGCCCTCATGAACACAGAAAGGCTCCTAAAAGAACGGAGTCCGAATCGCAAGGTCATTAGTCCAAAGGTCGCAGGAAGGATCGCCCCTGGGATCCAGGAAGGGATCCCCAAAAAAGAAACGGTCCCCATCTGGCTTTCGTTCTTAATGAATTTCAATGCGGCAATGGTCAAGAAGGCACAGATAATAAATGAAGCCCACTGGGTGATGAAATCGATGAGCGGTTTTCCTAGGGAGGGGAACCATCGGGAAAGCACATCGATGTTGATGTGTTTTCCTTCCCTTGTAGCAAGGGTGGCGCCGATAAAACCTACCCAGAGGACCAGATCCCTGACCAGGGAGTCTCCCCAGGTCAGACCCGTAGCAAAGACATTCCGGAGGATAATCTGTAAAAAGGCGATGAGGATCATGAAGCTTAAAAGGGTGACGAGCAGTGGACCTTCCACCCGGTCAATGATTTCATCCACGCGTTCCCACCGATCCATTATTTTCCTTCCCTTCGATTCCCTTCAAGGATAGATAATACCTCGTCCAAGACCTTTTTGGAGAAGTATTGACTGCCTTGACGGCTTATCGCTCTGTTTGAAAGCCTCTTGAATTCTTCGATTTGGTCCTTTGAAGGGGTCACAATCTTCGTTCCATGGCTTGTCATCACATTGATGGCTTCTCGATTTTCGTTCCGTGTTACGGCCTTCAGTTGTGTCAGATGGCGTTGGGAAATTTCCATGATAGAACTCTGATGGGATGGGGAGATCTGTTTAAATGTTTCTTTACTTACCACAATTCCTCCTGCCAGATAGACCAAAGGGACATTGGTCAAATATTTTACTTTCGTGAACCACTGGAGGGAGATGGCTCCTGTCGGAGGGGCATATACGACATTGACCAGTCCAGTCTGGAGCCCAACCAGGACATCGGGAATAGAGAGTGGGATGGCTGAAACCCCGGCTTCGTCGAGGATCATTTTGGACATCGGCGATTCCTCCCAGATCCAAACCTTCGCCTTTTGGAGATCGGACACACTGGAGATGGGGATCGTGGACATGAGGTAGATAAACCCTCCCTCCGACCAGCTCAGGAGGACATATCCATTGTCCTCAAAACCGTTCTTAAAAAAAGAATCCATTCTTGTCAAAATCGCATCAACCTCCTGATACTTTTGGAAGAGAAAAGGGATTTGAAGGACATTGATCTCCCTGAAGAGCGCGGAAAGCCCTCCCGATGTCAAGGCCGCAGCTTGAATTTGGCCAATCTTCATTTTGCGCAGCATGTCCATCTCATCGCCTAAGATCATACCTGGATAGATTTTGAATTGGACTCTTTTTTCCGTCTTTTTCATCACCTCTGTATTCAAGGTATTGAAGGTCTTCATCCAGGAACTGCCTTCTGGGGCTAAGGTTGCTAATTTAATAATGGTGCTCTTCTCCGCTCCGTAGGCTGCTTGAAGAAAAAATGCGGAGGTCAAGAGACTCACCAGCAGGATTTTGAGAATAGTTTGCTTTTTCATAGACATGATTTCTCCCATCCCTCATTCAAGCTGAATTCGTCAATTTGGAAATTTCCAAATTCCTCAATCGGTAAATCTCATTCGAAATATTCTTCTGCGCGGCTGAGTAACTTCTTGGCCTTTTCTTTGGCTACGGTATTGAGAAGGGTGAGTTCAGGCAGTGTGTCAACAGGTGACTTCAGAACGGTTTCAAGGGTGGAAACAAAGAGATCTTTGTCGAGAACCTGACGGGCATAGTAGTTTGCATAATAGACATAGCCCATCAAAAATTTTCCCTTTCCCAATTCAATCGCCTTTAAGAAATGTCCTTTGGCTTTTTGGAGATCTCCGCCAGCGATTCTTGGTCTGGAAGCAAACCAGATTCCCATAAAGAGATGGGGGCCGCCATAATAGAATCCTTCCTCCAGTTCGAGAACTCTCTGTATCATCGATTCGACCCAGGGGAGTTCAGCCTGGGCCTCCATCGAATCTAAATTCAAGTTGATCCAGTTCGCCCAGCACGTGGCACTCCAGAAAAGAAAAGGGACGTCTTTTTTCCCAAGACCCTTCAAGCGCTCCTTGAAATCGTCCAAGGGTCTTGTGAACGGCTCCTTCAATCCTCTCAATTCCAGAGATCTCAGGGCATATTGCCGCCCTTTTCCGAAGAGCAACTTTACATATTCCTTATCCTGATCTTCCGCGAAGATCGAGGCAAAGGAAGAGTAACCTTGGACCGCAGCGATTAATAACTGTTCGTTGTCAGGCCATACCTCAATCATTCCATCCATCAGCATCAAGTAGGCCGGCATTCCTTCTCGGATCAATCTCAGATCCGACTGCTTAGAGGAAGACGTTGCCACTCCTTCCAATAACGTGGCCGTTGCTCCCACTGTTAATTTTTTGGAAGGCACGCAGGACGCAAGGGAAAGAAAAAATAAAAAGAGGAGAAAACAAATAAGGGATTGTTTCATCTCTGATCCCTTACCCCGTTCATCCCGAATGGGGGAATAAAAAGCGGCGACGAGCCGTATTCAGAATTTGACCATCTTTCCGAAAGGGTACAGCTTAAGGTCTGTTCATTTCTAACAGGATTTATCCCTTTGGAGAGATTCTGAGTGCTTTAATGGCAATTTATATTTCTAAAACGGGAGGATGTCAACCCTATTTAATCCCTGCCTACCGGCGGGCAGTTGCGCAATCAGAGATTTCTGAAATTTTTCAAAAGATATCCAGACACTGACTTGACAAACAGAGGGGCAATCGATAAGAATAACAGAACGATAGAGAAGGGAGATCGGTTTGAAAAACTATCGAAAACGTGTGGTGGTTACTGGGGTCGGGCCTGTGACTCCCATTGGAACTGGAAAAGAAGCCTATTGGGAGAGTTTGATTCAAGGAAAATCCTCCTTCAAGCATATCGTGTTTCCAGATCGGGATATGGCTCAGTACCGATGTCAGATTGGTGCCCCGATGGAGGGATTTGACCTTTTTCAATATTTTCCGCGAACCAGACATTCCAAGTATCTTGGGAAATCATCGCAGTTTGCTATTGCCGGAACATGGCTGGCATTGAAAGATGCAGGGATTGATCTCGAGAGGACAGATGGAGAGAAAGGCCAGTTTGAATTGAAAGGAATTGACTCCTTTCAGATTGGCGTGATCCTTGGAGTTGGGGTAGAGGCGATGGATCTGATGGAGTATTACCACGAGCGTTTTTTATCGAAAGGCCCCAGAGGCATCTCCCCCTTTGCACTCCCCAACATCTATTTGAGTGCCATCACCTCCCATGTGACGGATTATTTTACCCTCCGGGGAACGTCGTATGCGGTTTCAACCGCCTGCGCCTCTGCCACTCATGCCATGATCAACAGTTTTCTCCAGATCCAGGGTGGGGGGGAAGATCTCATGGTGACGGGAGGAACCGACGCCTGTATCACACCGTATGTCTTCGGAGGGTTCGATGTGATCCGAGCGATGTCGACCCGGAATGACGAACCTCACAGAGCCTGCAGACCTTTCGATCGAGAGAGAGATGGATTTGTAATGGGTGAGGGATCGGGTGTGCTGGTCCTTGAGGAATTGAATCACGCACTGAAAAGAGGGGCTCCTATTTATGGAGAGGTCATTGGATTTGGAATGACGGCGGATGCCTTTCATCTCACGGAACCCGATCCCGAGGGAAGAGCTCTGAGTAAGGCGATCCGAGATGCTGTCCAAATGGGAGGGGTTCAGCCGGAAGAGATCGATTACATCAATCCCCATGGCACCTCCACTCGACTGAATGATAAAAATGAAACGAAAGTGATCAAGAATGTTTTCGGCAAAGAAGCTTACCGTATTCCCATCAGTTCCACAAAATCGATCACGGGCCATCTGATGGGAGCTGCTGGAGGGGTGGAAGCCATCTCAACCCTTCTCATGATGGAAGAGGGAATCATCCATCCCACCATCAACTATGAATTTCCCGACCCGGACTGCGACTTAGACTATGTCCCCAATGAGCCAAGGAGAAAGGACGTGAGGATTGCGCTGTCCGTCTCTGCAGGCTTCGGAGGGGTCAACAGTGTTATCCTCCTCAAGAAGTTCGAAAAATAGATTTCGAATTTCGAACGACCAAAAACTAAAAATTCAACAGTTTAAATGATGTGCTATTGCTTGGTAGGAAGGGAATTTGAGCCCTACGCTCGGCTTCGAGCAATCTCTCTTACCCGAGGGTCACGGTCCTCCATAAAGGGCGCAAGGATTTCAGGAATCCGAGGGTGAGGAATTTGGGCCAGAGCGAAGGCAGCGGTGGCCCGGACCTGAGGGCTCCTTCTCTTGCGCCGGAAAAAGGAACGCTTTCCCTTAAGAATATTGAGAAGGGGCTCAACGCATGCCGGTTCACCTATCTGTCCTAAAGCCTGGCAGCAGGCCATCATCAATTTCGTATCTTTGGTTGCATTCAATAATGGGATGAGTACTTCGAGGGCGGCTTGTGATTTGAGTTTCCCAAGAGACTTGATGGCATCGACGGCTAACTCAGTATGTTGACCTCTGGCATAATCCGAGAGGAGTTCTACCACTTGGTTATTGTTCAGACGTTCAGCGAGTTGAAAGGCACCTTCGCGCACTTGAGAATTCTCACTCTCGATGGCGAAGGCGATCTCGGTTTTCAAGTCACGGGTGACCGTATCAATGACCTCAAGAATCCGCAAGCGCTCCGTTTGGCCAATCTCCAGCACTAATTCGCGTTTCAGAAGTTCACCCGCGTCTGGTCCCATTTCTCCAAGCAAATTGGCAGCAATCTGCCTCACCCGGAGATCCTCTTCCTTTTTAATGATATCGACGAGGAGGGGTATCGTGACCTGTCCCAAAGTTCCCAGCAATCGGGCTGCATTCTCCTGTCGGGAAACTTCACCCGATTTCAGATCGTTTACCAGAAGCTGCTGGGTGGTTGGCTCCAGCTTTCTGTCGAGGAATTTGGCGAGACGCTGAGCCTCCGGGTCTTTGTTGGCAAGGAGCTTCTGGTAACGGCCGTAAAAGGCCTGAAGGATCCTTGTTGAAATCGAATACTCTCCAAATTGGATCAGATGACCGGCCGTTTGATGGAGGAGGAAAGCGATCTCCCTGAGTATGATAGGATCTTTTTCTTCCGAGAGGGCAATGATCAGGGGATCTGCCAAGAGTTTCGAAAAATGGTGTTGAAATCCGAGCTTGAGGGAGTCGAGAAGCCTCCGGGAGCCATCCACAATCTTTTCACGAGAGGGGAAAGGACGATTTTGGAACCCCCGGAAAAGCCGCTTGATCATTTGGCGAATCTGCTTCTCATCACCTTTCATCAAGAGATCGTTCACTCGATCCGGCATCTCCCTGAAGAAAGCCTCGAACAGCTCCTCGGGAACGGCCGCAACCATCTGGACTTTCCAGAATTCTTCTGAAAATTCCTCGAGTGCTTCTTCGGAAGGTTCTTCTTCGGCGGGGGCCGCGGATGGTGTGATTCGGGTCTCATAGAAAACCTGGTTGAAAAGGATAGCGGAGAGTCCGTTTTCTTGGGCCAATCGGGTCCAGAACTCACTATTCAGTCCCGAAGAGGGTAGCTGGCCAAGGGCTCCAATAAAGGTTTTCAATTCATCGTAGGAGAGGTTGCTCAAAAAGGTGATGCTGGTAAGAGCGACGGAGTCAAGAAATTTCAGGAAACCATCTGCCAAGGTCTCTATCCCAGACACACTGATCTTTATCCCATTGACAACGAGAGCGTCACTGACAGTGGCCAGCGTGAGTGCGTGCCGCTTGGAGAGGATGCTGCTTAAAGCCTCCAGGAGCTGTTCGAGGGGAGTGGAGATGGCTTTGCTCTCCAGGGGGTAGAGCTTGATGTTCTTGGAGGCGCTGAGCAACGATCGAAGGATATCAGGAATCCGAGTCAAATCTTCCTTGTCCAACCTCTGTTCCTTAGCGATCGCCTGATAGGAGACCGTCACAGGGGAGACCACGAGGGTTTTTCCAGGAGCCCCTTTTCTCTCCCTGACCTGACCTTCTCCATCCACCATGAGGGTATAACGCACCTGTTTCAGTTCGATATGGGACAGATGTTCCTCCGTAGAGAAGCGTTGCCAGTGGTCTCGGTCGATCATTTTCGGTTTGGGCCGGCCGAAGGCCTCCATCAAGACCTCTAACTCTCGGTCGGTCAAGCCTCGTTGGAAGACAATTCCCTTTAGCTCGGCACTGGTCAGAAATCTGAGTAGATCTTCGGTAATCCACTTAAATTCGCTAATATCAATCTTCTGACCATTGACCATCAAAGCCTGGTTGATTTGAAAGATCGTGAGGTTTTCATTGTTGGCTAGGATCGAATCGATGGCTTCCTTCAGCTGACGATTGGCACTCACCACGGCCTCACTTCCAGCAGGGTAGAGCTTGTGTTGGCGCACTGCCGAGAGAAAGCAACGCATCACGTTCGGAATTTGGGTCAGACTGGCAGCGTCCAAAGGCGCACCGGGGGGAAGAAGTTCACTTCGCCTAACCCTTCGTCTCTCCCCGGTATACTCTTTTGCTTCAAGAGGGTTAAAGACTTTATGGACATACACCTCCTGAGAATTTTCATATTCCATTGCCTTTTCCTGATTGCCCGAGCGCTTAAAGTGGTAAACCAAGGGAACCATAGACGGCAAGAGCTGCTGCTGATAGAGGCTCTCTTGATAATTGGCGATCCGTTCGTGTAACTCCTGCCTTTGATCAGGCTGAATAGCTTCGTACGTCGTTTCAAGAATCCGTTTGCCAAGAAAGCGTATGGTTTCATCATTAAGCTGAAAGTCTGACCGGAGCAGTCCAAGAGCGGCAGCTTGATCGATAAATTCCAGAACCTTGGCCTCCCTCTTTGCCGAACTACCTGTGAGAAGGCTTAACGAGACATCCTCCCCGAAGGTAGCAACCTGATAGAGCAATTGCCGGGTTTCTTCATCAAGGGTGGCGATTCTCTGGTTGACCATCTCTTCGAGAGACCTCGGGAGATATCCTTCCTCCAGAGGCTTGATGACCCATTGTTGGCCGGACAAAGGAATCTTCTGGTCGAGAGCCAGCTTACGCAGAATCTCAGTGAGGAAAAGGGGATTGCCTTGGGTGACCTTTGCCAGTTCCTTATCAAAGTTTTCAGGGATGCGAACCTGGGAGAAGACTTCTTTGAGGTGGTCAGCGATATCGCTGGGCGTGAGGGGCGTAAGAGTGATCTTGTGGATGTCCAGTTCCTGATGGTGAGTTTCATAGAATTGCCCCAAGGGGACAACCGGGGTTGCTGCTTTCAATGCCTCGATCGGTGCCGCAGTGGTGCAGATAAAAAGTTTGAGTTCCTTGTGAAGCATGAGGCGGCGAAGCAGAAGCAGTGTGGCCTCATCGGCAAATTGGAGGTCGTCAATCAGCAGAATGAGGGGACGGAAATCGAGTGTCTTAGGAACGAAATAAAGCAATGTATTAAAGAGGCCTTCCCGTCGGGCCTTTTCATCCTCTTCGAGTGGGATCTCTTCCTTAGCTCCAAGCTGAGGGAGGATGAGGGAAAGATAAGCCATTTCCTTGGTTCCGATGCTTTCGAAGATCCCTATGCCTTTATCTTCTCTTTGGTTTAGAAGGGTAACGAGAATGCTGGTCATCAAATAGTAGGGACGAAACGCCTCCTGCGGAGTTCCATTGACCTTGACTTGTCGTACTATTTTGCTTGCGGACAGTTTGCGGTAGATGGTTTCTAAGAATGTACTTTTCCCCATTCCTGTCCCGCCCTCAACGATCAGGAACTGGCTTTGGCCTTGGCTGAAGATTTGAAAGAATTTTGCCACCTGTGAATATTGGAGCCTGCGGCCAGCGGTTTTCTCCCCTTCCAACTGGTGGAGGGCTGTTTTGGCAGAAACTTCCTGAGGGGCAATTTCTCCGGCGTTGGCGAGGCAATCGCGCCCCACCTTCTTGGCATAGTAGAGAGCCGTATCCGCCTTTTGGATTAAGCTCTTTCCGGTTTGGGCGTCTTCAGGCGCGGAAGCAATCCCCATGCTGAGGGTGATGCGTAGTTCCCCCGTCTCTTTCTCTAGAACCAAGGGACGCCCACGGACTCGCTCGAGGAGTTGCTCGCCCACTTTTAGGGCTGTCGGCTTTTCTGAATCTGGCAGGAGGATCATGAACTCATCACCTGCATAGCGAATGGCCAGGCCCTCTTCTCCCGCCACCTCTTTGATATGGCCAGCCACCCATACGAGTGCTTGATCCCCAGCAGCATGGCCATAGGTATCATTAATCTGCTTGAAATGGTCGAGATCCATCATGAGTAATGACAGAGGATGGTCTTTCAAGGCATCCCAGGGGGTTTTGTATTGGAAGTAGTTCAGCAGGAAACGGCGGTTAAAGATACCGGTCAGATCGTCCTCAAAGATTAATCTTGAGGGGTCTTTGCCAGCATGTTGCAGAAAATGAAGAAGTTCTTCATATTTCATCTCGCCCACCCAAGATCTCGTTACGTCTGCACTTAGGCTACCACACAACCACCGGAGCGATCAACAATGTTTTTTGAGCTCTCAAGCCGATCCTTTAATTGGATTGACCCATCGACCACGATCAATGCCTACTCTTCAGAGCAAGGATAGAAGTGCGCTCAGGCTGAGCAAGCTCTCCAATCCAGGAGAAACTCGAAGAGTTGACAAAATGGGAGAAAGGTTTATTATAATTGTATTCCTACAGGCTCCTAATGGTTGTTTTTAAAGTTCTGGATGGTCATGGACCATTTTAAGATTGATCAAAAATTGTTGGAATCGATCATCGCCAATCTGAAGGAGAAAGGGTGCAGCCTCTCTTCCGAGGAAGTGGCCACCGTGGTCGAACTGATCAGAGAAGAAGTTCTTTACCGGTATGTGGATCGCCTGATCAGTCAGGTCGAAACGATCCTCGAAATCAATCCTTCTCTCACGGAAAAAGAGATCCTGCAGGCCGTTGCAAGAAGCGTGGTGGAATATCTTGGAGCAGAGGCGGCAAGCATACGGATCTTCGACCCTTACAAAGAAGAGATGGTTTCTTTCGGAGCTTATCCATGGGTCGAGGAAGATCAGGAACGCACCATCCCCTTCGAAGACAGCATCGCCGGAGAGGTGGTACGAACCCACCGGAGTTATTTTGTTCCCAACATACTCAAAGAAGATAAGTACAAGAATAAGGAGAGGGTTGAGAAGAAGGGAATCCATTCGATGTTAGCCATCCCAATCTCCCTCCCTCGTTTTTCTCTTAAAGATGTGGATACAGAGGGATGCCTCCAGGTCTACTATAAGGAGAAGGAAAAGGTCTTCACGCCTTTAGAGGCGAAGATCGCCGAGACGTTTTCAAGAAGGGTGAGTTACGTCATCGCCAGGAAACGGATCATGGGTCTTCAGAAATTGAATGTGACCAAGGACAAGATTGTGGAGCAGATCTTTCTCAAACTGGGGAGGCGGGAGGGGATCAAAATCAAGGATGTCTTTAACCTAGTGATTCCAGAATTGGCTGACATCATGAGGATCCAAAGGTGTTCGCTCTTCTCCGTGATGGACGACCGCCAACATGTCGTTTTAGAATCCGGGTTTCCAGAATTACACCATGGGATTGGGAAGGTCTTTGATATGAGGGTTCCCTATATTAATGCGATTGTTAATCAGACCGGTCCTTTTGGTGAGTTTGAGAATGAGAAGATCTATCCCACTTACATCCTGATCAACAATATTCAGGCAAGTTATCTTCTTCCCCCAGACCTCAAACGATTCCTGGAGGGCCAGCAAATCAACTCCGTTCTCTATATTCCCCTGAGGGTGAACGAAGTCGTCCAATATTTTTTGGTCTTTGATGCCCAGGCGCACCACCGAGGATTTACAGACGAGTCCATCGAGGTCCTCGTCTTCTTCGGCAAGGAGTTAATGAAAGGGCTGAGATTGGAGAAGATGGACGACATCCTTCATGATTTCAAGAATCCAGCTATCGCAGCTGCCGGATTTGCCAAGCGGGTCCAAAAAATTTTGCAAGATGGAGAATACCCTTCAAAGAAGGAGAAAGTAGATCAAGCGCTGGAGATTGTTTTGAAAGAGACCTCCCGTATCCAAGAATTAGCTCTTACCCTCCACGGGGAGGTTAGAGAGGAGGTCGTGGATCTGACGGAGAAATTGAAGAAGAGATTTCTGATCAATGAAGAAGCGATGAAAGAGTTAAAGCGGGAGAACATTGATCTGGTTGAGCGCGATCTGGAATCTCCTCTATGGATTCGATGTTTTCCTCTCCATATTGAAAGGGTTCTGGACAACCTCCTCAACAACGCCTCCAACGCCATCCCCCCGGAGGGGGGAGAGATTTCTATCCGATCCTATCAGAAGGATTCTTGGGCCGTGGCTGAGATTGCCAACACTGGTAAAATTAGAGAAGAAGACCGAGACCGGCTCCTTCTGGGCGATGGCAAGGGCAGAGGGCTTCACATCACAACCCGATTAGTCAAAGGCATGGGGGGGAAGATGGAGGTGGAGTCGAAGGAATATCTGACGACATTCCGAGTGATGTTCCCGCTTGTCACGGAAGAGAACGCTTAGCTCTTTGCGCTATGCGGGTTGATAAATGGAAAGATTCTACTGTTCCGGATGCAATAGATTCTATCCCGTTGCTCCCACGATTTGGCGATGTGAATGCGGTTCGTTCCTTGACCTCGAATTCAAACCAAATTTCTTAACCAAAAAGATTCTGAAAAGAGATTCCACCTTATGGCGGTATCGGGAGGCCCTCCCTATACTCCGGGATGAGAATATCCTTTCGATGAGAGAAGGGTTCACCCCACTGGAGGAGATGGATTTCAATGGCCATCGAATCCTTTTAAAAATCGACTATCTCTTTCCAACTGGATCCTATAAGGACCGTGGGGCAACGGTCCTCATCAGCAAAGTGAAAGAACTGGGGCTCAAAAAAGTCATTGAAGACTCATCGGGAAACGCTGGCTCAGCAATTGCGGCTTACTGTGCCAGGGCACAAATCGAATGTGACATTTATGTTCCGCAGACCACTTCCGCAGGCAAGCTTGTCCAGATTCAAGCCTATGGGGCTGACTTGAAGAGGGTTGAGGGTTCGAGGGAGAAGACGGCCCAGGTGGCCATGGAGGCCGCCTCCAGAATTTATTATGCTAGTCACTGCTGGAATCCATTCTTCCTCCATGGCACAAAGACTTTTGCCTTCGAAATCTGGGAACAAATGGGTTGGAAGGCACCTGATGTGCTGGTCCTTCCTGTGGGACATGGGACATTGTTCTTGGGTGCCTATATGGGGTTCAGAGAGTTGAAGGAGGCAGGGATGGTAAGGAGAATCCCCCGATTGGTGGGTGTTCAATCGGCATCCTGCGCCCCTCTTTATCAGGCCTTTAAGAAAGGATGGCGAGAGACGCGACCCATCGAGAAGAAAGAGACCATGGCCGAGGGTATTGCCATTGCAGAACCTATTCGGGGAAGGCAAATATTGGAGGCCCTCAGGGATTCGGATGGGGAGATTCTAACTGTTACGGAAAGGGAGATTGAAGCTGCTACGAAGGAGATGGGGAGAAGAGGTCATTTCATCGAGCCCACCTCTGGCGCCACTGTCGCGGGATTGAAAAAATATTTGAAACATATTAAAAAAAAGGTTATTGTTACAACTTTGACGGGCATGGGCTTGAAGGCGGCAGGGAAGATCAGCCATCCCAATATTTAACTTGACAATCTTTCAATAGAGGGTTAAATAACTTTTTGTTTTTTCGCAAATATCAGATTTTATTGATCCAAATTCACAAGAAATGTTTTTAGGAGGTGTGTCTATGGGGCGATGGTACGGTGACCGAACATTGTTTTACATTCTTTGCACGGTATTGGTTCTATCATTCTTAATGCCCTCCTTCCTCTTGGGGCAGGAGAAGAAGAAAGAGGATGAGAAGAGACCTGAAAGATTGATCGAGATGGCGGCGGAATACCCGGTGGTGGAAGTTCCCACGCAAGAAGATGTATCCTTGGACCTCATCTTCCACAACAAAGGCAAATCCAACGAGAACGTAGATATTTGGATTGATTCCTCCCCAAAAGGCTGGAAAGCGAGAGTT
>Ga0209427_10003267_pt1 | contig 19048 bp, 25 predicted proteins | sample DeeMarSWOR136_30_FD_187465 | JGI IMG/M metagenome (GOLD analysis project Ga0209427, IMG submission 187465) | Marine sediment microbial communities from White Oak River estuary, North Carolina - WOR-1-36_30 (SPAdes) (version 2) | ecosystem: Environmental > Aquatic > Marine > Intertidal zone >...
GGGCATGGGTATGGGCATGGGTATGGGTCGTGGTATGGGAATGGGACGCGGCATGGGTATGGGTCGTGGTATGGGAATGGGACGCGGCATGGGTATGGGAATGGTAACTCCCCAACCTGGAGCGCCGATGGTTGCCCCTCCACCTATGCAACCTTTAAGTCGAGAAGATGAAATTAAATTACTTAAAGACCAACTAAAAGCTATTGAAGAAGAAGTTAGTCGTTTAAAGTCCCGTCTTAATACATTAAAAGAAGAGGATAAATAAACTACCTCACGCTAAAGCAGTGAGGCTTGTAGCTGTACTTGGTCTCAGTCCTCTTCCCTGCAGAAGAGTTTCAACCTCATCGCACGCTACCACATGGGGGCGTTTACCAGACCCCTGCCCAGTAATCCTCATATAGAGTCGGGCTATATCTGTTTACTCCTCCTCATCTTTGCGGTCATTAACCGTTTCCACTTCTCCGAGAGGTGTGCCTTGAGACCATGTACCTATATCCCAGAACACATATTTAAAAGGGGAGAGACCCTAGTACAAGTGAAACACACCCTCAATTCCTCCCCACCCTACAGGGCAGGGGCTTCCTTGAGGGGGAATAAGTGAGATTGACTCTCTTCAACTTTCTTTTTTTACTTCATTTAAATTTTGGATCTTATCTTTCATTCATTATTTTTTTCATGTTATCTGATTTGAATTTGCGGAGAATGAACTCGTGGTCCATGTAACTAAGTTTTACTATTTTATTTTCTTCTAAGAGCTTATTTATAACTTCTTCGGGTTGTAAACCTCTTTCAGAAAAAAACTTGTGTGCATAATCGACCATCATCGGATGAACTGAAGTTATTGCTAGAAATCCGTGAATGGGATCTTCTGAAACACTATCAAACAAAGCTTCTTCATAACCTGTAAGTAATTCCACATGTTTCTTTCCTAAGTGATTTGAGAATATTTCATGAGCCATAAAAATAGTTTTTTCATCTGCGGGTTCAACCCATTGTTCTGCTGGAGGTCTCGTGGGTATTGCGATATAAGCAATATCCACCTTCATTCTTGAAAGAAATTGAGCCATTTTGGTGATTTCATCCTCTTGGTCATTAATCCCTTTAATGAGCATCGTCTCCGTTATGATTCGTCCCTTATATTTTTCCGAAAAATCTACTATGCCTTCTAATATTTCATCGAGTTTTAGCTTTGGATGTGGTCTATTAATCTTTTTCCAGATTTTTTGAGTTATTGCATCAACCTTTATAGATATAGTATCTCCATAGTATAAGTCGTCTTTAACATCATCTCGATAAAGTAAAGACGCGTTTGTAATGACTGCCACTTTTGTAAAGCTTTCTCTTTTTATTTCAGCGATTTCAAAACCTAGATTTTTGTCTAATGTTGGTTCTCCGTCAGGGACAAAAGTAATATAGTCTATGGGCGCGTCAAACTTCTTAGCTTCTATTACTATTCTTACAAGTCCCTCGGGGTTGTAGTACTCGTTACGTTCGATTTCAAAATGTTGAGTCCTACCAAGCTGACAATAAACGCAAGAATAACTGCAATTTTTGTAAAGTACATTGTTAACTCCAAAAGACCTTCCTAATCGTCTCGATGGAACAGGTCCAAATACAACTTTTTCAGTCATTGAAGCTTCACCTGAAGTGTAAATGGCATTTGCGTTATTTTTCACATATTGGGATAATGTCTGTGCTTATCAACATTTCTTGAAACGTTACAGAAAGATTTTGAAAATGCTTTTGTGACGCCAGCATTGAAACATTATATTTGTATTGATTATAGATATTAATATATGAGGAAAAAGCACAATTTAAGTGCGGGGTTTTCTGTAAGTTAGTTTCTCGGCAAAACTCTTTTAAGTGAGTTTTTCCGCAAGAATCTTGAGGATCTTTTTAAATGAAAATGTAAAAATTGATAGGTGAAAGAAAGTGAGAAAAGAGATCACAGTTGTTGGCGTAATAATTTTGGTGTTTGGACTGGTTTTAGCAGTTGCGGGAACGAGAACTACCTATCAAAGCGTTGAATATACTGAAAATCTACTCGACACTTCTTACACGCTTCCAGGAAATTACTATGTGTATTGGTACACGGATCTAGATGCAGGAGATAAGGTATCAGGTTCGATAGAAACCACCCAACCAGTGAACTTCTTCATATTTTCGGAAAGTCAGTTTTCGGACTGGCAAACGACGTACTCCTACTCACTCAACGCACCTTCTGTTGTCACAAGACTCAATTCACAAAGTATGGTATTTAGCGTTACAGTCCAGTCCACAGATACGTATTATTTAGTTGTTTATAACGATGGACTCACAAGTTGTGAAATAACTTCAATACAAGTTGACAGAGCTTACTATGAAACAGTAGAGCGTCGAGATTATACATTAAACATGATCGGCGGAATATTGGCTTTAGTTGGGATTGTTATAGCAGCAGTTGGCGCTACACGAAAAGAAGTTGAAAAAGAAGCTCCACTACCTACTCCAGTTGAACCCGCACAAGTAACAACTAAACCTGAGCCGATAATAGAACCAAAACCGGAGTTTTGTCCTTCCTGTGGTTCGGAAGTTCCAGCTGGTACGGAATTCTGTCCGCACTGCGGCTCTGCAGTTTAGTTCCCTTTTTTTAATTTTTTGTAGCTTTGCGTCAGCGGCACTCTATTTCTTCATAGGTAGAGCGAATTTCTCTGCAAGGAGTTTTACTTGTTCTTTTGCTTCCCAGAATTGACGCGGAAAGTAGATCTCAATGATTCCACGAAGCCTAAAACTAATATCATTGAATTCATTAATAAATGTCTGGGCATCATCCTTCGTCATTGTGTCCTCTATAATTGTTTTCGACTTTTCAATGATGTTTTCAACTGTCGTCTGCTCCACTTCTTCGATAAATTGACTAAAAGTAGCAATAGGGGAAATTATTTTTTGTAATCTGACAACTGTCGTTTTTCCCACATCTCGAACTTCAACAAATCCCGTTCTTTCTAAGATTTCTAAGTTCTCACGAACTATTGAAGTATCGAGTCCAGTGAATTTTTCTAATACGCTTGCAGCGGCGCATCCACCAAGCCCGATTGTCGTCATCAAGAGTTTCATGCGTTCTTCTGAAGAAAACGCTTCTACCACATCGCAGCATAATGGCTTTGGCACGAACTTTAACTTTGACATACAATTCCCTCTATATATAATATAGAATCGTTTGCATAAAACCTTTAGTCAATAATCTAAATTCACTTAATTCATAAAAATTATGGAAGAGGAAATGTTCTACATCAGATTTTCTGCTAAGAAAATCTTAGACTTTGCAGAAGTCTTTCTGCAATTAGTTTCAATGCTACGGCAGCAGGACTCTCTGGTGCATAGGTAACAATTGGTTCTGCTTGGCCAATAGAATATGGTACATTCTTATCGAGTGGGATCTCTCCAAGCACTTCAACGTTATTTTTTCTGGCTATTTCGAGTATCTGGGCTTTTGACGGTTCATGCAAATCCGATTTGTTGATAACAAGTCCAATCCCCAGTGGAAAATGTTGTGCAATATATGTGATCCTTTCGAAAGCTTTCATTGCAGAAGGTGTTGGCTCGGTTACGATGATGACGAAATTCGCGCCCGTTATCGCAGCTATTACTGGACATCCCGTTCCTGGTGCACCATCAACTAAAAGCAGGTCAGCATTCACGCTCTGTGCCTCTTTTCTGCCTCGATTTTTGAGCTCTGTAACAATTTTGCCAGATCCTGTTTCCCCAATAGCTATCTGTCCCGTAATTATTGGAAATCCATCTGTATTGTTCTGTGAACTGATAATTTTCCCTCCTTTTACCGCTTGGATCTCTATTGCCTCTTCTGGACAAATTATTGCACATTTTCCACAGCCTTCACAGAGATATGGTATGATTATTGGTGGTTCTTCCAAATCGGGTTGCATTATTGCGTTTTCACTGCAAGATTCAACGCATTGTCCACAATAGATACATCTGTCAGCAAGGATGAAAGCTTTTTCTGACACCTCAATTTCGTCTTCAACTCTTTCATCATCCTTTGCGCTCAAGAGCAATGCTAAATTTGGTGCATCGACGTCGGCGTCCAACGCCACAAGGGTTAGATTATTTTCCTGAAATAAAATGGCTAGTGCTGCAGCAACTGAAGTTTTTCCAACTCCGCCTTTTCCCGAGACTATCACAACTTCTTTCATGTCAAGAGCAACTCCTGAGTTTTTTCTGCCAGTTGAATTAATATTTTCCCGCTTGCGGACTCTGGATTATAATTCACTATGGGAATTCCTTTGACATAGCTTTTAATTAGTTCATCATCGTATGGAATTCGCGCTAGCAACTCCACTGATTTTTTTTGGCATGTTGAATCAATTATTTTACTATCCGCAATATCTGATCGATTTAGCACTACTTTCGAATTAAGCATCATGACGTTCTTAGTCAGTTCTATTATGAGATCTAAATCGTGAGCTCCAAAGGGTGTCGGCTCAGTTACAGCTAATACGAGATCAGCCCCTTGCAATGCACGGATGACGTCACAATGGGCACCTGGGGCAGTATCGATTACCACAATATCATAGTCATTTCCATTTTCTTTGACTTTCTTAAATGCCCTCTCTCTTGCAGCATCTACTGCGATAGCAGATTCTGGTTCTCTCAATTTTAACTCGCCACTGACAATATCAACACCATTATTTTGCCCTTCATATGTATAACCAACGATCTTTTCCTTGTCTACTATTGCGTTGGATGGGCACACTAATTGACATACTTCACAACCTGTGCAAATTTCTGGGAACAAAAGGGGTGGCTTATCGCCTACCTGCAGTATAGCGTGAGCCCTACAATATTCTGCACACTTCCCACAAAATGTGCAGTTTTCTAAAATAAATTCTGGAAGAAAACGTTTGATAACTTGTTCATCCTTTAATTCGGCATCCAAAAGAATGGCGACATTAGGACTGTCAACATCACAGTCGATGATTAAAACTCTTTTGCCCATATTTGCAAACTGGGCTGCAAGATTAATGGCTACAACAGTTTTACCAGTGCCACCTTTGCCGCCAGTGCATGCAAGTATCGGTACATCAACTGGCTTCCTATGGAAGATTTCTGATGGAAGAGATGTCATCTTTCTTCAACTCCTACATTTTAATAATTCTCTTATCAAATGCTTAAGAGTTAATTATGAAACACCAGCCTTTTTTGGTTTCGTTGGCTCTTCTAAGGACTTATATTTACCAGAAAGATAGCGATCAATTGCTTCTCGAACAGTCAAATTAGGATCACATTGGATAATATCAAAACCTAAAGAGCCCAAGGCTGTAAAAGCACTTGGACCGAAATTTTCAGCTATGGCAACACTACACCCTAATTGGGAAAGAAACTGGGTGGATTGAATTCCAGCCCCACTGCGTGCATTTCTGGCATCATTTTCATATAATTCAACGTTGATTATCTTCTTCTTGTTATCATCCACTTCAACAACTGTCCACATGAAGCACCGACCGAAGCGTTCATCAACAGGTGAATCCAGTCCTTCAGGCAAGCTTGATGCTACGCCGATCTTCATAAAATCTCCTATTCTTTTGATGTTCATTACCAATTTTGGCCGCCACCGCCGCGTCCACCGCCACCACCGCCGCCGCGTCCACCGCCACCACCGCCGCCGCGTCCACGTCCTGCACCTCTACCTGCGCCACCGCCCATTCCTGATTTAGCTCCCGCTGTTGGGCCTGTAGTGGAAGTTAATGTCCCTGCAAGATATTGATCTATTGCCGCCTTCACTGTTGCGCCAAAAACACCTGTGTATGTCTGGACACCCAGTTGTTGGAGAGCCGTAAAGGCATTTGGCCCCACGTTTCCTGTTAACACTACGGTTGCGCCCGAGTTGACGACCAACTGGGCTGCTTGAATGCCTGCACCTGAAAAACTTTCTGTAGCCGTATTCGGAATAACTACGACATTTCCTATTTCTGAATCGTAAATTGTGAAACATGCACATCTCCCAAATCTGGGATCTACAAGGACTTCTAATCCACCTGGGGGTTGAGAACTTATTGCAATCTTCATTTTCTATACCACATTTCTACTTTTTTCATAAATTTTAGGCATCCCTAAACAATTATTGTGTGCCTATGCACAATATTACAGTTTGAATATTTATTTGTTTTTCTACATACATTGTGAAATATTACTTTGAATTCAACTTACACAATGCAGTTTATTTGCTGTTGACAAAAAAACTCTATTTGTGTCTTATTATGTTTATGGAACGATAATGAGTTCCCTCCCCTCGATTAACATTCGAGCGACTTTCTCTCTCGCGCTTTGTAAGAGCCTCCATATTGTGCCTCTTGAAACTCCCATCTGTGTTCCAGCTTCCTCCTGCATCATCCCCTCCATATCTACCAGCCTCAAAACTTCCAGTTCAGCGAGCGTCAAAAAAATTGGTTCAGGATTGGTCGTTGTTCCTTTGGGAATTGCTGGAACAAAATTCTTGATGGCTGGATTAAACACTATGTTTCTTGATTTCATAGGTCTTCCTGGACCTTTTCCCCTTCTTTTTCCCCTTCCACCTCTCCATCTCGGCATAATAGTCACTCTTATATGCGTCTGTGTTTTACTTTATGATTATGTTCAATGTCACAAAATATTGTGATTTTAGTTCTAATTAATCTTGCTATGTTCCCAAAAACCTGCCAGCAAAATAATATACCTGCTATAATTAAATAGACCTTGAAATGCTTAGTTTTTACGTTCTTTTTGATCGTTCTTTCTCCAACTTCAGCCACCATTCGGGAACTTTTGCATCTTCAACCATGTCCCAGTAATCGAAGGGCTTAATGTCCAAGACTGGTGTACCGTCATAAGCATCGAGACCGCGAACTGTTAAGACATTTTCTTCTATTTTTAAGAGTTCGACTAAAGCAAGTCCAATTGGATTAGGACGATTTGCTATTCGAGTTGCAAAGACGCCAAGCAGGGGCATATCCATTCTGCCTCTCGGATATGCTTTTAGCTTTTTCTCTTCGTTTATAATTCTCTCCAAGAAAAAAAGAATGAATAAATGAGAAAACTCGTTGATTCCATCTAAGGCTTCTATCAGATCTTCACGAAGAATTATTTTTGAAATATGGCTTCTCCTCTTTACTTGCTTTCCGAAAGTTTTCGTTCTTACAAAACCAATAGGCTTCAACTCGATTTTTTCAGTGGCTGACATTAAACGTTCATCTCTCTATTCCTGAAGGTGCTTTTTTAGTGATCGGGGCAAAAGCTTAAGGGTCCACAATTACAAACAGTACATCTCCATTGAGCCAATGCTAGCATTCTCCTCTTTTTTCCAAAATATTAGACCTTTTAGAATTATAGAATTCTACAAACTATCCGAAAGAATCGGGATATTTCATCTAAATTTCAATATAACCATAATTTTTGCTGCAAAGAGATAAATAAAACATTTAGATATGTGCATCTTAGTCAAATCAACAATTTAGTTATATGTGTTGTATCTATGAATCCTTCCGAATTAACCCCATCTTGTACCAAATCGATGGAGGCCACCCCTTATGGTTATCAAGAGAGTTTTAAAAGAAGGTCTGCCTGTACTTTTCTTTGTCGCTATAGGGGGAGCTCTCACCGGATTTATTTTAACTAGAATGGAATCATATCTTCAATCTATTGCTGGCTTATTCGTTATACTTCCAGCTCTGTTTGCGCTACGCGGAAATATAAGCGCATCATTAGGATCACGTATCGGCTCAGGTTTTGCCACTGGTGCTATAACAACGAATCTTAGAGGAAATAAAGAACTTTTTGAGAATATTAAAGCATCAATTTTGTTATCTTCGGTTCTTTCTGCGGCTGCTGGTGCGATCGCCGTGATATTCTTATATGCTTATGGAATAAGCGGCATTAATCCTTTAGTAATATTTCTTATTGCCCTCTTTGGAGGATCAACCAGCGGATTAATTTCACCCTTATTCACTATTCTCTTGGCTAACATCGCATTTAGAAGAGGTCTCGATGTTGACAATATCTTAAATCCTGTTATTACCGTAACCGGTGATATTCTTACTATATCGTGTATATTTCTCGCAATTCTGCTAATAGTTGGACTCTAGGTGAAAGTTATGCAAGTCTATAACGTTCGACGAATTGTAAGGGAAAGCATTTTCGTCATTTTAATCTGCATCGTTTTAGATTTGCAAGCAGGAGTACTACTTGACTTAAATCTAAGCTCTTTTCTCCAGTGGACTGCTTTGCTTCTTTTAATTCCTTCATACCTCGCTATGGGCGGAAATATAGGCACTATATTAGGTTCAAGATTAACTTCTGCGCTTTACTTAGGTACAATAGAGCCAAAATTCACGAAGTGGACTAAAACTGCTAAAGAAAATTTAGCTGCAAGCTTGTTGTTAGGATTATGCTCCTTTTTCTTTGTTGGAATGGTAACATTTGTTGCTTCAGTACTCTTAGGCTTAAGTTTTCCAGATGTCGGTAGGCTACTTCTATTAACAGTAGTTTCTGGTTTCCTTTTGATTGCGTGTTTGTCTCTTTTGACATTCTTTACCGCTATTTTGGCATTCCGTCGTGGCTTAGACCCCGATAATATTGTTGCTCCTATAATTGCAACGTCAGGTGACTTAATTGGAGCGGTGATTTTTGTAATACTGCTGCCTATACTATTTTAAAAATCTTTTTTGCCTTAAGATTATAAAAGATGAATAACCGTTTATTTTACTCGTTAAAAAGAATCTAAGAACTAATTTGTACATTTAATGAATCAATTAAATTGCAGGTCCATTAAAGTTAGGATTCGAATGAGAAATCTTTTTAAGACGTTCATATCCGTCTTCTGGTCCACGAGTAATCAATAGATCTCCTGAGATTATTTTTGTCTTCGCATTAGGACCGTATATCCATTTTTTGCCTCGTCTTATCGCAATAACTCGCATGCCGATAGCAGAATGCAATCGCAGTTCTCCTAATGTTTTTTGATCCACCATAGATTTTGATTCTACCTTAACCCTAAAGATTTTCTCATCAGCATCAGCCAAGGCACTCGCAATTATTGGATGGACATCCAATTTGCGCAATATTATCTCAACGATCTGATCTGCGGCATTCGAGATGTTTTCTGCTGCTGTTGCTAACTGCAAAATTCCTACAAGTTGTTCAGCGTCTTCTTTGTCACGGGCTGCTAACATAGCCATCATCGTTATCTGGTATTTGAGTTTATCCATTTCTTCTTCTAATTCGTGGACTTCTTCCGCTAGTTCTTCGTTATTGAATAACACAGCAGAGTATGCTAAATCCACTATCAGTTCACTTATATCTTTCATCTCAGTCAAGATCTGCTTGATTCCCATTGGCTCGTATTTAACGGGTTCTTGAATATCTTCTAAATCTTCTATATCCTCGTTACTCCCTTCAGACAACTAAATCAAATTCCTCCAAATATAATGGATAAAAAGCGTTGAAAAAGTGTACCCAAAAGTAAGTAAAAAAAATATACCACTAAAATAAATTCCTCAAGGCTATATTGAAACATGTTCTATCATGTTCCTTATTGTGCTCAAATGTAGTTAACAGATACTTTTAGTATTAATTTTTTTTGGTAAATTGGGCTTCACTAATTAAGTATGAATTTTTTGAAAAACAGTTTAAAAACAAAGGGTTTAGGTAGATTAAATCTCTTTTTGTCGTTCTTTTCTTTCATAATGTTTTTTTGCCTTCTCTCTTATCAGTTGAACATATTCTTTTGCAGTTAACAGGTTTGATAAATCAAACTCTAGATTACTGGGTTTTATCTTAAGAATCCAACCCTCTTTGTACGCCGATTTATTAACAATTTCCGGCGAAGCTTCAAGTTTTTCATTTATTGCAACAATTGCTCCCCCAACAGCTGGGATTATATCGAGCACTGTCTTTACTGATTCAAGTGAGCCAATCTCTTCTCCAGGAATTGCCTCATCGCCTACTTGTTTTTCAAGTTCAAGAAACAAAATGTCGCTCAAAACCGTTTGAAAATAATCAGTTGCACCTATGACTACTATTTCATCATCTTTAGATACCCACATGTCGTCTTTAGAGTAGAATAACTCCTTTGGAAATGTTAAAATGAATTTTTCTATAGTAACCTTGAATTTATCCTCTTCTTCAACTACATTAAAAATCATAATATTCCCAACCTTATTCGTCTTTTGGCCTTATTCTCATCAAAATTTCATCCACTTTTTCAGCGGTCAATTCTGCTATTCTTCGAGCGATTTTCATTCCATTGTTTCCTAATTCAACTACTTCTTCTGGATTCAGTCTGATGTCCATTTCTTTCATGACTTTCTTTACATCTATTATAACTGTTGGTTTACCACTATATTTTTCTGTGCCAAGAGAAGAACACTTTTTTTCGCACCCATCAAGGCAAATTGTAGGAAAGAATTTTGCAAAATTTTGTTCTCCTTCATCTCCTGCAAGAAATAACGGTAAGCACATTATTACTGTACTTTCAGGTCTAAGTTCTTCAACGACAAGACGTGCAGCTATTCGTGTTAAAGTCCCCTCTGGGAGTGCTTCACCACTACAAGCGATAATCCCGACCTTTTTAGGCGTCATAGTTTCAAGAAAATCTGGCATAAACAAATAACCTCACTATTTACCATCAAGAAGTTTATCAACTTCTTCTACAACCCGTTCTGCAACTTTGCGGGCAAGTTTTTTTCCTTTTTCATCTAAGAATGTGACTTGTTTTGTACGGAGTTCTTTATTTTCTCTTAGTACGTCCATGACCATAACTGATGCGTCAGAGGTACGTCCGATAGATCGTTCTATATCCCTAAGAGAACAGGCTTTAGCACATCCGTCAATCGATAATACAAAATTAGTAGCTGATAACTCAAGTGCTTCTTGATCATCAATCTGAAGTAATGGCAAGCAAAAGGTTGAAGTTGCTTCTGGTCTTAGATCATTTACAACTATATATGTAGCATGCCTACCAACTGTTCCAAAAGGTTTTCCAATTCCACTACAAGGTAAAATTAAGACTTTTTTTTCCAACTTTTTCACCTATAGCATGTTTCATAGTTTTGCTTGAGAAATCAATTCTTGTAACTCTTCTCGTCTGGGAACTCGACCCATTGAAACAACATCACTATTAATGATAATTACAGGAGTTAGAAAAACGCTTTTTTCCTTCGCCATTTCTACATAGGGTGCAAGTTTTTCGTCAATTGCCTTGATATCGCGTTTTTCAAACAAGTTACGATAGTCAAGATCAATTCCCATTTTCTCAGCAAACACCTCTGCTTCCACAATTTTTCCATATTTTTCTGCTTCTTCGGAGCCTGCATAAATGCGTTCAATTTCCATGTCAATACCCTGTTCCTTTTTTAACTGCTTTAACATTCTGTAAACTCTATGACAACGAATGCATGGAGGATATGGTCCTATCACTTCAACTTTTAGTTGCATTGTTCATCCTTCTCCTAAGACCTTTCGTATAGCAGCTATAAATTCCTCTTTATGAGGAACTTCACCTTCAGCTATGATGAACTCCCCAACTACAATAGTTGGCGCAAGTTGTACGTCCCATTCTTCAGCTTCTTCTGTAAGGCAACTGACTCGGCGTATATTCACTTTATCGCCAAAATATTCATCTTTTATCTTCTTAGCAACCTTTGCAGCCCGATGGCAAACAGTGCATGGCGGTTCAGTTTCGAAAATAATCACATCAACTGATTCAGGCATCATATTTTTCCTCCATCATCAATTATTCCCATTCAAGTTCAATGTCAATCATTTTCTTCATTGTTTCTCTGCTAGGTGTCAATCCTATAATAAAATATGTTTCGTTGATAACTATAGCTGGCGTAAGTTCGATGTGATACTCTTCAAATTTTTCCTTTGCTGATGGTCCAATGTACTTTTCTACTTCTACTTTGTCTCCGTATTCTTTTGCAATCTCATTCACGAAATTCAAACAAATCTCACATTCTCCACATACTGGCTCTCCAGAAAAAAATTCTATGAGAACGGTCATATTACGCTACCTCCGCTTTAAGTTGTCGGAGAAATGATCGCTTTTTCCTCCTCGATATCTTTCATGGATCGCTTGTGAGCAATGTAGGCACCTATAACGGCGACTGCCAGAAGTCCAAGAAGAATTATGTCATGATATTCACCGTAAAGATTGCCTCCGACTGCTGCACCGGCTGTAGTGAACTCAATCAATATCGGGAAGAAGAGAAATCCAAGTAATATCGAAAAACTATAAACTCCGAAGGCATAGACTAACGTTCGTTCCCATTTGAGCACACGTACAACTACCATAAGCGTAGCGATACTGATTGTTGGTGCTGCTAGCAAGAATACGAGTGCTGCGCCTTGGCTCATCCCAAGTGCTAAAAATGTAGCTGCCAATGGAATTTCAACGGGAGGGATGACAAATAAAGGAATTCCTATAAATGCCGCGAGCAGATAAGCACTCAAACCTGTTGAGCCCATAGTACTTTCAATCCAGACAGGTGGTATTACGGTTCTTAATAATGCCGCTACGAACACACCTACCACAATCAGCCAGAGTATCTCTTTGACATAGTCCCAGGTATACGTCATAGCCTTTTTCATTCTCGAAACAAAAGATACCACGACTTGTGGTTTCATTCGTTGTACTTTTCGTACTTTCTTTGCCTCTTCTTGCTCTTCCTTGCCAAAAACTAGGTCCACGACGATACCAACTGCTATTGCAATAATTATTGCGCCAACAATCCGTGCAATTCCGAGACCCACCGACAACAAACTCATAGTAAGTAAAACGCCAACTGGGTTTATAGATGGTCCTGCAATGAGGAAAGTGACAGCGGGACCAACACCAGCACCTCGTCGTCTTATACCTGCGAATAATGGGAGTATTGCACAAGAACAGACACCTAATAAAGCACCCGCTGCGGTTGCTGTAACATAAGCATACCATCTTCCGCTACCTAAAAGTCGCAAAAAAGTATCTCTTGAAATAAACTCACTAAAAATTCCAGCCACAATGAATCCAACAGCTATACACCACCACGCATGGGAAAAATACTCAATAGCTATAGCCCACGTGCTAGTTAATACTTCAATAAGAATTGCCATTTTTCTAAATCCCCGTTAGATTAGTTTTAATTATCGTCATATAACGATATGACTATGCTTCTATTTAATAACTTTGTGGTCAACTTTGAATTGCAGAACCGATATATAAAAATATAGTTAATAACCGATAAATATTTAAAATTCATACTAGGCTTAATACTTAAGAAGTTTGTTAATTTCACGTTAACAGTTAATAGAAATAATTTCTTGCTCTCGTAAGTTAAAAGCGGTACGGAGGAAGTTATATGGACAAAATTCGAATAAAAATTTTTCTCCCAACGAGGTCTTGTGCTTGCTCATATGCTGATTTTATCGATAAGGTAGATAGAGTCTTGAAGAAGTATAAAGAGCATCTATATGTTCAATCAATATCTTCTTATGCGCCAGAAGCTGCCCAATATGATCTAACATACTCTAAAGGGCTTGTTATTAATGAAACAAATATACTCGGTCCATTAGCTACTGAAGCTCAAATGGACGATGCTATCGTGAAGGAATTGAAGCAGTTAAAAGCAACTCCCAGGTAAAACGAGAGTTACCCGCACGGATTAAGAGTACTTGTAGGAAGCGTCATCCATCAAGGAGGAGTAGTTCACTAATAGACTTAGTGATTTTTCAATCTCTCATCTACAATTTCAAGCTTTTCTTCACAGTATCTCACAACCTCCTGAGCACTCATCCCAATCAAATAACGCTCATCATCCCTGATCGGATTACCGCCGAGATGTAATTCTTGGAGGTGAGTGAGAGTCTCCAATCCTTTGATGTTTTTTAAATTGTTGTTTCTTAGGTCTAAATATTGAAGGGTAGTAAGCGTCTCAAACCCCTTAATGTTTTCTATTTGATTATCATTAAGATGGAGTTCTCTTAGATTATAGAGTTGATCAAATCCCTTGATCTCTTTAATCTGATTACCATTAAGATCTAGTATCTGAAGGTCATGTAGATGCTTCAAACCTTCAATCTCTTTTATGTCAACAATTCCTAATCTACTAAGGTCTAGGGTATCATATTTAACAAAAAATCTTGTTCCTCTAAATCTCACGAATTTTGTTTCTATAATTTCTTGATCTGCAATTTTTTTGTCACCTACTGTTTCTTGACAGTACATCACAATGTCTTGAGCACTTTTTTCCATTAAATAACGCTCATCATCATTTATTGGATTAGCTTCAAAGTAAAGTGTTTGGAGGTTTGTGAGTGTTTCAAATCCTCTAACACTTTTTATCTGATTCTCATTGAGGTATAGTTCCCGGAGCATAGCTAACTTGTCTAGTCCTTTAATCTCTTCTATCTGATTCCAAACAAGATCTAGTATTTGTAGTTGAGTGAGGTTCTCCAAGCCTTTAATTTCTTTTATCTTACGATTGTGGCCAAGATAAACTTCTGTTAATTGAATGAGATTCTCTAAGCCTTTGATCTCTTCTATCTGATTTTCTCTAAGGTTTAGTATTTGTAGTTGAGTGAGGTTCTCCAAGCCCTTAATTTCTTTAATCTGATTTCCATGAAGGTCTAGGGCGTAGAGATTAATAAGCGTCTCCAATCCTTTAATCTTTTTTATCTTGCGATTATGACCAAGGTACAACTCTTTAAGTTTCGTGAGGTTCTCAAAACCCTTGATTTCTTTAATTCTATTGCCTCTAAGATCTAATATCTGGAGGTCAGTAAGGTTTTCCAAACCTTTGATATCTGTTATAAGATTATCATGAAGGTCTAGCTTCTGAAGAGTATTAAGATTCTTTAAACCATCAATTTCAGTAATGTCAGTAATCTTTTTATTACTAAGGTCTAGTATGCTTGTTTTTACATAATATTTCGTTCCATCAACCACTACAAATTCCATTTCCATTTTGGCTTGACAATATGCTACACTCTTCTGTGGACTCCTCCCAATCAAATATTGTTCATCACGTCTGATTGGATTCTCCCAGAGGTAAAATTCTTGAAGCATACTGAGATGTTCCAGTCCTTTGATCTCTTTGATCCGATTTACATTGAGGTTTAATAATTGGAGCTGTGTAAGATCTTCTAATCCCTTTATTTCGTTGATCTGATTCCCATCAAGGTGGAGTTTTTTAAGTTGAGTGAGGTATTCTAATCCCTGGATTTCTTTGACCTGATTCTCAGTAAGGCGTAAGTTTTGGAGTTTGATGAGCGTTTCCAATCCCTTAATTTCTTTAATCTGATTTTTACTTAAGTATAGTTCTTTGAGGTTGCTCAGCGTTTCCAATCCGCTAATTTCTTTAATCTGGTTCCACACAAGGTCAAGTATTTCAAGTTGATTGTTATTTTTTAATCCTTTAATTTCTCTAATCCGATTTTCACTAAGATCTAGTTTTTTGAGATCTTTGAGGTGCTCCAGCCCATTGATTTCTCTTATATGATTCTCACCAAGGTATAAATCCTGAAGATTGTAGAGTGTTTCTAATCCACTTATTTCTTTTATTTGGTTTTCACTAAGATATAGGTCTCTGAGTTTAGCGAGATCTCTTAAGCCACTAATCTCTTCTATTTGATTTCTGTGGAGATCTAGGATAAGAAGGTTAGAAAGCTGTTCTATTCCTTTAATCTCTTTGATCTGATTCTTATGAAGATCTAGTGAAGTGAGTTTAGTAAGATTCTCTAATCCACTTATTTCTTTTATTTGATTATCACTAAGTTGTAAAGCGATAAGATTAGAAAGTTGTTCAAGCCCTTTGATTTCTTTAATCTTATTCTCACTAAGGTCCAATTTTTTAAGGCTAATAAGAGTTTCCAATCCACTAATTTCTTCTATATCATTTTCCCAAAGTTCTAGGACTTTAAGATTGGTAAGACCATCCAATCCTTTGATTTCTTTAATATAATTTTTGCTAAGATCTAGCGTTTCAAGATTAGTAAGATTCTTTAAACCTTTTATCTCGGTGATATCAGTAATTCCTTTAAAACTAAGGTTAAGTAAGCCGCCCGTCATATCATATTTAGTTCCATTAATTGTGACATTATTACTTGCCATAATAGGTCACCTCGTTACTATTTTAGTTACTCTTCTCACTTATAAAACATGATTCGTTTATTATAGCTAAGGACTATTTCAAAAAGAGAGGCATGAATTCCTTGTTATCTTCCATCGTTAGATTATCGTATTTTAAAGCTGCTTGCAAAAAATCTTCATACATGTTTATTTTTTTGCATTCTTCAAATTCCTCAGGTTCCACGTGTTATCCTCCTCTAAATTTTCCCTTGTTCTCGTAATAAGCAAATAGAAATTGATACGAGCAAAAATGCAAGAGCAATCAATAGCAATATGTTTCCAAGGCAAAAAATAGTCCCTAATTGTCCAGTTGGAGATTCACACCACCTGAATAGGCAACCAAAACCTAGAATTATAGCTGCAATCCCAATACTCACATCTATTTTGTCTACCGTGTGATCTCCCTCTTTTAATTACGTCTTATATATTGAATTTTCAAAATCATTTGCTACCAATTCGATAGTTAGTTAGTACATATGTTCTAATAAACACACTTTGATGTAACATGGAGATTATTCTCTTTCTAGAGTCTTTTTATGTGATACTAATGCTGCTACAAAAAGAAAGATAGTAAAACATAGAAGAATCACTACATTTATAGTCCAGCTATGTCCTACATACCCCTCAAACGCACATCTATTTAAATTGTGCGCATAGGTAAGTGGTGAAAGCGCTGCAATTATTTGTCCCCAGACTGGCAACTGTTCTAAGGGGATAAAAACCCCACTGATGAAGATGAGGGGCAAGCGCACTAAATTTGCTAACGTCATAATTTCAGATGGTGTATCTGTTGGAATGGCTGAGAATAAAGTGCCCAGTGAAGCAAAACAAAATGCAGACAAAGGTATGCTGATTATCAGAGCATTTGCGCTTATTATACTCACTCCAAATAAAAGAACTCCGAGAATTATTGGAATTATTACCAAAAATATGCCAAATAATAAGCCCGATAAAATATCGCCGATGAGAACCGAATGCAACGAAACCGGCGTAGAAATCAACCGTTCAAAGGTTTTCGTTCGTCTTTCCCATGGCGCTATGACAGGTGTCACAGAAGAGGATGTAAAGAATATCGTAAGAGAGATCATACCAGGAACAAGAGCGTGTGGTGGGAGGTTTCTTCCTACAGAAAATGCAAGAAATAGGAAAAATGGGAACAGAATTCCAAAAATAAGAACCGGGCCTTTTAAATAGTATATGCGTACATCCTTTTTAGCTATAGCGTATATTCCTTGCAATTCTCTTTTAAGATCAACTTTCATAAATTTTGCCCTCATTTACGATTAGTTTTAGAGGTAAGCCTAACAAAAACATCTTCCAATGAAGGTGCGAGCGTGTTTATCGTAATAAATTGGAGATTATTGCTAGCTGCAAATGAATGGAGTTCACGAAGCACTGGGTCTATCTGGGAGGTATATAACCTGAATTTATCGCCAAGCTTTCTTACTTCGATAACACCCTCAATTGTTTCTAGCTCTAATTTCATGTGATTAGAAGACTTGTTAAACGCTACTTCGATCGACTGGGCACTTTGAATCGCTTTCTTTAAGTGCTCTGGCTTATCTATAGCAATTATTTTTCCATGATTTATTATAGCTACTCTGTCACACAATTGATTCGCTTCTTCGATGTTATGAGTCGTTAAAAAAACTGTAGTTCCCTCTTTATTGAACTCTCGAATCAAATCTCTTATAATACGTGTACTCTGAACATCTAGTCCAGATGTTGGCTCATCAAGAAAAAGAATTTTAGGGTCGTTTAACAGCGCCATGGCTAGTATCACCCGGCGTTTTAGACCTTTAGACAATGCCTTAAATTTTGTGTGGATCTTCTTAGAGAGTTCTAGTAATTCTAAGAAATTTTTCGCCTTTGATTCTCTTACAGCCTTAGGGACACCGTAGAGTTCTCCCATTAACATTAAATTATCCCATGTCGAGAGTTCTACATATCCGTTTGAAATCTCTGGCACGATGCCCATGAGTTCCTTAGCAGAAGCTGTTTCTTTTTGAATGTCATATCCACAGATCCGCGCGGATCCTTCACTGGGCTTTGAAATCCCGATCAACATTTTCACAGTGGTGGTTTTTCCCGCGCCATTTGGCCCAAGAAATCCAAATATTTCTCCTTGTTCAACTTCAAAATTGATGTGATCCACAGCTAGGAGATCGCCATAATATTTTGTCAGTTGTTCTACTACAATTGTTCTACTCACTGAAATGTACCCCAACAATCTGATTGTACACTAGCATTATATAAATCTCATAGAGTGAGGTATGGGACTTATTTCACTAACGTAAAGTGACATAGAAGAATGTAATGCGTGGAGTGCTTTATTTAGTAGTTGATATCTTAAATTAAGTTGATTTGAAGCCACTTAAGAGGATAGACGAACTTGATGGATGACAAGGAAGTTAAAGGACAAAATTAAAAATCTAGTGTAATTTTTCTAAGGCGAAGCATTCCCAGATTCTTCTTCTTCTTCTTCTTCTAAACAGAAATCAAGGCTTCCCTTATAAGCTGATGTAGCAGGGCATCCTAAACAATGTTCTAATTCATATTCTTCACATTCATTGCAGTTAAGATCACAAGGCGTCACATCATTATATTTCACTTTGAAGTTAACGGGGAAGTACGGAGGACTGACAAGCCGACCAACGCTGAGAACACTAACGTTTCGAATACCATGAGGCGCACGAAGGATGCATGTACGGAGTATAGTTTCAAGTTGATGTTTATCCTCTGCGAATACCGTAGCAATGAGATCAAATTGCCCTAAGACTGTACTCATTTGAATTATCCGAGGACATTCCTTGAACCGATTTATTAGTTCCCGGGTGCTTGCAGCACCATCTGTTTGAATCAGAAGATATACAACTTCTATATTAAGTTCCAAAATGTTGATTAGCACGC
>Ga0209427_10003268_pt1 | contig 19047 bp, 18 predicted proteins | sample DeeMarSWOR136_30_FD_187465 | JGI IMG/M metagenome (GOLD analysis project Ga0209427, IMG submission 187465) | Marine sediment microbial communities from White Oak River estuary, North Carolina - WOR-1-36_30 (SPAdes) (version 2) | ecosystem: Environmental > Aquatic > Marine > Intertidal zone >...
AAGGCCAGCTCCTCGTAAGAAGGCTGTATCTCCAGCGTATCGCCGCGGACGCGGAAGCGGCCGCGGGTAAAATCGATATCGTTGCGCTCGTACTGCATGTCCACCAGCTTGCGCAGCAGCTTCTGCCGGCCGTAGCTTTCCCCGCGTTTGATACTGACCACGAAACTGCGGTATTCCTCCGGCTCACCCAGGCTGTAAATGCAGGATACCGAGGCCACGATGAGCACGTCGCGCCGCTCAAAGAGGGCCCTGGTGGCGGCGTGGCGCAGCTTATCGATCTCCTCATTGATGTCTATTTCCTTCTCGATGTAGGTATCGGTGCGCGGGATGTATGCCTCGGGCTGGTAGTAATCGTAGTAGCTGACGAAGTACTCCACGGCATTATCGGGGAAGAAATCGCGGAACTCGCTGGCAAGTTGCGCCGCCAGCGTCTTGTTGTGGCAGATGACTAGGGTGGGCCGCTGCACCCTTTCAATGACGTTGGCCATGGTGAAGGTCTTGCCGCTGCCGGTAACCCCGAGCAACGTCTGCCTTTCGAAGCCCGAATTGATGCCTTCCACCAGCCTGTCCACCGCCTGGGGCTGGTCGCCGGTCATCCTGAAGTCGGAAACAATTTTAAAATCTGGCATGGCTGAAACAAAGAGCTTGATACTACACATAGTATATCGCGTTATGGTAATGGCAGCAATGAAACCGAAGATAGCCAGAGGGCCGCTTCATTGCTTTATGAAAATGGGCTGTCAGACGCCTGTCATACCAAAGTACCGGGCAAAGAGTGACCTAAGAGGGATATATATCTGAACACTGGAATGATATTATGCTCTGGAGGAGGTGGAAAATGTCGACGAGAAGTTATCTTGACGCACTGAGCCCGGGGATGAGGGCCAAGCTTGACCCCCTTTTCAGAATGGAGAGGGAGCAGAGAATGACAAGCATTATTTCCATTACCGGGAATGGGTCTGAGCCTGCGTTCCCCAAGTATTCCCTCAGGCCGGGCCGCCGACCCGCCAGCAGCGTGGCGACCCTGCAACCCCCCGCAACCAAAAAGTAAGAGATAAACAGGTCAATGAAAAGCAGGGGGTGGGGTTTTTTGTACCTCACCCCCTTTGTCCCCCTCTCCTTCAAAGGAGAGGGGGATTAATATAAAGAGACGGGCGAGGCCTCTTTTGGACTTACCTTGATTTGAGTTAATCTATATCTATTAGTTTCTTGAAGCGTGGGTCATCACGAAGGTTATCAAAGTCTTTATCTGTTTTAGCCATTTCACGATTTTTCTCATCTTTATTAATGGCTTTCTCTAAATACGGTAGTGCATCGTCTATTTTCCCCTTTAGTGAGTATAAGCAAGCTAAATTATAAAGTGTATTTGGTGCGTCAGATTTCAATTCCAGTGAGCGAATAAAGTCTTTTATGGCTTCATCATGTCTATTCAGATGAAAATAGGTTAGCCCCCTAACGCTTATAACTTCTGCATTATCAGGCTTCAGTTCAAGTGAGCGGTTTAGGTCAGCAAGTGCATCATCGTATCTTTGCAACTTAATCAATGTGATACCTCGACCGTGTAAGACATCAGGTGGTCGGGCATCAGTTCTAAGGAGTTGTTGTAATCAGTAAGTGCGTCATCATATCTTCCTAGCTCTTCATATGTAGCTCCCCGGTTGTTGAGAGTAATCGGGTCATCTGGGGAAATTTTGAGGATTTTATTATATATATCCATCGCATCTTGATATTGGTCCGTGTAATAGTAAGCATTACCCAGCAGCAGCAAAAGACTACGTGCTACATCAGGTTGCGATAGTAATCTTACCTCTTCTATAACCTCATTAAACTGCCTCGCGTGCTCTGGCTTCAGTCTCCTCTGTCCGTTTGCAATAAGCATTTCCTCTGTGGGTAGGCCGGCTTCCTTTAGAGTATGATATAACCTTTCTTTGTAAAGTCCCAAGAGTGCAGCATTTACCTCGTCAAGTTGTAGTTGAAGCTTCTCCTTTTGACCAGCATCCTCTATTTTAGAAATCAAGTCTTCAAGGAGTGCTTTCTTATCTCTCAGCGTTTCACTCGCGTCATGCGCTGCTTGCCTCTTAGCCTTTCGCCAGCGCCATAATTCACGACTTATCCAGCCTATTGCAGTTAAAATGAATGCGGCTAGTGGTAACCAGCCAAAATCCATTTGCTTCCCCTAAAATATTGCAATGCCGCTCACTTATAAATATACTGCATCAGGTGGACATCCAGGAGGCGGCCGAATTTCCGCCCCACCTCTTTCATGACGCCGATGTGCCTGTAGCCGACGGACTCGGCGAGGTGCAGGCTGGCCTCGTTGCCTTCCGTGATGCGGGCAATCAGGGTGTGGAGGCCGGCTTTCCTGCCTTCTTGGATTATGGCTTCGCTGAGCTTGCGCCCAATGCCTTTGCCCTGATGCTCCTCTCTGACATATAGCGAGGCCTCGGCGGTATCAGAGTAAGCACAGCGGTCTGACCACAGGCTGAGAGACGCCCAGCCGACAATCAGGTTATCCTGTTCCGCAACCAGTATCGGGTATTTAGCGCCGTGATGGTCAAACCAGCTCTTCTGCTCCTCATCGGTCTTGGGCTCGGTATCAAACGTGGCCACCGTCTTGAGGATAGCCTCATTATAGATTTCAGTGATAGTGCTCAGGTCTCCGGCGGTCGCTTTCCTTATGGTGAACATTTTTACTTCCCGAAGTACTGCAATGCCAGCTTGACCTTTTCCTCTAAAGATAAATCGGAGGCGGGAGGCAGGGTGGCCACAGCTTTGGCGGCCTCAGGGGCGGAGTAGCCCAGGGCGGTGAGGGCGGCCAGCACATCAGTGTTCTCCCGGGCGAGCTGGGTGGCGGGGGTGGTTATCCAGCCAGCGCCTATCTTTTCTTTCAGCTCAAGCACAATGCGGGTGGCCACCTTCTTGCCAATGCCGGGAATAACCGTCAGCAAATCGATGCTGCCGGTGGCAATGGCGGTCACCAGCTGTTCCACGCTCATTCCAGAGAGCATGGCCAGCGCCAGACGGGGGCCCAGCCCGGAAACCCCGATGAGCAGCTGGAAGAGCGCCAGTTCCTCGGCTGATTCAAAGCCATACAGGGCAACGTTGTCCTCGCGGAGGTGGAGGTGGGTATAAAGCTGAACCTCCTTGCCTACGGCGCCGATGGCGCTCAGGGTGGAGGTGGGCATAAAGACCTGAAAGCCGACGCCGTTAACATTGATGACGGCCCAGTCGCTGCCGAGGGACTCCACCTTACCGTGCAGGCTGGCTATCATCGTTTCTCCTCCTGCCTGGCCAGCAGCTCGCTCAAATGTGCCTCCCGCAGGTGGCAGATGGCTACGGCCAGAGCGTCGGCGGCGTCATCGGGGTGGGGCACTTCTTTCAAACCGAGCTGGAGGCGGACCATCTCCTGCACCTGCGCCTTGCTGCTGGCGCCGTAATTGGCCACGCTCTGCTTAATCTGCGCTGGGGTGTATTCTTGGGTGGGGATGCTCTGGGTGGCGGCGGCGAGCAAAGCCACTGCTTGAGCCCTGCCGATGGCCAGCGCCGAACGGACGTTGCTGGCGACGAAGGGCTGCTCCACGGCGACCATATCCGGCCGGTAATTTTCCATAATGCAAAGAAGCTCCTGGTAGAGATAACAAAGGCGCTCCCCGATAGGGGAGCGCTCCGAAGTGACCAGTGCGCCGCAGTCAATCATGTCTAAATCATCGTTGTGGCTCTCCACCACCCCGTAGCCCATGGTGACCGTGCCCGGGTCAATACCTAACACTCTCATTGCGGGTAACCGTCAGCCGGATGCCTGTAGCTGGTACTGCTCCAGGACAGCATCGGGGAAGTCGGCATTGCTGGAAACGTGCTGCACCTCGTCCAGTTCCTCCAGCTTTTCCAGCAGCTTCATCGTCTGCATGGCGGCCTTATCATCAAGCCGGACCATCGTCTTGGGCACCTTGAACAGTTCTGCCGAGGCGATGGGAATATTCTTCGCTTCCAGCGCCGACCGTACTGTCTCGAGGTCTTCAGGCATGGTGTAGATTTCCACGTAGCCGCTCTCTATCTTCACGTCATCGGCACCGGCATCGATGGCGTTTAAGGCTAGGTTGTCGGCGTCGAGGTTGTCAGTTTTGACTGTGATCAGTCCTCTGGCGTCAAAGATCCAGGACACGCAGCCGCTCTCACCCAGGCTGCCGCCATGCCTGGAAAAGGTGCTCCTGACTTCCTGTATTGTACGGTTGCGGTTATCGGTGAGCGCTTCCACCAGGATGGCCGTGCCGCTCGGGCCATAGCCTTCCAGGACAACTTCGGTGAAGCTGGCGCCTTCCAGTTCCCCGCTGCCCTTCTTGATGGACCGCTCGATATTATCCATGGGCATATTGTTATCACGGGCCTTCTGGACGGCAAGTCGCAGACGGAAGTTGGCCTCCGGATTGCTGCCGCCTTCGCGAACCGCGATTATAATTTCACGTGTCAATTTGGTAAAAAGCTGACCGCGACGAGCATCGACAACGCCCTTCTGGTGTCTGATGGAATGCCATTTTGAATGACCTGACATCGCTCTGCACCTCCTTGGCCGCGAGTCCAGCCCTTGGTGTCTTAATTCTATCACGTCGCCTGCCGGTGGTCAAAGTAGCGGGGTGCATTGTCAAAAGCTGTTTGGGGCTTCTTGTTTCAGCCCCGCTTATACTGATGGACTAACGGTCAGGGGTTTGAACCTCTGGCCATATTTCCGGGCGTGGGCCCGTTTTAACTGCTGGAGCTGTGCCTGGAATGGGGCGGAAGTGATGTTTCCGGTGGACATCAGCAGGGCATCTTCGCGATTGTCCGTGTAGTAGCCACGGCGCAGCCCAACCTGCACAAAGCCATACTTGTGGTATAGATTCTGCGCTGTAAAATTGGACATCCGTACCTCGAGAGTAACGATATTGGCCTTGAGTTGCGAGGCCATGTCTATGATTGACATCAGCAGCATTTCACCGATGCCCTGCCGCTGGTAACCTCGGCGCACGGCGATGTTGGTAATATGGGCTTCATCGGCCATCACCCACATGCTGGCAAAGCCGATGATACATTGACCACTCGATTGAGGCGGTTTTTCCCTGAGGAATCCATTCTGCCGCCACCAGTATTTTAGCTTGGACATCAGGCCGGAGGCTTCTTCCCGGGGAGGTTCTATTTCTGGCGTTTCCGCCTTATGGCTGTCATCACAGGCAACGATCAGCTGTGCCAGCGGATTATGCAGCTCGCGGCGATAATCTGGCAGTGGCCACTGGGTAGGGAACGCCTCACGGTCAATCTCGTTGACCTGGGACACATCCTCTTTACACATGAAGCGTGCGTAGTATGCCAAGACCTTTCCTCCGAAATACGTAAATATGTAGTTACGTATGATTTTAACATATTTACGCGCTTCGCCGCAGCGCATTTTATAACTGGGCGCTATCTTTTCTCCTACTCATTCGTTATACTATTAGCACAGGGTAACACCATATAGCATGGTAAATGGATACCCTTAAATGATTGGCTGTATGGAGTTGTCAGGTGCAAGATGAGGAAAGCCTCGTTCTGCGAGCAAAAGAGCGTGACGAGGCAGCTTTAACGCAATTATATGAGGAGAACTTCGATAAGATTTATCGATATATAGTTCTCAAAATAGGAGATAGGACCGAGGCAGAGGACATGACACAGCAGGTCTTTCTGAAGGCATTTAAATCTATCTCCGGCTACAGGTCAAAGGGGAGCCCGTTCTCTTCCTGGCTGTTTCGTATCGCCCACAACCAGGTCGTTGACCACTGGAGAAAAAAGTCAAAACGGGCAACGGTACCTCTTGAGGAGACGCTTGTCGGCAGCAGCAACAGCAACCCCGGCTCCGATGTGGAAAGGAAGATGGATATTGAAAATCTGGTTGCGGCCACCAAACGGCTGACCGGATTGCAGCAGGAGGTGGTTTCACTCCGCTTTGCCGGTGGACTATCGGTGGCACAGGTAGCCAGATTAATGGGCAAAAGCGAGGGCGCCATCAAAGCATTGCAGCACAGCGCCATCGTATCTCTGCGCAAAATGCTGGCGACAGGGTAATGCAATGGAGAATAACAGAGAATTTGCCAATATCTTCGACGAGTGCCTGGAGCGGATTCTCACCGGTGGCGAGACCGTGGAGGAGTGCCTGACCAGCTATCCTGAGCACGCTTCTGAGCTTGAGCCCCTTTTGCAGACAGTGCTCAACGCGAAGCAAGTGCTGGATATTACGCCTCGCTTGGAATTCAAGGAGAGAGCAAGGTACCAGATACTTGCCGAGCTCAGGGATATAGAGGAGAGGAAGCAGCGCCGCTTCTCACTGTTTGGCTGGCAGCCACGCTGGGCAACGGCAGCAATAGCCATCCTGGTACTGCTCGTAGCCAGCAGCAGCACGGTGACTGCCGCCGGTAACAGTATGCCGGACCAGCTACTATATCCGGTGAAACTGGCTACGGAAGAGACGAGACTGGCATTGACCCCATCGGCGCTGGGCAAAGTTGAATACTACGCGGAACTGGTGGATAGAAGGGTCAATGAGATAGTTAGTATGGCGAACAAGGGCAAGCTGGAACAGGTGGAAAAAACCACAAGAAGAATGAATAACCAGTTAATGGCTATGGAAATTCTAGTTGGTATAGAGGAGATTGCGCCAGAGGTTCTTACCATACCACCGGCGGTGCCGGAAGCAGCCCCCGCACCGGACGAGTTGGTAGAAGAGGCACCGGCAGTGCTGGTTGCGCCTGAAGAATCGAAGCCTGAGTTGATGGCCCCGCCGCCTCCCGAAGCTGCCGCTCAGCTACCGCCACCAGCCAGGGCAGGGGAACCGCAGAAGGGAAAGCCGGAGATAACAGCCCCAGCCCGGCCGGTACCGGAGAAAGCGCCCGCATTGGCCCCGGCGCCCGCAGCCATTCCGGCGCTGGTGGATGAGGTAGAGGAAGACAGGGAAAAAGCGGAGGAAGAAGACGAGGAACTAAGTAAACGGGCCAAGCTCAGGGGAATTCTTACCCGGAACGCGGTAAAACACCCGGAAGCCCTGCAGGCGGCATTGCAGGAAGCGCCTGAACCGATAAGACAGGCTCTGCGCAATGCCCTGGAAACGTCCAATATCGAGTATGAAAAGCTGCTCCAGCTTCTCGAGGCGATGGAAGACGAGGCTGAAGATGAGGACTGACTTATTCGCTCATTAAGTGGCTTAAGTAAAAGGCAAAAAATACTGGAGACGTCGAGGGAGTCGCCACTAACCAAGCGGCGACTTTTTCGTTATTTATTAATGGAAAAATAAAAAAGGAGGTTCTCGATGAACAAAAAACTACTATTAGCCGTCGGTCTGGCACTGGTGATTGCCGTGGCTGGACTGGCTGGCTGCGGTCAACAGGGAAGTGTTGCCCTGGGTGAGACTGCGTCAGGTTTAAGGCTCAGCCTGAACAACCAGCAGGAAGGTATCTGGGTGAACGGCAGCGGAAAGGTAAGCGCGGTCCCGGATATCGCCATACTGAGACTGGGCATTGAAGCCCAGGAGGCCAGTGTAGCCTACGCTCAGGAGCAGGCGAACCAGGCGATGAACGCGGTGAAGTCGGTTCTGGATAGCAGTGGCATAGATGAGAAGGATATCCAGACACAGTACTTCAACATCCAGCGCGTGACCCGCTGGGATGAAAGAGAGGGACGCGAGGTGGTTATCGGCTACCGTGTGACCAACATGGTAATGGTCAAGATTAGGGAGATGGGAAAGGTCGGTGCCATCATTGACGCCGTGGCGACCGCCGGAGGCGACCTCACCCGCATCGACGGCATATCATTCACCGTCGATGATCCATCGGCTTACCTGGACCAGGCCCGAGCCAAGGCCATGGCTGATGCCGCTTCGAAGGCGGAGCAGCTTGCCGAAATGGCCGGCGTGGAACTGGGTAAAGCGACCTATATCGTGGAGAGTACTGCTTACCCGTACCCGGTGTACCGCCAGGACCTCTATGAGGGAGTTGCCGCAGCGCCGGCGATGGAAACGCCGATAAGTCCTGGTGAAATGGAAATCAGCGTTAATGTCCAGGTAGCCTACGCCATTCTGAACTAACGTAGAAATGACTGGGGTGGGAGAGAGAATCTCCCACCCCTATCTATATATCAACCGACATCTAACTGATGAAGGGAGGAAATAGAATGTCCAAAAAGATGAAAGTTATCATTGCGGTGCTGGTGGCCATCCTCACTCTGACAGTCAGCGGCGCAGTGGCTGTGCTGGCCCAGGAAGACGATGAGCCTGAGCCGGACGAAGAGGAATTAATCGAAGAGTTGGATGAAGTTGCACCGAGATTCAGGTTATTTATGGCCTCGATAGAATCTGGCGAACTTCTGTCCAAGCTGGCCGAAATTCTGGACATACCGGAAGACGAGTTAAGGGAGGCTTTCGAAGAAGCGCGTCAGGAGATAATCTCCGAGCGCCAGGAAAAGGCGTTCCATGAGTTCCTGAACCGGATGATTGAGGAAGGCCTGATAAATGATGATGAAGCAGCAGAGATAGAGGAATGGTGGCAGGACAAGCCGGAAGCCCTGAACTGGGCACTGTTGCGAAAAGCCTTCTTTATGATGCGTCCGCACTTAGGGAACCTGACCGATGAGGATTGCAGGCAGTTCCAAGAGATGAGGCAAAACACGTGGCAGTGGCGTCAGGGAATCGGGACATCTGATGAAACTGATGAAATCAGTGCCCGTACGGGCAATAAGCTGGCGGCATTGAACCAGCTATCGCCAAAACCGCAGATAATGAACGCGGTGCGCGGTCGGCATATGATAGCTGTCTCGGAAGGATGGCAGGGGTCGCTGCCTTACCAGCAGGCCAAATGATGGCCGAGAAAGCTGAACCATTAAGCGGGAGCCTGCTTCAAGGTTCCCGCTCTTTTTTGAGGAAGCTGACAAAAAGACGGGCATTTGATACAATATTTATTAGAAGACATTAAATCCCACACTGAAGTAATGCGGGGAAGGGAAGATGAAAGGGTTCAAAGTTTTTCTCTTTGTTCCTCTAATTCTCACAGTTTTACTCTCGTCATTCGGGTGTGCTTCTGCTTCAGAGAACGGTGATGCATTGCCTGACTCTTCACCGGCTGAGGCGGAAAAGATAGCCCGGAATTTTCTTGAGCAGAGCCCAATTTACCTTGCTTATGGCGATAAAGATACTCTGGAGTTGGCCTGGACCAAGAAACCTGCCGTCGGGGACGGTCTGGAGTTTATCTACCAGTTCGAAAGCTCGCGTTTGGGCTATACGTGTGATCTGACCGACTTTATGGTCTCGTCCGAAAGTAAATATACACAGGTAGCCAGTATCGTGGTCAGTGGGACCGAGATAACCAGTGCCAAGATGATAGGCTGGAATCATGACATGGAGATTCCCGAGCGCATCGTCTGGGATATGTTGAAGCAGGAGATTACCGAGACCTGAATATAACCGTTGGCGCCCGTGGGGCAACGTGTTGAGATGAGGTGAGCGGAAGAAAAGGCTTACCTTATCTTTTGGCCCGCTATTCTATTTTTATATTTGCGTACCGTTCCCACTCGCTGTAAACGCAGCCGCAATACTGCTGGCGGTATAGTTCAAGCGGTTTGGTTAAGCGGCGGCTGTCCGAATATCTTTTGCGCAGGTCAGCATAGAGGAATTCAATGTCCATTTCTTCAGCTATGCCAGTTCCAATTTCGTGGATAAGCTCGTGCTTCTGGTGCGGGCTGATGAGCAGCGTGGTGGTAAATGCGCCGAAGTCTCTTTCCCGGGCGACCTGAGCGGTCCGGGAAAGGCGCATCTGAAAGCAGTACCGGCAGCGCTCGCCTTCATGCCCGACCACACGACGGAAGTAATCGACCATTTCGTAATCTTCGCTGACAATCAGGGGGAAATCCAGTTGCCCGGCCAGCGCTTTCATCGCCTCAAGGCGTCGCTCGTGTTCGGTATAGGGATGGATATTCGGGTTGTACCAGAAGGCGCTGACATCATATCTCTGTTCCCGCCAGTGATTGATGGTGTAGGCGGCACAGTGCGCGCAGCAGACGTGAACCAGCACCGGTTTCATCCTGAATACAATTGTAAACAATCAGTTAACCGGGGTGCAAAATTTATGGTCAGAAACAACGGGTTTTGCATAAATCGGTAAAAATGCTAGAATAGAACAAATTTTTTCAGGAGGTGGCATTTGTTTTACGAAGTACAGTATCCACAGCCCGAGGCCGGACAGAAGCAGATTTCAGCTCTGGTAGTGCTGAATCCGGCTGAATCGAGGCGGCTGCTGGCGAAAGTCACGGTGGCGCTGCCCGAGGTGCAGAACGCCTATAAAAACGGCATGATTATCATCGGCCGCGGCATCACTAATGCTTTCGTCAGTGAAGAGCTCTTCGGGATAAAGATTGAGAATAGGGCCAACCAGACGGCGGGGCTCGTTTGCAATGGTATAACCAATGCCAATCCCGGGCCGCCGCCCTGCACCGCACACGTGGTACGCAAGGGTAAGGTGGTGGAGGGAGCTGATTCCAACGTGGAAATACTCGATTTTGGCCCGGATGACGTCTTCATCAAGGGCGCCAATGCCATAGATATGCAGGGTAATGCCGGTATTTTCGCGTCCGGTATGAAAGGTGGGACCATCGGTATGTGCTGGCCGATTGTGACGCCGCGCGGTTCGCATTTAATTATGCCGGTGAGCCTGGAGAAGCTGGTACCGTCGGTGATTGAGGCGGCCAAACACACCGGGCACTATTATTTTAAATACAGTACCGGACTGCCGGCCAAGCTGATGCCAGTAGTTCTGGGCAAGGTGCTTACCGAAATCCAGGCAATCGGTTTCATGACCGGTGCCCGGGCGTACCACCTCGCTTCCGGTGGTGTCGGTGGGTCGGAAGGAGCGGTGGTGCTGGCGCTGGAGGGCGATGAGAAACGGGTGGAGAAAGCCTTTGAACTGGTAAAATCGGTCAAAGGAGAACCTCCAGTAAGGATGCCGGATAAATTACGGGTCAGCTCGGCCAAAGATTATAACTACGATGCTATGGCACAGTTCGCCACGCTGGAAGGTGTTTAGGCTGGTCGCATTGAGAATATACCCAGCTAAGTAACCTCAGGAGGTGGGAAATGTTCTGTGATTTTCCACAGGACTTCAAGAAATTCGAGCCAGCGCCGGGATTTCTGGTGCATGTGGTATCGGGGCAGCGCATCATGTTCTCCCATGTAACCCTGCAGCCCAATGCGATAGCTCCTCTTCACAATCATGCCGAGGAGCAGATGGGACTCATCCTGGAAGGTGAAATTGAATTTACCATTGGGGATGAGACCAGACTGATAAAGAAGGGAGATATGTACTTGGTGCCATCCGGTACAGGCCATGGTGGAACTGCCGGTGCAGCAGGTTGCGTGGCGCTGGATGCCTTCAGTCCACCCAGAGAAGTTTACAAGTAATACTATTAGTTTAAGATTACAGAGTTACCACAGGGTTGACTGGGGAGGCTTCTCTTTGTTGTAGGGCAGCCCAAGGTGCTGGTAAGCTTGCTGGGTGGCGGTGCGACCGCGGGGGGTGCGCTCCAGAAAGCCAAGCTGTAGCAGATAGGGCTCGTAGACATCCATAATGGTGTCCGATTCCTCGCTGATGGCGGCGGCCAGGGTCTCCAGACCGACCGGGCCGCCGTTGAATTTTTCCACAATCGTCCGCAGCAATTTGTGGTCGACTTCATCGAGGCCGATGGAATCGACTTCAAGCTTGGCCAGCGCTTCGACCGCTGCGGTGTGGGTGGCTATGCCATTGCCTACCACCTGAGCGTAGTCCCGGACCCGCTTGAGCAGCCGATTTGCCACGCGCGGCGTCCCTCGGGCGCGGCGGGCGATTTCCTTCAGCCCTTCTCCTTCTGCCTCAATCTGCAGGATGCGGGCAGAGCGATGCAGGATGGACTCTATTGATTTCTGGTCATAGAAGTCAAGGCGATAGACAGCGCCAAAACGGTCGCGGAGAGGGGGGCTGAGCAGGGCATAACGGGTGGTGGCTCCGATCAAGGTGAAATCGGGCAGGTTTAGTCGCAGGCTCCGGGCGCCAGGGCCCTTGCCGATTATGATATCGAGGGCGTATTCTTCCATCGCCGGGTAGAGGATTTCCTCAACAGCACGGCTGAGGCGGTGGATCTCATCGATGAAGAGGATATTCTGGTCACGCAGGTTGGTCAGTATGGCAGCGAGGTCGCCGGTACGCTCAATGGCAGGTCCCGAAGTAACCCTGATGTTCACCCCCATTTCCGCGGCGATAATGTGGGCAAGGGTCGTCTTGCCCAGACCGGGCGGTCCGTAAAGCAGTACATGGTCCAGTGCCTCACCTCTGCCTTTCGCCGCCTTTATGGCGATGTTCAGGTTCTCCTTGATCTTATCCTGCCCGACGAACTCATTCAGATGGCGTGGCCGAAGGCTGATGTCAAGCGGGGCATCTTCCGCATTGGGTTTACCTGATATAATGCGAGCTATTTACTCTCACCCCCGTTAGTCTGCTAAATTCAGCTCATCATCTTCGTCGCCTGATGGGCTTTCCTCTTCCGGGGTTATCAGGCTGGAAATTTCTTGGTCATCTTCCTGAGGTAACTGGTCCGAGGGTTCCTCCAGCTCTTCGGTGATAATCGCTCCCGGAACCTCTTCCGTCATCTCGCTAATTAACAGGTCCGTTAATGCCTCCGGCTCTTCTGGCAGTGCTGCTGGTACCTCTTCCAGAAGTAGGTAATGTGCTGGAATCAGTTTCCCAATGATGACGTTTTCTTTGAGACCGATAAGCCTGTCTATTTTGCCGTACACCGCTGCTTCGGTAAGCACCCTGGTTGTCTCCTGGAAGGAGGCTGCCGCCAGCCAGCTGGCCGTGTTCAGCGATGCTCTGGTTATACCCAGCAGCACCGTGTGCGCTGTAGCCGGTTCACCGCCTTCGGCCAGTACTTTGGCGTTGATGTCCTCATAGATAAACCTGTCAACCAGCTCATCCGGCACCAGGTCGGTGTCACCGGCGGAATCGATGCGCACTTTGGTCAGCATCTGATGGACGATGATTTCGATATGCTTGTCGTTTATATTCACGCCCTGCGAGCGGTATACCTTCTGTACCTCGTCAACCAGGTACTGCTGCACCGCTTCACGGCCGAGAATGCGCAGGATATCCTGAGGGTTCACCGAACCCTCGGTAAGCTGCTGTCCGGCGCGTACCGTTTCTCCAGCCTGGACCCTGAGGCCGGCGGCAGTGGGGACATCGTACTCTCGTTCCTCCCGCTCTTCGTAGCTGATGAATAGCTGCCTCTTTTTAACGCTGACCTCGCCGGCGATGCGTGCTACAATGGGCTGTTCTTCCTTGGAAAGCGCCTTGGTTTCGTCTTTGCTTTTCTTGGCGGCGGTCCGGATTGCCAGTACCGTGCCAATATCCACCCACTGTCCATCATTGACCGTTACCTTCCAGTCAGCCGGCAGGGCATACTCATCGCGATAGGTCTCGGAGCTCATAATCTTGACTCTCCTGCCTTGCTCATTCTGGATAACATCGGCCATGCCGTCTATTTCGGAGATAATGGCCTGACCTTTGGGAGTCCTGGCTTCAAATAGCTCTTCCACCCTGGGCAGACCGCTGGTGATATCGAGCCCGACCACGCCACCAGTGTGGAAGGTACGCAGCGTCAGCTGGGTACCCGGTTCGCCAATACTCTGGGCGGCGATGATTCCCACCGCCGTATTTAGTTCAACCGGTCTGCCGCGGGCCAGGTCGCGCCCATAGCACATCCGGCAGGTACCACGTTTGGACTGGCAGGACAGAGGCGACCTGACGTGAACTCGGCTTATTCCGGCCTCAATAATTTCGGCTGCCTTGGTCTCATCTATCTCTTGATTGCGGTCAACGATGACCTCTCCCGTTTTCGGATGGGTTAGCTGGCTTGCCGCCAGCCTGCCGGTAATGCGTTCGGCGAGTGAGGGAAGCAGCGCTTTATCTTTCGGTTCGGAAATCCAGATGCCATCAACAGTATCGCAATCCTCATCAAAGATGATGACATCCTGGGCCACATCGATGAGTCGCCGGGTAAGGTAGCCGCTATCTGAAGTTCGCAGTGCCGTATCGGCCAGGCCCTTGCGCGCTCCGTGTGTGGAGATGAAGTACTCCAGAACGGTATGCCCTTCACGCAGGCTGGATTTAATGGGGAAGTCGATGATTTTACCGGAAGGGTCGGTCATCAGACCGCGCATACCGGCCATCTGGGTTATCTGGGAGATATTACCTTTGGCACCGGATGTGGCCATCATATAAATGCCGCCATAACGGTCAAGGGTATCCGAGATGGTGCTGGTGATCCGGTCCATGGTTTCCATCCAAGCGCCAACAACGCTATTATATCGTTCGTCCTCGGTTATTAAGCCGCGGTTATACTGGTTTTCAATGATGGCTACCCTTTCTTCCGCTTCCTCGAGCAGTTTGGCTTTGCTTTCCGGCACCTCAATGTCATTCATGGCAATGGTAATGCCGGACTTGGAAGCGTAATGAAAGCCCAGCTGCTTGATGCTGTCAAGGACTCTGGCGGTCTCTTCGTCATTGAGTATCCGGCAGCACTCTGAGACAATCTGCTTGAGGCCGGATTTGTCGACTATTCGATTATGAAAGCCAAGCTCAGCGGGGAGGATTTCATTAAATATAATGCGTCCGACTGTGGTCTCAATTGCCTGACCATCTTGCTTCTGGTCTCTAGCCAGGATTTTAGCCCGGAGGTCGATGTTACCAAGCTCATAGGCAAGCTTGGCCTCATCGAAGCTGCCAAAACGATTTCCTTCTCCTCTGGCCCCGGGTTTTTCCGTGGTCAGGTAGTAGCAGCCAAACACCATGTCGAGAGTAGGGGTGACCGTTGGCTCACCACTGCTGGGCAGCAGCATGTTGTGCTGGCTGAGTGCCAGTTCTCGCGCCTCACGAACTGCGGCTTTGGAGAGCGGGACGTGACAGGCCATCTGGTCGCCATCGAAGTCGGCGTTGAACGCCGAGCAGACCAGCGGGTGAATCTGGATGGCGCTGCCATCGATAAGCACCGGCTCAAATGCCTGGATGCTGAGGCGATGCAGGGTGGGGGCCCGGTTTAACCAGACGGGACGTTCTTTGACTACTTCCTCGAGTATATCGTAGACTTCGGGCTTGGCTCTTTCCACGAGGCGCCGAGCGCTTTTAATGTTCGGCGCGAGTCCTTGCATCACCAGGCGGTGCATGACAAACGGTTTGAAGAGTTCCAGGGCCATCCGTCTGGGCAGACCGCACTGGTTCAATCCCAATTCCGGGCCGACCACGATGACGGAGCGGCCGCTGTAATCGACTCTCTTCCCGAGAAGGTTCTGGCGGAAGCGCCCCTGTTTGCCGCGGAGCATGTCGGAAAGTGATTTCAGTTTATGGTTGCCGCTTACTGAGATCGCCCGACCGCGACGGCCATTGTCGATGAGAGAATCAACGGCTTCTTGGAGCATCCGCTTCTCATTGCGGATGATGATCTCGGGCGCACCGATTTCAATCAGATGGCGCAGGCGATTGTTGCGATTGATGACGCGCCGGTACAGGTCATTGAGGTCGCTGGTGGCGAATCTGCCGCCGTCTAATTGAACCATGGGCCGCAGGTCCGGGGGAAGTACCGGCAGAACAGTCAGGATCATCCATTCCGGTTTATTGCCGCTGTTGCGAAACGCCTCCACTACCCGCAGCTGTTTGCTTGCCTTTTTACGCCTCTGGCCGGACGAGGACAGGGTTTCCAGGATCAGGCTATTGCGCAGCTTGTCCAGGTCAACATCCTTTATGATTTGCAGTATGGCTTCAGCACCCATTCCGGCTTCGAAGACCTCACCGTATTTCTGTTTCAGTTCGTGGTACTGGGTCTCATTAAGCAACTCTTTCACGTGCAGGCCCTTGAGCCGTTCCACATCGCTGGTCTGGTTTTCTTCTAGCTGTATCTTTTCATCGTTAAAGTGGCGCCGCAGCTGGTTGATGTCCTCAACGCTTGCCCCCTCCTCCTCCATCTGGGATATTCGCTCATCAATGGCTTTCTGACGTTCCGTGATTTCGTCGGAGGTACCTTCCTGTAACTGTCTGATAACTTCTTGGCGTGCCTCTTCATCAACCGAGGTGACAATGTAATTGGAGAAGTAAAGCACGTGTTCTAGGCTGCGCGGTGAAAGGTCAAGCAAAAGCCCCAGGCGACTGGGTGTTCCTTTGGCGAACCAGATATGGCTCACCGGGCAGGCCAGTTCAATGTGGCCCATGCGCTCCCGGCGCACCTTGGCCCGGGCGACCTCGACGCCGCACTTGTCGCAGATGACGCCCTTATAGCGGATTTTCTTGTACTTCCCGCAGTAGCACTCAAAATCCTTGGTGGGACCGAAGATCCTCTCGCAGAATAGTCCGTCTCGTTCCGGTTTCAGCGTGCGGTAGTTGATGGTCTCCGGCTTGGTTACCTCACCGTATGACCAACTCCGGATCTGCTCCGGTGAAGCCAAAGAAATTCTTACCGCATCAAAATCATTAATTTCCAGCATCTTTTTCCGTTTCCTCGTTCACAGATGTATCTTCACTCATGGTTGATTCAGTTTCCAGTTTGGCGGTCTCTTCGTTCACAACCGGCTCGGCCTCCAGCTCTGGAGCCTCTTCACTTGCGGTTGGCTCCGTCTCCAGCTTTGGAGCTTCTTCACTCACAGTTGATTCGGTCTCTGGTTCCGGGGTCTCTTCAATTAAAGCGGGTTCACCCTCCAGTCCGGAGGCCTCTTCAATTGCTTCTTCACCTGCGGTTACGCCTGCCTCTCTCTCGTTAATCACCTCTAGAGCAAGCCCCAGACTCTGCAGTTCTTTTACCAGAACCTTGAATGACTCTGGCACTCCAGGCTGTAGGATATCATCTCCCTTGATAATTGCTTCATAGCCTTTGGCTCGACCGTTAACATCGTCCGACTTTATGGTGAGCATTTCCTGGAGGTTATGGGCCGCGCCATAAGCTTCCAAGGCCCATACCTCCATTTCACCGAAACGCTGCCCGCCGAACTGGGCCTTGCCGCCCAGAGGCTGCTGCGTGATCAATGAGTATGGGCCGGTGGAGCGAGAGTGAACCTTGTCCTCAACCAGATGGATGAGTTTCATCATGTAGATATTGCCTACCGTTACCGGCTGGTCAAACGGCTCACCGGTTCGTCCATCGCGTAGTACTACCTTGCCGAACGTAGGCGGCGTTGCTTTCCCTTCCAGATTAGCCTTCTCCACTGCCTGCATTAACTCATGCTGGCTCAATTCACGGCTTGGTATACCGAGTTCTTCCAGCCAGAGGCGCAGGCAGACCTCTCTGGCTTCTCCGGGATAGCTCTCGTCAAAAACACGGTCGCCATCATAGCCGTGGCTGTCAACCCACGCCTTGGCCATCTCCATCTGAATTGCTGCCTGCTTTTCCGGCGCGTAATCCACCGCGGCCGCTTTGTGAGCGATCCAGGCCCTCGCCAGGGCGTCTTCGATGGCCATGTCATTGGCGCCGTCAAAGACCGGTGTTAGTACTCTGAAGCCCAGTGTCTGAGCTGCCCATCCCAGATGGGTCTCCAGAACCTGGCCAATGTTCATCCGGGATGGAACGCCGATGGGGTCAAGGATGATATCTACCGGGGTGCCATCGGGCAGGAAGGGCATATCCTCCTTGGGGGCAATGAGGGCAATGACACCCTTGTTGCCGTGACGTCCCGCTAGCTTATCACCCACGGATACCTTTCGTTTCTGGGCAATCCAGACCTGCACCCATTCATTAACGCCGGCGGGCAGGTCGTCACCGCTATCCCGGCGGGAGTATATTTTCACGTTGATAACTTTACCCCACTCGCCGTGGGGAACGCGCAGCGAGGTATCTTTTACATCGCGGGCTTTTTCGCCGAATATCGCCCTCAGCAGCTTCTCTTCGGCGGACAGCTCGGTCTCGCCGCGGGGAGTTATCTTGCCAACCAGTGTATCATCGGGCCCTACCTCGGCACCGATGCGGATGATGCCGTTTTCATCAAGTTCGCGGAGGCTCTCTTCACCAACATTGGGAATATCACGGGTGATTTCTTCCGGACCTAGTTTGGTGTCACGGGCTTCCACCTCATGTTTGGCAACGTGAATTGAAGTGAACTTATCATCTTCCACTAGGCGGCTGCTGATGATGATGGCGTCCTCGAAATTATAGCCTTCCCAGCTCATGAAGGCGCAGAGTACGTTCTGTCCCAGGGCCAGTTCGCCATTTTCCGTAGCCGAGCTATCGGCAATAACTTGTCCGGCGGCAACGCGGTCCCCTTTGTGCACCAGAGGACGCTGGTTGATGCAGGTTCCCTGATTGGTGCGAACGAATTTCATCAGTTCATATTCATCTTTGCGGCCATCATCCGCGGTGATAACAATGCTATATTTGGCTTCGGCACCGGCGTCTTTGACGCTGCCGATTTCGGTAACCACTCCGGCGTTTCTGGCAAAGATAACCTGGCCACTGTGTCTGGCGGCCTCCATCTCCATACCCGTAGCCACCAAGGGCGACTCGGGAGCGAGCAACGGCACCGCCTGCCGCTGCATGTTGGCACCCATCAAGGCCCTGTTGGCGTCATTATGCTCGAGGAAGGGAATCAATGCCGTGGCCACGCTGACTATCTGCTTGGGAGAAACGTCCATCAGGTCTATGTTGTCGGCCGCTTCCAGCAGATAGTGGCTTCCCTGCCTGGCCTCTATCTTTTCCTCCAGGAACTGGTTATTCTCGCCAAGGCGGGCATTTGCTTGGGCGATGGTGAACTTCTCTTCTTCATCTGCAGATAGAAACATGATTGTATCGGAAACAAACGGTTCTACCTTGACCTTGGTATCGGTGAGTTTGGCTAGCTTGGAGGCGATGGCCGGAGTTACGGTGGTATTTGCCCTGGCTATGGTATTTCCCTTGCTATCAACCACCGCTTCTCTGACTACCTTGCCGACCAGCCGCTCATCGGTGCTGCTCATATCGGTGGTAACTTTGCGATAGGGCGTCTCAATGAAACCATACTCA
>Ga0209427_10003269_pt1 | contig 19041 bp, 16 predicted proteins | sample DeeMarSWOR136_30_FD_187465 | JGI IMG/M metagenome (GOLD analysis project Ga0209427, IMG submission 187465) | Marine sediment microbial communities from White Oak River estuary, North Carolina - WOR-1-36_30 (SPAdes) (version 2) | ecosystem: Environmental > Aquatic > Marine > Intertidal zone >...
TTTCTATACTATTGAGATCATTGAGGGCCCATAGCTCAGTTGGAAGAGCCACCGGCTCATAACCGGTAGGTCCCTGGTTCGAACCCAGGTGGGCCCATTTAACGGATGAGGGGATATTTCATGCCGGAAAAAGGCGACTTACTTGGCTCACAAAGAAGAGAGCCTCTAACGGAGTCAAGAAGGTGCACCCACGATGGTGCACTTTTTTTATGCAATGGAAGCGCCTTTTGGAGGTTTTTTCTTGAACGAACAGCTTCGCTTACTGAGAGAATTGCAAGACGTCGACCTTCAACTCAAGGCAGTTGAGGCCGATAAAGAACGCTATCCTGTGGAGATTAAGCTCTTAGATGAGAAATTGGCCTCGGAAAAAGAGATGTCCGAGAAGAAAAAAGAGAGAATAGAGCTTTTGGAAAAGGAGCGCAGGCAAAAAGAAGGGGATCTGGACCTGGAGCAGGAGAGAATAAGGAGGGCGCAGTCGAAGCTTTACGACGTCAAAACCAACAAGGAATACCAGGCGCTGCTCACGGAGATAGAGACCCTGAAGGAGATTAACAGTCAACGGGAGATAGAGATTCTGGAAATAATGGATGAAATCGATGAGTTGAAGAAGGAATATGGAATAGTGGAAAAGGAATTGCTGGAAATGGAGGACAGGATCGGAGCGGAGAAGAAGCGGCTTGAGGAAAGCCTTGGGAGAGTTGACGGCGCATTGGCCAGCAAAAAGAGGAGAAGGACGATGATCACGAAAAAGCTCTCCCCGGAACTGATTGGCCTTTATCAAACCCTTAAGGAGAAAAGGCGGACCGCAGTGGTTCCCGCGAGGTTTGGAGCATGTCAGGGATGTAACGTGAAGATCCCACCCCAGATGTTTAACGAAGTCCAAAGAAGTGAGGCCATCATCGTTTGTCCCAGTTGTAATCGAATCCTGTATTGGGAAGATAGGATTGATTTTCGGTGAGCTGAGGGCCAGGAGACCTGATGGGAATCCGAGGAGATCTTCTTGTTTTTCCCCGGATCGTTTTCGAGATCAACTAATAGAGCGGTTCGATCAGAAGCGGTAATGGGAAAGGGGATTTTGAAACTTTACGTCGATGGAGCTTCCAGGGGAAATCCGGGAGAGGCAGGGGCCGGCTTTTACCTAACGGACGAAGATGGGATTGCAATTCGTAAGGGGAGGCGATTTTTGGGTCGAATGACGAATAATGCTGCCGAATATCAAGCCCTCATTTTGGGGCTCCGAGAGGCGCTGGGCGCTGGGGGAACTTCCATCGAGATTTATACCGATTCGGAGCTGGTTGCGAAGCAGTTGAAGGGCATATATAATGTAAGGAACAGACGTTTGAGGCCATTGTATCGGGAGGCCATTGCACTGTTAAACGAATTTCATAGATACGAATTGATCTCAATCAACAGGGAGGATAATAGAGAGGCCGATCGCTTGGCCAATGAGGCCATTGATGGTAAAAAGGCGAAGGGGCTGAAGTAGGCGAGGTGATCGCTCCTCCGATTCGAGGAGGGGAGGAAAGTCCGAACTCCACAGGGCAGGGTGGTCGCTAACGGCGACTCGGGGTGACCCGAAGGAAAGTGCCACAGAAAGGAAACCGCCTCCCACAATACTCTGGGGGGTAAGGGTGAAAAGGCGAGGTAAGAGCTCACCAGTACCCCAGGTGACTGGGGTAGCTCGGCAAACCCCACCTGGAGCAAGACCAAATAGGGGAGGATTCAGATGAGGGATATGGAAGGTGAGAAGGGGAGATTTTCTCCTCACATCTCAACCCTCGATCTCAAAGCTGAAAATGGTGGCCCGCCAGAGCCTCCCGGGTAGGTCGCTCGAGCCATTCAGCAATGGATGGCCCAGATGAATGATCACCCCCCCGTGGGGAGCAATCCCCATGGGGAACAGAATTCGGCTTATTGTCTGCTTCAGCCCTTATTCATCTTGTCCTTTTTAAAAGATTTCCGGAAAAGCCGTTCTTCGCTGGTCAAAATATTTTTTCGACCATTCTAGAGTTCGCTTCACTGCAAATTCTTAGAGATCTCTTTCAAGAACCGAGTGCAGTAGGTCATTATTCCTCCCATTTCCGAAATAGCAATCATTCGTCCCGTTTTCGCTCACCAGATTCCCTCTTCACCGGCCACTGGCCGTATGCCCGAACCAACTAACCCATGCCTTCCTTTATCCCTACCCCGGGCGTCAATAAGCGTCATTTGACAGCGGTTTTCGCCTCAACGGGTTTCCTCTCTCTTCCCCGAGTTTTGGCGTGAAAAGTGATTTGGTCCTCTTTCATTTCCGCTACCAGGTTGTCTCCCTCAAGAATAGTACCCCTCAGGATTTCCTTGGCGATAGGCGTCTCCACCTCCCTCTGAATGGTTCGCTTCAGAGGTCGAGCGCCATAGACGGGGTCATACCCCACCTTGGCCAAATGCCTCTGAACCTGCTCAGTCATCTCCAGAATGATCCCCTTTTCCTCGAGCCGTTCTCCCAAACGATTCACCTGGATTTCCACAATGGCCTCAAGCTGCTTTTCGGTCAGCGCCCTGAAGACAACGATATCATCTACACGGTTGAGAAACTCCGGTCGAAAATGGACCCGGAGGGCTTCTAGAACCTTTTGCTTCATAGTTTGGTAAGAGTTTTCATCGCTGCCTATATCGAGGATGAATTGGCTTCCTATATTGGAGGTCATGATCACCACGGTGTTCTTGAAATCAATGGTTCTGCCGTGGGAATCGGTGAGCCTTCCATCGTCGAGAATCTGAAGGAGAACGTTGAAGACATCGTGATGGGCCTTTTCCGTCTCATCGAAGAGGATTACTGAGAAAGGCTTTCTTCGGATAGCCTCGGTGAGCTGGCCACCCTCCTCATAGCCCACATAACCCGGAGGTGCGCCGATGAGTCGGGCCACGGTATGTTTTTCCATATATTCGGACATATCGATCCTAACCATGGCTTGTTCGTCGTCAAAGAGGCATTCGGCGAGCGCTCGGGCCAATTCCGTTTTACCGACTCCCGTGGGTCCGAGGAAGATGAAGCTCCCGATGGGACGATTGGGGTCCTTGATACCTGAACGGGCCCGGAGTATCGCATCGCTTACCACCTTCACCGCCTCGTCCTGGCCCACCACGCGTTTGTGGATTCCTTCCTCTAATTGAAGAAGCTTCTGCCGTTCCCCCTCCATCAGCTTGCTGACCGGAATCCCGGCCCAGCGGCTCACCACCTGGGCAATATCCTCTTCATCCACCTCCTCTTTTAACAAAGCTTTCTGTCCCGTCTTCTCCTTGAGGGCTGCCTCTTGCTCTTTGAGCTTCTGTTCGATACCGACCAGCTTTCCGTACTTCAATTCTGCCGCGCGGTTGAGGTCATAGCTCCTTTCGGCCTGCTCGATCTGAATCTTCACCTGCTCGGTCTCCTTTTTAAGGGATCGGATACTCGAGATGGCCTGTTTCTCGATCTCCCACTGTGCCTTGAGAGAATCGGCCTGGGATTTGAGATTGGCCAGATCCTTTTCCAGCTTCTGCAATCTCTCCTTGGAAGGGGTGTCTTTTTCCTTTTTCAGGGCTTCTCGCTCAATCTCAAGTTGCATCACCCTTCGGATAATCTCATCAAGCTCCGAGGGCATGCTGTCGATTTCGGTCCTGAGCTTGGCTGCGGCCTCATCCATCAGGTCGATGGCCTTGTCAGGCAAGAATCGGTCGGAAATGTAACGGCTGCTCAGGGTAGCGGCAGCCACCAGGGCCGAGTCCTTGATGCGAACGCCATGGTGTACCTCATAACGCTCCTTTAGCCCCCGTAGAATAGAGATTGTTTCCGCCACGTCGGGCTGGTCGACCAGCACCGTCTGAAATCTCCGCTCCAGGGCCTTATCCTTTTCCACGTGCTTGCGATATTCGTTCAGGGTAGTGGCCCCAATACAATGGAGTTCCCCCCTGGCCAGCATGGGTTTCAGGATGTTACTGGCATCCATGGCACCTTCGGCAGCACCAGCACCGACTACGGTGTGAAGCTCATCGATGAAGAGGATGATCTGGCCTTCCGCTTCCTGAATCTCTTTGAGCACGGCCTTCAGCCTCTCCTCAAACTCGCCCCGATACTTGGCCCCGGCAATCAAGGCCCCCATATCAAGGGCGATGAGGCGGCGATTCTTCAAGCCCTCGGGGACATCCCCCCTGATCATCCGGAGGGCCAATCCCTCCACAATGGCCGTTTTTCCTACGCCTGGGTCCCCTATGAGGACGGGATTATTCTTTGTCCTTCGCGAGAGGATCTGGATGACCCGCCGAATCTCTTCGTCCCTGCCGATGACTGGGTCGAGTTTGCCCTGGGAGGCCATCTGGGTTAGGTCACGACCGTAGCGTTCCAGGGGCTGATAGGTCTCTTCGGGAGTCTGACTGGTCACTCGGTGATGGCCACGAATGGATTCAAGGGCCTTCATTAGATTGTCGGGGGAAACCCCGGCCCGTGAGAGAATTTGACCCGCGGGGCTCGAGCTCCCCTCCTCGACCAAGGCCATGAGGAGATGTTCTACGCTCACGTATTCGTCTTTCAGATTAGCCGCCTCTCTTTCTGCCGCATCCAGGAGTCGGTTCAACCTCTGGCTCATATACATTTGACCGGCCCCGGCCCCCGAAACCTTAGGCAGATCCCCGAGGTGATTTTCAATCGAACTCCTTACTTGATGGACTGGAATGTTCATGGCGATCAGTATCTTGGGAACCAATCCCTCCCGCTGTTCCAGAAGGGCGAGAAGGAGGTGTTCCGGGTCGATCTGCTGATGGCTATATCGTCCTGCGATCATCTGGGAGGATTGCAGGGCCTCCTGAGTTTTTTCGGTCATTCTGTTGACATTCATAGAAGTTCCTCCTGCACACTTCATTTAAACACGAAAAAATAGACTCTCTATATGCTAATGTAATCACTGACCTTGTTATTTCAAGTCTATCCGGTCCCGCGGTTCCAATGGATAAGGTGTTATTGGCTTTTTAGGGGGGAGCTTCGATTTTACATCATCCAGCCGCCCGTCACTTCAATAATCGCCCCAGTGATATAGCTCGATTCATCGGAGGCCAGAAAGGCCACTACATTGGCAATTTCCTCTGGTCTAGCCATTCGCCCCAAGGGTGTCGCATCGATGATCATCTTCTTATACTTTTCTGGCATCCTTCTAATGGTAGGTGTATCCGTTAAACCCGGGAGAACGGCGTTGACAGTGATATTGCTCTTACCCAATTCCTTTGCGATGCTCTTGGTAAGACCTATTATTCCCCCCTTTGCCGCGCTGTAGCTGATGGCAGCGATCCCTCCGGATTTGCCATAGATGGAGGCGATATTAATGATCTTCCCACATCTTCTTCTGATCATCATTGGGGCCAAGGCCTGAATGCAATTCAATGTCCCCTTGAGATGGACATCCAGTACGGCCTCCCAATCCTTTTCCGTCACTTTGAGAAGGGTCGCCCCCCTATCGAAGCCAGCATTGTTAACCAAGATATCCACCCTTCCAAAGACTGTCATTACCTGTTCACATGCTCCTTGGACGTGCTCCCTCTTTGCTACATCGACCGCATAGACCGTGCACCTTCCGCCAAGGCCCTTGGATTCCTCTCCGGTCTCCGTGCAGGTTTCCCTATTGATATCGAATAGAGCAAGATCGGCGCCTTCTGTGGCGAATTTGAGCGCTATAGATTTGCCTATTCCCTGCCCTGCCCCCGTGACAAGGGCGACTTTTCCCTTGAGCTTCATGAAGGCCTCTCCGTGATCATCATTCCCCATAAGTCTGGGAAATGTCTATCTTTCCCGTGCGGTTGACTTTAGGGTATCACCATCATTGTTTTTTCTCAACATTTGCCCTCTATTTTGTGTCATACTTGCTTCAATTTATCTTGCTTTTTGGAAAAAAATTATCTATCATGAAATTCTTAGTGGGTTTTTCTTCTTCCACGGCCATTGCGAGGTTCCGGGGCAAAGGATGAAGAGGAGTTTTGTTCTTGCCATTATCATCATAGCATCTCTGTTTTCCGGTGAGATTGCCATTTCCCAGGAGGCCTCGATCGAGGGCCTGACCGTAGCGCTGAATGGGCAGATGGAGATGAGTTTCTCCGTAATAAATTGCTGTACGGAAAAGATGGAGGAGGCGATCCAAAGCGGCGTTCCTACAACGTTGACTTTCCGGGTTAAAGTATACCGGGTGAGGAATTTTTGGCCGGATAAAAAGATGACTTCCCTTGCGTTCAAGCACAGCATCAAATATGACAATATAAAAAAGGAATACCAGTTCCATTTTGAGGAGAGCAATCATAGGCTTTCCGTTAAGGACTTCGAGAAGGCCAAGGAGGTCATGGCTAAGGTAAATGGAGCAAAGCTCTTGCCGACAGATCGACTCCAAAAGGGCAGAAGATATTACCTCGACGTTAAGGCGGAGATCGACCCTGTTCGATTGCCCTTCGGCCTGCAATATATCTTCTTCTTTCTTTCCTTTTGGGACGTGGAGACGGATTGGATAAGGTATGAGTTTACCTACTAGCTTAGTATGGGGCTATTAAGCCTTTTCATGGTGTAAGGACCTTCAGTGGGGAGAAGGCATGGTGGACCGAGATCTTTATGGGGAAAGGGAATCCAAGAAGCGGAGAAATGAATTCTATATCATCATGATCATTTCCCTGCTCATCGTCACCTTTACCTATTTTGCGATGCGGCTTCCCCAGATAGGCGGGGACATTCCCATCGCCTATAATATCATCGTCTTCACCTTCATCAACATCAATATTATCCTTTTGTTGCTTCTCATCTTCTTAGTCATCCGAAATTTGGTCAAGCTGATCTTCGAGAGGAAACAGCGGGTTTTAGGAGCGAAGCTGAGGACGAAATTGGTGGCGGCCTTCGTCAGTCTTTCCCTGGTTCCAACCTTATTGCTGTTTCTTGTGGCCGTTGGATTTATTACCAGCAGCATGGAGAAATGGTTCAGCGTCCAGGTGGAGCATTCCCTCCAGGGATCCTTGGAGGTTGCGCAAACATATTACCGCGATTTCGCCAACAATGCCATTTACTATGGGAGACAGATCAGCCGAAGCATCTCTCAAAGAGATCTGGTTGATGGTAAGAAAACCGATGGGCTGAAGAAATTCATGGAGAGGCAGAGAATCGAATATAACTTGGGAATTATCGAGATCGTTTCCAAAGACTTGAAGCAGGTTGCCATGGTGACCGATGCGGACATTCCCGACAACCCTCTTCCCGCGCCAAACAAAGAGCTTCTCGAGGAGAGCCTTAAGGGAAAAGAGGTCTCAAAGACTCGAGTCCTGGGAAGCGGGGAGCTTATCACGGGGGTGGTTCCCATCTATGCCTCTCCTTCCGGGAAGGGGGAAGTTATTGGAGCGGTTGTCACTAACTTCTACGTTCCCAAGAGCTTGGCGGCTAAAATGGTGGAGATTTCCAAAGCGTTTAGAGATTATAAACACCTGAAAATTCTCAGGAAACCCATTAAATCAAGTTACCTGGTCGCCCTGTTGATGGTCACGTTGCTCATCATCTTTTCGGCAACCTGGTTTGGATTCTATTTAGCCAAGGGGATAACGATTCCCATTCAACAGTTGGCGGAGGGAACGGAGAAGGTCGCCAGTGGTGACCTCGATTTTCACATCGATATCGCTGCGAAGGACGAAATTGGAAAGCTTGTCAATTCCTTCAACAAGATGACCCATGACCTGAAGGCGAGCAAGGATCAATTGGAGAAGACCAATATCGATCTGGAGCGGCGAAAGGAATACATGGAGATTATCCTGAAAAGCATTGCTGCAGGGGTAATTTCCATCGATAAGGAAGGCAATATCGGCACTATCAACAAATCGGCAGAGCGGATGTTGGGCATCGAGGGGAATAAGGTCTTGGGAAAACGGTATCGTGAGGTTTTGGACCCCGAATATCGGGATGTAGCCAAGGAGTGGATTCGCGAGATCAATTCCACCCGGAAGGATACCATAGAAAAGCAGGTTACCGTCAACTCTAAGGGGCAAACCCTCACCCTGTTGGTTCACATCACCGTCCTGAGAAGTGAAACGGGGAGCTTTATGGGGATAGTGGCTATCTTCGATGATCTAACCCAATTGGTCAAGGCGCAAAGGGTAGCCGCATGGAGGGAAGTTGCCCGGAGAATCGCTCACGAAATCAAGAACCCCTTAACTCCTATTCAGCTTTCGGCTCAACGGTTGAGAAAACGTTACGGAGACAAGCTATCGCAGGATGGGGCCGTATTCGATGAATGCACCAAAACAATCATGAAACAGACCGGTGAGCTTAAAGAACTGGTTAATGAGTTCTCCAATTTCGCCAGAATGCCGGCGGCAAAGCCCGCTCCCAACAATTTGAGCGAGATCATTAACGAGGTTTTACTCCTCTTCAAACAGGCCCATAAGGACATTACGTTCGAACATACCTGTGAGAATGGGATCCCCATCATGAATTTGGATCGGGATCAGATAAAACGGGTAATGATCAACCTCTTCCAGAACGCAGTTTCGGCAATAGAGACCACCGGCAATGGAGGAGATGTGGAGGTGAGGAGCGGTTATAATGATGAGCTCCAAATGGTTACCACCGAGGTCAGCGATACGGGTTGCGGTATACGGGAAGAGGACAAATCGAGGTTGTTCGAGCCTTATTTTTCGACGAAAAAATCCGGTACGGGCCTGGGGCTTGCCATTGTGAACACCATCATATCGGATCATAATGGATACATCAGGGTAAAGGATAACTTGCCCAAGGGGACCAAATTCATTATCGAATTGCCGGTGAGGGTATAAACAAGGCTTCACCCGGATCACATTTAAACCACTGAAAAATCAAATAGATAGGATACCATTTTTGTGCTATACTTAAATAAAGGGCATTCAAACGAAGCTCCGTTCGAAGTGAGGAGGGAAGGCTAAGATAGACGAGAGGGTTCACGGGGAATGTTGGAAGAAGTAGGAGTTGTCCTAAGGGTGGAGGGGGAATTGGCCATCGTTAAGACCCAACGGAGTTCCATGTGTGATGGTTGCCACTCTGGTGGGTTCTGTAAGGCTTTGGGGGGGGACTCGGATATGGAGGTGGCGGCGCGAAATGAAGTGGGTGCCAAGGTGGGAGATGAGGTCCGGGTGACCGTCGCTTCCAAGACCTTTTTGAAGGCTTCTTTTTTGGTTTACATGGTGCCGGTAACGGCCCTGATTCTGGGCGCGCTGTTGGGGGCCACGCTGGGTCCTTCTCTCTATCCAGGGGCGAGCTCAGATCTTCTACCGGTGGTCTTTGGATCCCTCTTCTTTTTCCTGAGCTTTGTTCTGATGAGGATATGGGGGAAGGGAATCAAAAAGGACGAAGGGTATTGTCCCGTGATTGCGGAGATCTTATATGGAAAAGCTTATCTGCACCAATAAAAAGGCCCGCCGAGATTACGCCATTGATGAGACCTATGAGGCCGGTATGGTGTTGATGGGTACGGAGGTGAAGGCTTTGAGGCAAGGGAAGGCCCACCTGAAGGACAGTTATGCACGCATAAAAGACGACGAAATCTTTCTGGTAGATACCCATATTAGCCCCTACAGTCATGGAAATCAGTTGAACCATGAGCCCGACCGGACCAGGAAGCTCCTGATGCACAAAAGGGAAATCAGAAAGCTCTATGGCAAAACCAGGGAAAGGGGATTTACCCTTGTTCCCCTGAGAATCTATTTTAAGGGTGGGAAGGCCAAAGTGGAAATCGGACTCGGTAAGGGCAAGAAGCTCTACGACAAAAGGGAGGATCTTAAAAGGAAGGCCGTGGAAAGAGAGGTAGAGCGGAGCTTCAAGGGGAAGAGGATTGGGTAAGGTAAGAGGTAAGAGGGAAGATTAAGGTCATAAATAAAAAAGGGGGGCGAAAAGGGTTCGACGGAGGTAATTGAGGCTGGAATGGCATGCCGAGGTCCTATCTGCTCGTTAAACAGATAGGAACTTAAATAACCGGAACCGATTACGGTTATGCCTACGCCTAATTAAGGCGTAGCGTCCCTTCGGTTTTCTCCTGTGGAATCGAAAGGGATGTCATCTCAACAGGATAGTTCCTCCCCCGATGCTTATAAGGGGAGGGGCGAAACTCCATAAGCTAGCACCTCGAAGATCCTGCCCGTGGGAGTTTTGAGGTTTGAACCCAAAAACACGGGATAAGCATGTAGATGCTCCAGAGGAATGCCTTCGGACGCGGGTTCGATTCCCGCCGCCTCCACCAATAAAACGAAAGGGTTAGCCCAAAAGGTCAACCCTTTTTTACTTTCTTAGTGTCCGAATAGTTGCCATCCTGAAATCATCTGATGCGTGCTCTTTCCATGGCTGAAGATTCCACCTCGAAAGGCTTATATAGCACCTATCGCAACTATTATGTTAATCAAAGCATTTTATCACAAGTAGCCGATTTGCCCGACCAATTTCCCAGGTCTCCTTTGATCAAAAGTAAGGCATCACCGTTGATGATTCTTTACCCTTCGCCCTTAGTATTTTGTGCTTTACATTCCCGGGGATTTGCTCAACAATTGTGTTACACCACTCCGGTCGGCTAGTGACCAACAGTTCTAAGCAAATAGTGCTAACTGAACCAAAGCTCGGGTAGAAGATCTTGGTGAGGGAGTCATTATGTGAAAACTCAATCCTTAGTACGTTGAAGCCGTCAGCGCTCTGGTCAACCGATGGACCTATTTTACGCTACTTTCCATGTCAATTCGCTATATAGGCATTCCCTGCCTCCGAAGTTTATTGAAGAGGAGTGAAGTTTTGTAATTCGAACCTCGATAAACAAGAGTTATCATGTTTAATTCGTCCCTCACAGAGGAGGATATCTATGCCGTTTCTCAATCTTCATGAACTCGAAGAAAAGCAGATTGTTCCTGGTTTTAAAGGCCACTTTGTACATTCCGAGAACATAACATTTGCGTACTGGGATATTGAGGCTGGTGCTGTTTTACCCGAGCACTCTCATCCCCATGAACAGGTTGCCAACATGATTTCAGGCGAGTTCGAAATGACAGTGAACGGTGAAACGAAAGTCCTCCGACCGGGGTCGGTTGCAATAGTTCCGTCAGACGCGGTTCACTCTGGGAGAGCGATTGCAAATTGTCGAATTATTGACGTTTTTTATCCCATCAGGGAAGATTATCGGTAATGTAGCGGTAGAACCATCGCGTGCACACAGCTAAAAGAGGCCGTAATGGCCTGCCCGTAAGACTTTCTGTTTCCCGCACAAACCCATCAACCCAACCAGGACTGCCTGTTCGCAGAGGGCTTATTCCAACAGGCGGATATCGCTAGGGGGTTATTTTCCATCAACAAGATCTCATTAGGCCTCCCGATGATCCCACTCCTCATGGTTATTTGTCCCTCCTATCATCGTCATCGGAATTGTGAAGTAGAATGTCGAACCCTTTCCGGGCTCAGAGTCCACCCAGATGCGTCCGCCGTGGCGTTCCACAATCTTTCTGCAGATCGAAAGACCAATCCCGGTTCCTGGATAGTCGGTCTCAGTATGTAAGCGCTGAAAGATCATGAAGATACGCTCGGAGTGCTCCGGATCAATGCCAATCCCATTGTCTTGCACGGAGAAGAGCCAGTCATTTCCGTTTTTCTGGGCCGAGACATGAACGCCCGGTGGCTCCTCTCCGTGGAATTTGATAGCATTGCTTATCAGGTTCTGAAACAGTTGAGTCAACTGCGAGTCATCGGCCATCACGGTCGGCAAGGCATCGTGGCTCACTACCGCACCGCTCTCCTCAACCATCGCCTTCAGATTGGCGAGGGCGCGGTCAAAAATGGTCTCGCAGTTGGTCGGCGCGAAATCCTTGCCCCTTGAATCCACACGCAAATAAACCAACAGGTCGTTGATCAGCCTCTGCATACGATTGGTCCCATCAAGGGCATAACCGATGACCTTTTCGGTATGGGAATCGAGTTTGCCTTTGTAACGGCGCTCCAACATATTCACACATCTTGCCACCATATGTAGTGGCTCCTGCAAGTCGTGCGAGGTCACATAGTTAAACTGTTCCAGCTCGGCATTGGAACGGGCCAACTCCGCCATAGCACGCTCTAACTCCTCCGCCCCTCGCTTTCGCTCGGTGATGTCGCGGGCTATGCCCTCGACCGCCACTAGGTTCCCCGCTTCGTCGTAGATCGGAACATTTTGCTGTTCGATCCAAATAATCATTCCATCCTTTCGTACCCATCGGAGACTAAGAGGCATCCCTGGAGTTATATCCCCTTTCCCCACAGCTTCTAGAAGATGCCGGTCGTCTGGATGCACGAGTTTGAAGCCCAAATTAGGATCAGTACAGAGTTCTTCAGGGGTATAGCCGGTAATGTCCGTAGCCGCTGGGCTCATGTATTCAAATCCGCTGACGGGGGTAAAACGATAGCGGTAGACGATATTGTGGGCGTCTTCAACGAGCCGGCGGAAGCGTTCTCCATGTTCCCGAACCCTCTCCTCCTCCCGCTTACGTTCGGTGATGTCCGTGCTAATTAGTGTCACGGCGATAACTTGCCTATCGCGTTCGTTGGGTACGACACGGGTTTCATACCATGCAGTGTTTAATCCATGAGGTCCCACCCCAAGAATCTCGTAGGTGTCGGGCTTCCCTGTTTGGAAGACCCGCTCCAAGGATTTCCTTATATTGTCACAATGCTCGGGTGCAACATTATCGTAGACACTCTTCCCGATCGTCTCTTCCACCGTTGCACCTGACACGGTGCGATTAGCTGCCAGAATTGTGCCATCCCGTGCCACGGTCAAAATAATATCGGGAATGTTCTGGGCCAGGGAACGCCACCTTTCCTCCGATTGATGCAACGCCCCCTCCGCCCACTTGCGCTCGGTTTCTGATCTTTCCAATGTAGTAATCCCAGCCATTCGGAGAAGGTCATCAACGTTTTTGGCATGGGTTGGAAAGCACATCTCATCGATTTCGATCGGGAACCCCTTTCTCCCAAATCCATAGTAGTGAAGGATTTTCTCCGATCTTTCCCTCACCTTGTGAGCCCTCGCCATATTGGCATAAGGCAGCATAAACAGAAGCCGGTTTCCCCCACCCTGACCGACGATATCTGTATCTCTCAGCTCACTCTTGAGGAGAGTGGCAAGGGTTTTAAGGGAGATGTTGGTATTTTCCCTAAGTGAGTGGTCGAGGTGGCCGAAGGTGAGGGACAACAAACTCAGGTGGTTTTGGTATCGTTGTGCCCTTTTTGTCTCCATGTTCAGCAAGAACAGCAAGGACTCCCTGTTTAACACATGTCCGAATGCAAACATAGTAACCCCCCATTAATTGGTCTAGCGGTGCTGGAGGTTATCACAAGTAGGGATAGAAGTAAAGCGGATTTCTACCCCTTTCCACGGCCACCTATGATCCTACCGGGTAATTCTGTACTCTTATTTTCGGCGATTCAACCTCGCCGAACTCACGGATTATTCAAATCGTTCAATTGAAGTATTTTAAACACGAAAAACCAATAATGTCAAGCTTTTTTTACGGAGCAATTAAGAACTGGTGTCAGGCAATTGTAATAAGGTACTAGACGGAATTTCTTTTGGTGGTAATGGATTTTCCCAGCTCGAAATCCTCGTATTCTGGAAAACTAGCTAAGCGGGAATCAGAGACGAGTGAACAGCTTCGCATGGATCGAGGCTACATCGGTTACCTTAAAATTTCTGTGATGTCAACCGAAATTTCAAGGTCTGCCTCATCCCATCTAAGGGCTAATGAAAAAGGGATTATCCTCTGCTGGCATGCCCTTGATATTACCAGTGGAGCTCATCAAACAATAAAAAAGGATGTAATTGCCGCAGTGCGCGGTCAGTGGCCGGTTGAGCACTTTGAACTTCGAATGGGAGATTTAGGGGGTGAAGACCTTGAGTTTTAGCTCCTTGATCGGTTTGAAATGCCTCACATTACTGGAAACGAGCGTCATCTTGCTCTCTGCTGCGGTGGCGGCAACGATGGCATCACCGGCTGTCAGGCCGTGAGAGAGGGTATATTCTTCGAGGTATATAAGAGCACGATGGCCTATACTTTCAGAAAGGGGGAGCACCACAAAGGCGAAGGACGATAGAAAATCATTGATGTAACGATGTTGCTGCCTATTCTTGGCGGCCTTTAAGAGTTCCATGTAAGAATAGACCGATAAGTATCTTTCCTCCGAACGGTCCACAAGCCCAGCTGCTTTTTTATTGCCATTTTGTATCCAGATGAAGATATCCGTGTCAAATATCATCGAATCGGGACCCTCTGAGCTCGTCCATCCGCTCAGCTACGGACCTTGTCTCCTCTCCAGCCATTTCGAAAAAAGGATGGTCCTCTACCTTGATTGCTTTATCAGCGCCCGCGGGTACAATGGTTCCTTTGACTTTGCCGTGGTACAAGATAGTAACTCTTTCTCTCTTATTGAGCGCCTTCAGCACCTCTTTCATCCTATATCTCAGGTCAAGAACTGTCGCTTTCATGTCAAGCCTCCAAATTATGTATACTTAATATATACATAAATTTCGAATATGTCAACCGGTTTTTAGCCTGAAGCTGGAAGCGTTTGAGCCGTCAATTGATAACGTTTGTAGAAAAAGCTAAGAAATTTAGCCGTTTCTGCGAATACTTTCAATTCAGCTTCTTTAAATCTCGCAGCTTCTCCATATACACAAACTATACAATCTGGAGAAATGCAATAGGCGGGAAGCTCGTAAAACCTTGAAACGGATGGAGCCGACGGTCGGATTTGAACCGACAACCTACTGATTACGAATCAGTTGCTCTACCGCTGAGCTACGCCGGCTCTGCTTTGTTTTATACGTTATTTCAGGAGTTTAGTCAAGTCTCAGATTTTATCAAAACCTGTCATTTCTAGGCATATTTGATCGCGTTTTGCGATCAATATGCGACCAGTTAGCGACCAATCCGCCCCCAACCAACTTTTCTTTCTGTTCAAGTGTAAAAGCTTCTTGAATCACCCCCCAGTTGCTGAAACAGCAAGTCTCTTTCTGCCGCTTGTGGGTCAAGGAAACCTCTCTATGGAGTATTTGCCAAATCTTGATCCTGTCGAGGGGGCATAAATGTTTGAAAATATTAAGAAGCGTGGCAGAAGGATTGTTTAGTTTGATTCGTCAAAGGTCACAGCGGCAATCGCCAAGGCAGGAAAAGCAACCGGCGAATTTGGGGAAAGTGAAGCTAAAAAACTCACACTGAGGGTTCTGGCCTTAGCCCATGAATCCGGTCTTGGACCCCTTCCCGAGGTGGAAAAGATACAGGACATCGTAGAGAGGGTACTTCTCTACTCTCCATTTTATAAGACTGCCAAAGCGTATATCCTGTACCGGGAACAGCGCGCCCAGATAAGGGACATTGCGGCCAGGGCAAGTGTTGACCTGGTTGAAAACTACATCCAAAGGTTGGACTGGAAAATCAAGGAAAACAGCAACATGTGCTATTCCCTCCAGGGACTCAACAATTTCATTTCATCGGATGTCACCTCAGAATATTGGCTGAACCGTATTTATCCCTCTGAAATCAGGCATGCAAATGAGAGGGGAGACTTACATATACACGACCTTAGCCTCCTTTCGGCATACTGCGTTGGATGGGACTTAAAAGATCTACTCAAGCGGGGTTTTAAGGGGGTTGAGGGGAAAGTAGAAAGTGCTCCCCCAAAACATCTCAGATCGGCTCTGGGGCAAATCGTCAATTTTTTCTATACATTACAGGGTGAGGCAGCCGGTGCCCAGGCAATTTCCAACTTTGACACGCTCCTCGCCCCCTTTGTGCGCTATGATAACCTGGATTACAAAGAGGTAAAACAGGCCTTCCAGGAATTTGTTTTTAACATAAATATCCCAACGCGGGTCGGTTTCCAGACCCCATTCACCAACATTACGGTGGACCTTCACACATCCCCCATTCTGAAACACTACCCAGTGATCATAGGGGGTACTGAACGTAAGGAGAACTACTCCGACTTTCAGCCGGAGATGAATATGATTAACCGGGCCTTTGCCGAGGTTATGATGGAAGGCGATGCCAAGGGAAGGGCCTTTACGTTTCCCATACCAACCTATAACATCACGGCCGACTTCGACTGGGACAATCCGAATCTTGAAACGATCTAAAAAATGACAGGTAAGTAAGGGATCCCCTATTTTTCGAATTTTGTTAATTCAGACATGAAACCTGAAGATGCGAGATCCATGTGTTGCCGCCTGCGGCTTGACAACAGGCAGCTCTTAAAAAGAGGGGGAGGGCTTTTTGGGGCAAATCCCCTTACAGGGTCAATTGGGGTGGTAACCATCAACCTGCCACGGATAGGGTATCTTTCCGAAAATGAGGATGACTTTTTTGAACGCCTAAGAAAGACGGTGTTTCTTGCAAAGGAGAGCCTCGCCATTAAGCGGAAGGTGCTTGAAAGATTGACCGACAAGAATCTTTATCCCTACTCGAAGTTTTACCTTAGAGAAATCAAGCGGGCCAAAGGACTTTACTGGATGAATCATTTCTCTACCGTTGGCATTATCGGTATGAACGAGGCATGCCTAAATCTTCTGGGCGCGGATATTGGAAGTGAAACAGGTCTAAGATTCTCACTTACAGTAATGGATTTTATCCGTGAAATGATTGCAGACCTACAGGAGGAAACAGGAGATATCTTCAACCTGGGAGCAACACCGGCAGAAGGCACGTCATATCGCCTTGCCATGCTTGACAAAAAAAATTTTCCCGAAATCCTTTGTGCCAACGAAGATGAATATCAAAAAGGTGCAGCTCCCTTCTATACCAATTCCACCCAGCTTCCCGTAAACTACACAGACGATATTTTCGAGACACTGGAGCACCAGGATGACTTACAGACAATATACACAGGCGGCACGGTCCTCCACATCTACCTGGGGGAACAGGTTGGTAACATTGAGGTCATAAAGGGGCTGATCCGCAAGGTAGTAACCGATTACCGGCTCCCCTATTTCACCCTCACTCCAACCTTTAGCGTGTCCCTCTCACGGCTACCTGAATGGTAAACAGGAAAAGTGCCCTGTTTGTTACGGAGAAACCGAAGTCTATTCAAGGCTCGTTGGCTACTTAAGGCCCATAAAGCAGTGGAATAACGGCAAGCAGGCGGAATTTAGGATGAGAAAATCCTTTAAGTTAGCTTAATCTACCGATAGGCGCCATAGAAAGATACTCCTAAGATTAGGACTTATGCGTTTTGCAGGACTGCAGAAGAATTCACTCATCGATTATCCGGGGAAAATAAGCTGTGTACTCTTTCTTTCAGGGTGCAACTTTGACTGCCCTTATTGCCACAATCCTGATCTAGTAAGAGGTACTTTGCCGCAGCCTGCCTATCTTGATGAGAAGATGGTCTATGACTTTCTGGAAAGGAGCAAAGCGTTCCTGGAAGGCGTGGTTATTTCGGGCGGAGAACCAACCCTCAAAAAAGACCTTATTCCCCTTTGCGAAAAGATCAAACAGATTGGCTATTCAGTGAAACTGGACACGAACGGAAGCCAACCACAGGTAATGAAGCGACTCATCGATGAAAGACTTGTCGATTACATTGCGATGGACATAAAAACTTACCCTTTTCACTACTCTCCATTAATAACTCTCCATTAATAAAACTTTTTCGCTTTCATGGCCGTCAACATCAAGGGCCGTGTATAAATGCACCACTCCTTCCGTCAGGGTACCGGTCTTATCGGAACAGAGCACATTCATGCTGCCGAAGTTTTCAATAGAGTGGAGCCGCTTGACAATCACCTTCTCCTGGGCCATCCGATTGGCTCCATGAGAGAGGTTAATGGTGATAATTGCCGGCAGCAGTTGATGAGTAAGCCCGACCGCGAGAGCGAGGGAAAAAAGGAATGAATCGAGGACCGATCTTCTTAAAAAAACATTTACGGCGAAGATTGCAATCACCATGATCAACGTGATTTCCATGAGGAAATACCCAAATCGTCGTGCTCCGCGCGTGAATTCCGTCTCCGGGGGCCTGAGCTTCAGCCGTTCCGAGACCTTGCCGAACTCGGTATCCGCGCCCACATGCACAACCACGGCTTTCGCCGTGCCACTGACCACATGGGTGCCCATAAAAAGCGCATTCGTCCGCCGCGAAAGAGGTGTCTCTGGCTGCAGGTTCCCAACCCTCTTCTCCACCGGATAGGTTTCTCCGGTTAACGCCGCTTCATTGACAAAGAGATCTTTGGACTCCAGGATCACACAGTCTCCAGGGATGCTTCCACCAGCCGAAAGCAGGACAATGTCTCCAGGCACGATCTCCTCAAAGGGAACTTCCACTGGGTTTCCATCGCGCAATACCGTTGCTCTGGTTTGCACGATGGAGAGCAGCTTTTCTACCGCATTAACCGCTCCCCTTTCCTGCCGGAATCCAAGAAGGCCGCTGACAAAAACGATGGCGAGAATGATGAGCGCATCCGTAGGGTCGTGCAGGAAAAGGGACAGTCCAGCTGCAAGTAAGAGGATTATAATGATCGGACTCTTAAATTGAGAAAGAAACAGCGAAAGCGCCCTCGATCGTTTTTGCGGCTTCAGGCGAATGGCGCCGAATTCTTTGAGGCGCTCTTTGGCCTCTCCGCCCCTTAAGCCCTGGGGGGTTGCGTCCAGTTGCTGAAGCAATTCAGCAGGAGGGACACTCCAAAAGGCTTTTGCGATATCCTTCATCCGTGACCTTTTCTTAACAAGAATACCAGAAAACGAAATAGTGAATACGGTACGCGCCTATCCTGAAGTTTGGTGAAAAAGGAGCCTCTACTTGGCGCCCGTTCGGGTAGCAGAAATTCTCCGTTTCCTCCGACGATAGAAATGCAGAACCCAGATCGCTGCTCCGGTTACAGCAATTGCCCCCAGAAATTCGAGCTCATAGTGTTTGATGTCACCGAGTATTATCTCCATAGTATGGCCGAATAAATAGCTTGCGCTCCCTATCGCCACCGCCCAGACGAGCGCCCCGACGGCGTTCAGGAAAATGAATCGTCGTGTCGGGACTGGACTCATGCCAATCAC
>Ga0209427_10003270_pt1 | contig 19035 bp, 18 predicted proteins | sample DeeMarSWOR136_30_FD_187465 | JGI IMG/M metagenome (GOLD analysis project Ga0209427, IMG submission 187465) | Marine sediment microbial communities from White Oak River estuary, North Carolina - WOR-1-36_30 (SPAdes) (version 2) | ecosystem: Environmental > Aquatic > Marine > Intertidal zone >...
CTCGCCGGCAAGTGCTTCAACCCCGCAGCAGACCAGAACGACTTCGCGGTCGAGACCACCGTCAACACAGCCACCGAGACCTACGACTACCCAACCCTAGATAACACCGCTTCCAACGACGAGGACGACATCCTCCAGGCTGCCGCCGCGTCTGTTTCAACGGCGTATATAACCGCGAGCGACCTCAACGACATGATCAACTCGGGCGATGCACCATTCATTATCAGCTGCCGCAGCGCTGAGGACTATGCCAACGGGCATATCCCCGGTGCAGTCAACATCGGCATCGGCAGCATCGCCGATAACCTGGACAAGCTGCCCCCGGACGAGACAATCGTTGTATACTGCTACACCGGCCATACCGCCGCCCAGGTAACCGCCCTACTCAACATGCTGGGCTACGACGCCAAGAGCCTCAAGTTCGGTATGTGCTCCTGGAGCAGCGACGAGACTGTACTCGCCGGCAAGTGCTTCGACCCCGCAAACGACCAGAACGACTTTACTGTCGCGGGCGGGGCAGTATCAGAATCAGAATTCGACGTAGTAAAAGATGCCGTCGCGGCATACGTGGCCTCCCCAGCCGCGAACATCAAGGCAGGCGACCTCAACGACCTCGTCACCGCCGATGAAGCACCCTACCTCATCAGCCTTCGCAGCGCCGATGACTTCGCCAATGGGCATATCACCGGCTCAGTAAACATAGCTTTCGGCGACCTGTTCAAGACAACCACACTTGATACCCTGCCCGACGAGGACATCGTTACTTACTGCTACACAGGGCAGACAGCCTCCATGGCTACCGCACTGCTTGGTACTTTGGGATACGATGTCCAGAACCTGCTGCACGGAATGTGCTCCTGGACCGGTGACGAGACGGTACTCGCCGGCAAGTGCTTCAACCCCGCAGCAGACCAGAACGACTTCGCGGTCGAGACCACCGCCAATACAGCCACCGAGACCTACGACTACCCGACTCTCGATAACACCGCCTCCACCGATGAGGATGACATCCTCCAGGCTGCCGCCGCGTCTGTTTCAACGGCGTACATCACCGCCGGCGACCTCAATGACATGATTAACGACGATGAGGCGCCCTTCATCATCAGCTGCCGCAGCGCTGAGGACTACGCCAACGGGCATATCCCCGGCGCGGTCAACATCGGCATCGGCAGTATCGCCGACAACCTGGATAAGCTGCCTCCGGACGAGACAATCGTCGTATACTGCTACACCGGCCATACCGCCGCCCAGGTAACCGCCCTGCTCAACATGCTTGGCTACGATGCCAAGAGCCTCAAGTTCGGTATGTGCTCCTGGAGCAGCGACGAGTCAATAAACGCGGGCAAGTGCTTCGACCCCGCAAACGACCAGAACGACTTTATGTTCGACTCAGGGGCCTAGCGCTTATAGACAACATTGTGTAAAATTGGATAAATGGCCAGTGCAAGAGCTTCGAGGCTCTTGCACTGGCAGAGCATTATACAAAGCCTGTGAAAAACGAGGCGGATATGAAAAGGTTATTCTTGCTAGCTATAGGGTTCCTTTTCCTGATTACATTCGCTGCCTCCGGCTGCATCGATGATGTTGTCAGTCCGTCCCCGGGAGTCGAGGTAATAAGCGCCTGCGTCACCTGCCATACCGACAAAGAGGTTCTCCAGGAGCTTGCCGTGGAAGAGGAAGAGGAGGAATCCGAGGCAACAACGGGTGAAGGCTGAGGGGGCGATTTGCCTCCGTTGGAGGCATGGGAAAAGGTCTACATCGACGGCGAGGATTTCCTCGAGGATACACACAACAAGATGGGCTGCGTGGTCTGCCACAGTGGAGATAACACGGCTGAAGACATGGAAAGCGCTCACATCGGCCTAATAGCCGACCCGTCCGAGGACAATTGCAACACCTGTCATAGAGAGATATTTGAAAAGAACGAGACCAGCCTTCACACCACACTCAGCGGGTTCATATCAGCTCTTGAAGCAAGGGGCGGTAATCTTGAGGAGGGCTCCCCGCTCGCCACAGCCTTCGAGAACCACTGCCAGCAGTGTCATCTCTCATGTGGTCAATGTCATGTCAGCCGGCCAGATGAGGCCGGCGGTGGTTTCCTGTCAGGTCACGAGTTCAAGAGTACACCGAATATGAAGAACAACTGTGTCGCCTGCCACGGTTCCCGTGTCGGCGATGAATTCCTGGGTGAGAATGAAGGGGTTCCCAAAGACGTCCACAGGAAAAAGGGCATGCAGTGCTCAAGTTGTCACGGGCAGGAACTACACGGCTCCGGAGAGCTTGCCGAAAGTCGTTATCATACCACTACAGCGGTGAGTTGCACAGACGCAGGCTGTCACGATGACCTCTATGACACCGCCGACAGTAACCCTCAGCACGAGCAGCACCTCGAAGACCTCGCCTGCCAAGTTTGCCATGCGGTCGATTATAAACACTGCTACAGTTGCCACGTAAGCATTGACGAGCAAGGCATACCCTGTCGAACCAGCGAGCCGTCAGTAATGGACTTCAAAATCGGGCTTAACCCCCTTAAGTCAGCCGAAAGGCCTTACGACTATGTGGTGCTGAGGCATGTGCCGACATGCCCTGACGAATGCGTCTACTACGGCGAGAATCTGCTTCCTGATTTCGATGCCCAGCCAACCTGGAAGTATGCCACGCCGCATAATATCCAGCTGAACACTCCGCAAAACGCCAGTTGTGATTCCTGCCATGGTAACGCAGAGCTGTTCCTTACCGAGGAAGATTTGAGGCCCGGTGAGGTAGAGGCGAATCAAGGCGTGATAGTTCCAGAGATTCCTAATCCGTCATATTAAAGAGATAATCAAGGTGAACATATGGAACTGAAGCGACGGGATTTCCTGAAAATCTCTACGGGGGCTGCGGGCCTGGTTCTATTGCAGCCCTCCAATATTGATAAAGTATGCGAGGCTGCCGAGAATTCATCCAATGAAGACCTGGCGATGCTGGTGGATGTGTCCAAATGCATCGGCTGCTGGTGGTGTTACGTTGCCTGCAAGCAGTACAATGGCCTCCCCGAAACAGCCACACCCAAACCCGATGACCCGCCGCCGCTTGCTCCTGACACATGGACAACGCTCTTCACAAAAAAGCAGGGCAACACGTGGAAGTTCAGAAAGCAAGCCTGCATGCACTGTACCGACGCAGCATGCGTAAATGTTTGTCCTACAGGGGCTCTCAGCCACAACAAGCTGGGATTTGTCCAGTACGAGCGAGACAAGTGCTCCGGCTGTGGATATTGCTCTCAGTATTGCCCCTTTGAGGTTCCCCAATTGCAGACCAACAAGGTAAGCGGTGACGCCCTGATGGATAAATGCACCTTCTGCATAGACCGTGTTACCAACGGACAGCAGACTGCCTGCTCGGAGGCCTGCCCGACGGGAGCGATTTCGTTCGGCAAACGCAAGGAACTGCTGGAGGAAGCCAGCACAAGATTAGCAGAACTACAAAAGACCAATCCCGATGCCTGCCTCTATGGTGCGAACGAGTTAGGCGGCCTGCATGTAATGTATATACTTGAAGAATCTCCCGAAAAACAGGGCTTGCCAGCCGACCCGAAAGTACCAGCCGCCGCTATGGTGCACGATGTTTTCCAGTGGCTTGGGGTTGGGGCTGTAGCGGCAGTACTCGCCGGTTTCGGGCTGAATTACCTGGTCGCTCGGGCCAGGATAGCCAAAGAGGAGAAATAATCATGGAAGCGCGAACGGTAGAGCGTTTTAAAAAGCGAACGATATGGTTCCACTGGATACACACAGCAGCCTTCCTGCTATTGATAATCACCGGCGCAATACTGTTTTTCCCCGGCTGTGGCGGTGCAGCTGCAGGGGGCGCTACCAGAATCATTCATCACATCGCCTCTGTCATATTCATAGGAGGAGCAATACTATACATCCCGTTGAACCCCAAGAGGGCGCTCCAGTTTGTAAAAGACACCCTCACCTGGGGCAAGGACGACATTGGCTGGCTCCTGGCAGCGCCGGACTACTACTTCGGAGGACCCGAGGATAAAATGCCTCCTCAAGGTCATATCAACACCGGTCAGAAGATGTGGCAGGCAGTCGTCCTGGGCACAGGTGTGGTGTTTCTGGTAACAGGAGCGATAATGTGGTTCGCCAGAGGCAGCATATCGGAGGGTGTCTTCCAGTGGTGCATGGTCATACACGGTCTCGCCTTTATAGTCGCGCTTGCCATGCTTTTCGTACATATCTATCTGGGCGCTCTTCATCCAAGAATGACTGAATCACTCCGCTCTATGCTAAATGGTAAGATTTCCCCAAAATATGCCAAGCATCACTACGGGAAATGGTACGAGGAGTCCTTAAAGGAAGAGAAGGACTAGCGGAGCTTAATTAGAATTCTCAACGTATAAACTGGAGCGGTAGTCCCGCTCCAGTTACTTTTTACGGTACGCTTAGCCAGCATCAACTACAGTTGCTAGACTTCGAACTATACCCTAGCAGGGTATATACCGAATACAGTCTTTCAGGAGTAATCTGACCCTTACTGGTGCTCTCCGACACGTACCCTACCCCAGATAGCAATTGCCTTTGCGAGCGACCTGACAGCTTCATCTCTGTCCTCGGGCCCGTCGCCGAAACAAAGCCTCATATAGTTATTCAGCACCAGTGCGCCAACGCTATCGATGGCCGAACGGACAGCCACGAGTTGCGTTATCACATTCTCACACTCACGGCCCTCGTTGACCATTTTCTGAACGCCCCGCACCTGCCCCTCTATTCTCCGCAGTCGCTTTGTTATTATATCTCTTGTTACTTCTTGCGGAACCAATGTCGTCCTCCGAGTAAAAGCATCCTTATCCTATTATACCCCCCTATTGACAAGAATAGAAGCCCTATTTACCCTAAAAAGGGTTACTGTGCTTGCTATATTTACTTTAGGGGCGATATGTGGGTATAATTCCGCAGTCAGCCCCTTTAAACTGCCTTAATCTTGGCATAAAGAAGGAGGCAACTTATGGAACTAAGCCGCAGGGAGTTTCTCAAAGCAAGCGGGGCAGGGATGGGGGGGCTTGTCCTGCTTGGTGCCATGGGTTCCGAAAAGGTTCCCAGAGCCATCCCCCTCAAAAAAGAACCCCTCGGTGAAACGTACACCATATGCTGCTATTGCGGCGTCGGCTGTGGCGCACTCGCGACCGCTGCCGGCGGAAAGGTCATAAATGTCGAGGGGAATCCAGACCATCCCATCAACGAAGGTACCCTTTGCTCCAAAGGACAGGCATTGGCCCAGTTCCGAACTGTTGACGGGGAGGACAACCCCAACCGCCTGACCAAGCCTCTCTATCGCAGGGCTGGAGGAACAGCGTGGGAGGAAAAGAGCTGGGATTGGGCCATCACTGAAATCGCAAAGAGGATAAAGAAGACCAGGGATGATAACTGGATATCGACGGTAAACGTCGGCGGTACCGACTACACGGTCAACCGCACCGATGCCATCGCTCACTTCGGCGGTGGCGAACTGGATAACGAAGAATGTTATCTCCTGGTCAAGTTGACCCGAGCTCTCGGGATGGTGTATATCGAACACTGCGCCCGAATATGACACTCCGCTACTGTAGCGGCTCTGGCAGAGTCGTTCGGCAGGGGAGCAATGACCAACCACTGGATCGATCTCAGGAACTCCGACCGCATCATGATTATCGGCTCCAACGCGGCGGAGAACCACCCCATCTCCTTCAAGTGGGTCACTGCAGCGAAGGAACGCGGAGCGAAACTCATCAGCGTTGACCCGCGTTTCACCCGCACCTCATCCAAAGCCGATATCTACGCACCGATGAGGTCGGGATGCGACATCACGTTCATCGGCGGCATGATAAGGTACATCCTAGATGATATGCAGAAGTCAAGCCCGTCGGAGCGCGCTGAGAAGTACAACATGACCTATGTGACGCAGTACACCAACGCCGCTCTGATAATCAACAATAGCTTCGAGGGCGCTTTGGAATCCACCCATCCCGGGCTGTTCGGCGGGTATACCGCTTCCAAGAACGGGACTCCGGGAATCCTCGGTTCATATAACAAGTCAACCTGGAACTATGCGGACTCCACAACCCCTGCTTCAGACCCGGCGCTGGTGAACAATACATGGACCGCGTGGGAGGACCTGGACTCCAAATGCGTACTCAGGCTGCTTTGGGAGAACTACAAGGACTACACTCCTGAGAAGGTAGAGGAGATCACGGGATGTCCCAAGGATAAGTTCCTCGAGGTCGCTCAGACCTATGCGGAATCGGGAGCACCGGGCAAGGCAGGTACCATAATGTATGCCATGGGCACCACCCAGCATACCTATGGTACGCAGAATATCAGAGGCTACGCCATCCTCCAGCTCCTGCTTGGTAATATCGGCATCGCCGGCGGCGGCATCAACGCACTGAGGGGGACGTCAAATGTACAGGGGTCCACCGATATGTGCCTCCTGTCCCATATCCTCCCCGGCTATCTGCAGGTGCCGATACATACAGACCAGAGCCTCGACGACTATATCGCCAGGGCTAAGAAAGGCAAAGATTTCATCACACCCCAGGGCCTGGCAGGCGATAAGTCGGCAAGCTGGTGGTGGTACAACGATGCCGACCCCAACTACAAGAAATACCTCGTCAGCATGCTCAAGGCATGGTATGGTGATAACGCGACTGCGGCCAATGACTTCGGATTCAACTATCTGCCCAAGGTGACAAGCGGCGATGACTACACACACATCGGCACCTTCGAGGCGGTGGCCGCTGGAATCGTCAAGGGTATGCTGGTATGGGGCCAGAACCCGGCAGTCGGCGGGCCTGACTCCGAAGGCGAGCGCAAAGCCCTGGAGAAGCTCGACTGGCTGGTGGTCAGCGACCTTTTCGAGACAGAGACAGCGGCCTTCTGGAAGAGAGGCGGAGCCAATCCGGGAAGTATTAATACAGAGGTCTTCCTGCTGCCTGCTGCATGCTCCTACGAAAAGCAGGGCAGCATCTCTAACAGCGGACGCTGGGCACAGTGGCGCTGGAAGGCCCTCGAGCCGATCGGACAGGCTAAACCCGACTTGGAGATCGTAGATGAACTGGCGCTCAAGCTCAAGGAACTCTACACCAGTGAGGGTGGAGAGTTCCCCGAGGCCATAACCAAGCTGTTCTGGGACTTCCGCGAGGGCGCTGCCGAGGCTGACCCGAATATAGCGGCTAAGGAGTTCAACGGCTACGACTGGACCACCAAGACCGCGCTCACCAGCTTCGGCAATCTAAAGAGCGACGGTTCCACCTGCTCGGGCAACTGGCTCTACTGCGGCATGTTCGATGCAAATGGCAATAACAAGGCCAAGCAGCACGACCCGGTTGACAAGAGCCTGAACCAGATCGGCCTCTATTCCGGCTGGACATGGTGCTGGCCCATAAACAGGCGCATAATCTATAACAGGGCCTCGGTTGACCTCGATGGAGAGCCCTGGGACAAAGACCATCCCGTGATAAAGTGGACCGGTTCGATAACCAAATGGGCCGGTGACATCGCCGACGGCGGCTGGAATCCGATCAACCTCTCCGCTGAAGGTGCCAAGTACCTTCCCTTCATCATGCACCGTGAGGGTGTGGGGAGAATCTGGGGCGACGGCCGAGCCGAGGGACCTCTACCTGTTGCTTACGAGCCATGGGAAAGCCCTCTGGAAACGAACCTGCTGACCGGTGTGGAAGATACAGAAGCTAATGGAACCCCAGGATTCAATGACCCCTGCTGCTATATCGGCAAGATGGAGATGGACGGCCAGGTCTGGAACGAAAGGGGAACCCCTGATAATTACCCCTACGTCGGCATGACCTACAGGCTGACAGAACACTGGCAGGCGGGACAGATGACGCGCAACCTCCCCTGGCTCATCGAGCTCCAGCCGCAGCCGATCGCCGAGCTTGACCCGGTACTGGCAAGTCAGAAGGGAATCGAGAGCGGCGACATAGTCGAGGTAAGTACCGCCAGAGGCTCCATCGATGCAGTGGCCATAGTGACCAAGCGCTTCCAGCCACTGACAATCGGCGGTAAAACGGTCCACCACGTGGGGGTTCCCTGGCACTGGGGGTACACTGGCCAGTGTACAGGCATCAGTCCCAACGGGAGCAGCGGCAATGTGCTCACCCCGCACGTGGGGGATGCCAACACAACGATACCTGAATATAAAACCTTCCTGTGCAATATAAAGTACGTTAGGAAGGGAGGCGAATAATGGCCAAAGCGATACTGTACGACGCAACCAAGTGCACGGGCTGCCGGGGATGCCAAGTCGCTTGCAAGAACTGGAACGGTCTTGAGGCTGTTGAGACCTACAACTGGGGCAGCTACGAAAACCCCAAAGATCTCTCCACCCAGACCTGGCTCAAGATGAGATTCATCGAGAAGGGCGGTACCGAAACAGACAACATGCGCTGGCTGTTCGCACGGCAATCCTGCATGCACTGCACCGACGCTGCTTGCGTGAAGGTATGCCCCACAGGAGCACTCCATATACGAACAGATGGATTCGTAGCCTTAGATAAGGATAAATGCACCAACTGCGGCTATTGCGTCGAGTTCTGTCCCTTCAGTATCCCCCGTCTCGATGCAAGTTTGATAAGCGGAATTGGAGATAAAGCCACTAAGTGCACTGCCTGTACCACAGCCGGTCTCAACCGTATCGACAACGGTTATCAGCCAGCCTGCGTTAACACCTGTCCCACCGGCGCCCTCACCTTCGGTGACCGGGAGACCCTTCTGTCAGCAGCACAGGATAAGGTGGCAGCCCTCAAGTCCAACAGCCATCCCAATGCCTACCTGTACGGCGAGAACGAGGTTGGCGGCACACACGTCCTCTACATCCTCGATGACACCCCTAAAGCCTACGGGTTGATTGAGGATCCGAAGGTTCCCGCCGCCGCTACCGCCTGGCAGGATATTATCAAGCCTCTCGGCTACGGCATAGTAGGCGTCGTGGGATTGGGGCTGATACTTAACATCATGGTGGCCCGCGCCAGGATAATCAGCAGGGAGGAGAAGTAAGATGAAAGACATTGAACGGTTTCGCAAACGTGCCATATTCCACCACTGGTGGATCGTGCTCTGCTCCTTTCTTCTGGCGGTCACAGGGCTGTTCATGTTCATGGAAACGCTTAGCCCTGGAGCCATGGGAGGATACAGCCGGATTATTCATCGATTCGCCGCTTTGGGCTTCGTAGCAGTGCCGATCATCTACTTCGTGCTCAACCCCAAGACCTCCCTGGAATGGCTCAAGGAAGCCTTTACCTGGAACACAGACGACATTGGCTGGCTTCAAGCTGCACCCGAGTACTATTTCGGAGGCCCTGAGGAGAATATGCCCCCTCAAGGCAGGTCGAACACAGGCCAGAAACTGTGGATGGTGGTAGTCATTATTACCGGCGTTGTCTTCGTCATTACCGGCGCCGTCATGATGTTTTCTGGTGTCTCCGGAGTGGCGGTTATCCTCCACGATATCGCCTTCATCGCCGGTGGTGCCATGTTCCTGGTCCACTTCTTCCTGGCCGTGTTTCATCCTCGAATGTCAGAGGCTATGCGTTCGATGATTACAGGCAAGGCGTCAGAGGACTACGTCAAGAGCCATCACGGTAAGTGGTACGAGGAGGTTGTAGCAAAAGGAGAACAGTCATAGAGGATTAAACGGCCGGGGATTGATTGGCTGGTGGGAGTTAACGAAAGGATTCTCGAGAAAATAGAGGGGTGGCAGCAGGAAGAGGGTTCGCTTCCGGAGGTTGTCGAGTTCTATAGAGACCTGCTGCGCGCTCAAGTTGAGGCGGTAGCATATATCCCTACCCCTCAACCGGATGCAACCAAAGCTGAGATTGTAGCTCAGATTAGGCAGGGCGTTCCCGTACTGAAGTGGAATGCCCTGCCTTTCGATTGGTCTATCTTTCAGAACCTGTTCCAGAAAGTTGCTGCCATAATCAACGAACATACCGATTCCCCTTCCGACAACCTGAAGGCTGCCGCCGGTGATATCGCGTTCCTCAAGGAAGTTACCAAAGCATGGTATGAGAACTCATCGCTGTCACCTTTGGCAGAGCAGCAGAGCATCGATGAGGAACTCCTGGAATCGGCCATCCATTATGCCCTCAAGCCCTTTTTAGCTGCTCACGCAGAAGCGCTTATCGGGCTGGTTCCCCAGGAACAGTGGCGGCTCAGATATTGTCCCATCTGCGGGGGGAAGCCTGATTTCGCCTGCCTCGACACGGAGAAAGGCGCAAGATGGCTGCTCTGCTCGCGCTGCGATACAGAATGGCTCTTCCAGCGACTGGAGTGCCCCTACTGCGGCAACAAGGACGGGGAAAAGCTGCACTATTTCTCCGACGATGAAGGCTTGTACCGCCTCTATGTATGCCAGCGATGTAAGAGCTACTTGAAGGCTATAGACCTGCGTCAAACGGAATCCGAGATACTGCCGCCCCTAGAGCGCGTAATGACTGCCGATATGGACAGGCAGGGACAGGAAAAAGGGTACAGGATGGGATGGGTCGGCACTGCATCGGACGATAAGCGTTAGCGCCTGTTACCGGTGCTCCACCAAAGGTGCACTGTGACGCAGTAGAAGCATCACCCCTGATGAAGTATACTAAAGTAATGGAAATATGGCTCCTTTAGGACCAGCGCCTGAGGAGAAGAATGCGAGGAGTCGACCGGGATGGAGCACACACTCAACGATTCATTGATAAAGGGTGCCACGCCTGATATAATCTATACTCGCTTCTCATCCGGGAAGTGGGACAGTTCGTCAACCTCCGTGCCCAAAGAGATGGCGCTGACCATCTACATAGATAGCGAGGAACTGGTAACTCTATTATGCACCCCAGTCAAGCTGAGCCAGCTGGTACTCGGGTTCCTGTATTCGGAGGGCATAATAACGGATAAGAACGATGTGGCGAGTATGCGTGTATGTGAGGAGGAATCGCTGGCCGACGTCAAGCTGAGCAAACCGGGATTTAAGCCGCCAGAACGGCGCACTCTCTCATCAGGCTGCGGAGCAGGGGTGACCTTCTCGCCGAAGAGGCAGCCAGTGGAGTCAGACCTGGTGGTCAGCCCTGAAGATGTACTAGCTCTGATGAAGCAATTGAATGAGCAAGCGGAGCTGCACCGCTTCTGTGGCGGCGTGCATACCTCGGCACTGGGCGATACGAGTAAGCTGTTAGTAGTTGCCGAAGACATCGGAAGACATAATACGCTGGATAAAATCATGGGTGAATGCCTGATGATGGAGCTGCCAACCAGAGACGGGCTGCTGCTCACTACCGGACGCATCTCATCGGAGATGCTGTCGAAGGCCACAAGAATGGGGACGCCCGTCGTTATCTCCCGCAGCTCGCCCACCGACAAATCGATTTCACTCGCCCAGGAACTGGGCATTACGCTGATCGGCTACGTGCGCGGCAACCGCTTATCCGTCTACTCCCATGAGCAGCGGGTTCAAGGCGCACCTGGCCAAGAACACTGAAACCAGCACGTATATAGGGAGGAATCATGCCAACTATTCATGGATGGGAGGCCCTGGTAATCCTGGCAGTGGTACTTATCGTCTTCGGTGTGGGGAAACTGCCCCAAGTCGGAGGAGCACTGGGGAGAGGTCTCCGGGAGTTCCGCCGAGGAAAGTCCGGGCTGATAGAGGATGTACTGGAAGAGGACGAGGACGAGGTAGAGGAGAAACCCAAGCGTAAGAAGCCAGCCGCCAAGAAGAAGACCGCCACCAAGAAGACCACCAAGAAGCTAGCCGAAGGCAAGACGAAGAAAAAATAATACTATCCCCCAATAGCTTTATTAGTTGAAGGCGGTTACCCACATAGAAGACCTGCGTTTCTCTCCCGCCTCAGCTTTGAACGAACCCCCGGCAAGGTGAAGCAGAGATGGAATTCTTTGGCATGGGCCCCCTGGAAATACTCCTTATCCTGATGGTAGGACTTATAGTTCTGGGGCCCGGTAAGTTACCGCAGATAGCTCGAAGCCTCGGTAGAGGCATCGCCGCCTTCAGGAAAGCCACCATGGATCTGACAACCGAAGTATCCAGAGAAATAGAAGAGCTGGAGAAAGAAGATGAAGAGGAAACCCGGGAATCCAAATGGCGCAGTGACGGTAAAACCGGCAAGGCAGCGAAACGTGAACCGAGCAACAGCACGAGGCGGGGCACCCGGAGGTGAGCAAAAACGACAAGGAGATGACATTCCTCAGTCATCTCGCCGAGCTTCGCCAGCGCCTGCTTAAATCACTCATTGTATTGGCAATTTCCATCGGTGTTTGCTGCATACCCCCAGTTACCAAAGGTATCATCAATTTCTTGAAAGCACCTGCACCCGAAGATTCTTTCAGCCCCATATATACCGAAATGCTGGGGGGAGTCACAGTCTACTTCAAGGTCGCGCTGATCAGCGGCGTTGTGCTCGCCCTGCCCTTTCTCGTCTACCAACTCATCATGTTCGTCTCCCCCGCACTTACCCGCCGTGAGAAGAAGTATGTATACATCGCCCTGCCCTGGGTAACGCTTATGTTTGCAGCGGGATTCGCCTTCGGGTACTACGTAGCAATGCCGCCAGCAACCAAGTTCCTGCTGACCTTTATGAGCGACCAAGCTACCCCAATGCCCACGATCAATGATTATCTGTCACTGGCAACCAGGTTCCTTCTCGCCCTCGGGCTTGCCTTCGAGACACCGGTTGTAATAACCTTCCTAGCGAGGCTTGGCGTCGTTAAGCCAGAATGGCTTGCCAGCAAACGCAAATGGGCGATAGTGGTAGCTTTCATACTCGCCGCTATCATCACCCCCACCTTCGATCCAATCAATCAAAGCATCGTCGCCTGTCCCATCATCATACTCTACGAGATGAGCATCCAGCTTTCTAAGATAGCCTATCGGAAGCGAGCCGAGGCTGCTGAATCCTCCGACTACCTCGAACGGTAGAATTGCAATCGCCTCCATATGTGCTAAGATAATACCTCGTGAGCAACATACAAGGCGAGTTCCGCCGTCTCCCGAGCGTGGACAGGCTAATGGCCGAGGACAGGGTCAGGGAGTTGCAAGATACCTATCCCCACGACCTGCTGGTAGACCTGATTCGACAGCAACTGGAACAGGAGCGTGCATCAATCGCCCTCGGCAATCCTTGCCCTTCTCTACATGAACTCGTAGAGTCGGTTTACGCCCAGGCGCAGGCGCTGGCATCAGCCAGCCCCAGCCCCGTGATAAATGCCACCGGGGTCATACTCCACACTAACCTCGGCCGCGCACCGCTCAGCGAAGAAGCGCTCGCCGCCATGGAGCTGGCGAGCAAAGGTTACTGTGACCTCGAGTTCGAGCTCGACACTGGAATCAGGGGGCACCGCAATATCCATATCGAGCGTATGCTCTGCCAGCTAACGGGAGCCGAGGCCGCGCTGGTGGTGAACAACAATGCCTCCGGCGTACTGCTCGGCCTTACCGCGCTCGCTAAGCGGAAAGAGGTAATCGTTTCCCGGGGGCAGGCGGTGGCTATCGGCGGCGGCTTTCGCATCCCGGAGGTAATGAGGCAGAGCGGTGCCAAACTGGTAGAGGTGGGCACCACCAACGTTACCTCTGCTCAGGATTTCGAACAGGCGATCAGCCCGCGGACGGCGGCGCTGCTGAGGGTCCACTCCAGCAACTTCAGGATAGTGGGGTTCACCGAGAGCGTTACCCTCGAGGAGTTGGTTGGACTGGGTAACCGTTACGACCTGCTTGTGCTCGATGACCTGGGCAGCGGCTGCCTGCTCGATACCACGTTGTTCGGCCTCGACCCCGAGCCCACAATGCAGCAAAGTATCTCGGCCGGCGCCGACCTTGCTTTCTCCTCAGGCGATAAGCTTCTCGGCGGGCCCCAGGCAGGGATAATAGTCGGTAAGAAACACCTCGTCGATAAGCTGAAGCGGCATCCCCTGGCGCGGGCGGCGCGAATCGATAAAACGAGGCTGGCAGGATTGAGAGCCACGCTCATTCCCTACCTGAAGGGGGAAGCGTTAGAGAAAATACCGGTGTGGCGCATGATAGCCACACCGCTCGACGAAATGGATAGGCGAGCCAAAAAGTGGGCGGGCGCGCTTGGCGACCTCGCCCAGGTGATAGACGGTGAGAGCATGGTCGGAGGAGGCAGCCTTCCCGGCGGCACACTGCCCACCAGGCTTGTCGCCATCGGCAAACAGGTTAAGAAGAGAGAGCGGAACACAGCGCAGCTAGTAGCCCAGAGCCTCAGGTTACAGGCTCCGCCTGTCGTGGGCCGGCTCAGTGGAAACGTTCTACTCCTCGACCCGCGTACCGTCCCCCCACAGGAAGACCAGGCTGTTATCGAGGCACTTCGCAGCGCAGTCGCCGGCATACAGTCTGGCTAAAGCTCTGACTCCAGAGGAAGCCACATGTTTGTACTCGGCACCGCAGGGCACGTGGACCACGGCAAATCGGTATTGGTTGAGGCATTGACCGGTATAGACCCCGACCGGCTCCGCGAGGAGAAAGAGCGGGGCATGACCATCGACCTCGGCTTCGCCTGGCTCAAGCTGCCCAGCGGACAGGAGGTAGGCATCGTCGACGTCCCCGGGCATGAGCATTTCATCAAGAACATGCTCGCCGGTGTCGGCGGAATCGACATAGCCCTGCTCATCGTCGCCGCCAATGAAGGGGTAATGCCGCAAACGAGGGAACATCTCGACATCCTCAACCTGCTGGGAGTGAATAAAGGTATCGTAGTCATAACGAAAAAAGACCTGGTGGATGAAGAGTTGCTGAGCCTGGTCACCATGGAGATAGAAGAGCTGATAAGCTCTACCTCACTATCAGAAGCGCCCATCATCGCCGTATCCGCAGTAACGGGTGAGGGCTTGCCCGAACTTGTTGCCGCCATCGACAAGCTTCTATCCGCCACCCAGCCCCGAGCGGACACGGGCAGGCCGAGGTTACTTATAGACCGCGTCTTCACCATAGCCGGCTCGGGAACCGTGGTCACCGGGACGCTGATCGACGGCTCGTTGCAGGCGGGGCAGGAAGTTGAAATTGTGCCCTCAGGCTTGAAATCGCGCCTGCGGGGGCTGCAAACACACCAGACCCGCATCGATACCGCTGCCCCGGGAAGCAGGGTCGCCGCCAACCTGACCGGCGTCGCTACCTCAGAACTCAAGCGGGGGGATGTGCTCACCAGGCCAGGCTGGCTGACCCCTACCACGATGGTAACCGCCAGGCTCCGCCTGCTTCTCTCGGTGAAGCGCCCGCTTCGCTACAACGCTTACGTCAGCCTCCACACGGGCTCCAGCGAGATGATGGCCAAGATCCGCCTGCTTGATACGGATGAATTGAAGCCCGGAGAAGATGCCTGGGCTCAACTGACGCTCAACAAGCCAGTAGCGGTAGTCAAGGGAGACCGCTTTATAATCCGTTCTCCGCAGGATACACTGGGCGGGGGCGAGATAGTCGAAGCACACACCAAACGGCATCGCCGCCACCGTAACGCTACCATTCAGAGCCTGGAGACCAAGGAGAAGGGCTCAGCGCAGGATGTTCTCATAGCCACCCTCGAGGCAAGCCAGCCCCAGGAGCTGGGAAAGCTCATCCTCAGCTGCGGTCTGCCCGATAAAGAGGCGAAGCAAGCAATAGAAGGCCTGCGCCAAGACAAGATGGTAGTTGATATCGGTGTAGGAGAGCACCGTCTTCTCTTTACCGCTTCCGGCTGGGAAAGCTTGCTGGAAAACGTAAAGGCCGCGGTGCATGAATATCACCGCAGATTCCCGGCCCGGCCGGGGATACCCAGAGGGGAACTGGGCAATAAGGTGCAGCTACCCGCCGCCTATTTCACTACCACTTTGAACAAGCTCATCGACGAAGGCATCCTCATCGAGGAAGGTGGAGCCGTCCGTCTGCCCTCGCATCAAATCCAGCTTACCAGCGACCAGCAGGCTAAGGTCGATGCCTTCCTCGAATCCCTGGTGAAAAATCCCTACTCTCCGCCCACCGACCTTATGCCCGATGCTGACCTGCTCAACGTACTTGTCAAAGAGCGCCGCGTGGTCAAGGTGAGCGATGGCGTGGTTTTTTCCGCCTCAGCCTACGATGAAATGGTGAAGATAATAACTGAGCACATTAAGGAGCATGGTAAGATAACGCTGGCCGAGACACGGGACCTGCTTACCACCAGCCGCAAGTATGCCCAGGCCCTGCTGGAATACCTCGACCAGAAGAAAATAACCCGCCGTGTGGGTGACGAACGGGTACTGGGGCCGGGGAGTCATTAAGCAAGGGGTTTAGGGGCACCCCTCACCAAGGTGTTCCTGCACAAGCTCTATGTCCGACTCATCGATCACGCCGTCCTCATTGACATCCGCCTCGATCCAGCCCGGGTCTCCCCTCTCCCCCCAGTGCTGCCCGATCACAAGCGAATCCATAGCATCCACGCAGCCGTCGCCGGTTATCTCCCAGCTACCATATACAGGTGTCGGCGTCGGCCCTGACTTGAACCCGTTTCCACCTGCGGGCGGATAGTATTGCCCCGGCCTATCCCCACCCCCACATCCCGCAAGGCATAGAGGAAGTACTATTCCTACCAGCAGCACAACACGGAACATGAACCGCGTCATATTTACCTCTGTGTAGATACCTTGAGAACTAGTGGCATAGTGATGGCGGGAGCGAATGGGAGTCGAACCCACCAAGGACATTTCTGATGCCCCTCAACGGGTTTGAAGCCCGCGAGGCCCACCGGGACCCTGTCGCTCCCGCATAGGCAGGCAAATTTAGTATAAATCAACGCATCACCCAGCGCAATCACAGCTACTTTATGTAAACCATGCTCGCTGGTACGGAGTAGCGATAAAAGGGAAGCGAGCCGGACACAGTGTGCCGACTAACTACTCCTGCTCACATTCCGAATAAAGGAGGTTGATGTCCAACAGTTTGGCTGGACAGTAACACTTCCAGGGCGCCTGTCCCTACTGACAGCCTTCCCTTCCAGGCTCGCTCACCATTTTCCAGTTAAACCTCTGCCTGAACCGCTCCAGAATATCAATAGTCCTCATGCCGAACAGTCCGAGGAAAAATGCGTTTCCTACAGCGTGAAAGGTATCGAACCATATACTGTTGAACTGATATACCATAAACGTCCTGAATGTGAGTGGATAGATAAATGAAGCCCAGTACCAGGTGTTGACGATCCAGCCATAGAGGTAACTCCCGACGATTCCGAAAACCACCAGCCATATCCTCCCCAGGTTGAACCGCCTGAAGCAGGCGGCTAACACCCCGAGCAACCCCCAGGCCAGCATCTGGTAGGGTGTCCACGGCCCCTGACCGAGGAAGAAGTTTGATACAAGCGGCGTCAGCGCCCCGACCATAAAGCCCGCTACCGGCCCGAACACATATCCAGAGCAGATTATAAGGTAGGTACACGGCTGCACGCCGGGTATAGCGGCAAATGGTATCCGGAGAACAGCGGATATGGTCCCCAGCATCGCCACCAGCGCTATCTCCTTGGAACTGACGGCTGCCGCCTCAAACTCGAAGAAAAAGGCTACAACTGCCAGGAAGGCAACTATGGTCGCAATCAGCCCCCAGTTGGCGAAAGGTGTCGACGAACTCGAGAACAGGATAGGCACAACAAGAGCAGCCACACCTAAGGCGAAAATCAACAGCAGGAACAAACGCCCCTTCTTCACTACAGCACATCCAACGCTTCGTCAACTGTCAGTATGTTATTGGGTACTCCATACCGTTCGAACGCCTGGACCAGACGGTTGATCTGGGGGGAGAAGAACAGTGCCCGGGAGAGAACCTCCCTTTTATTGCCGTCCACCACAACCCTGCCCTCACTGAGTAAGACGACTCTGTCTGCATACTCCGCTACCGTCTCCACATCATGGGTAACCAGGACCACCGTATTGCCCCGCTCCCGGTATTCATTGAGGAACTGCATCAGCTCGCTCTTGAGCCTGTATTCCATGCCTCTGGTGGGCTCATCGAGAATCAGTATCTCGGGTCTGGCGACAAGCACAGATGCCAGAGCGACCCGCTGCCGCTCACCACCACTCAACGAGCGCGGGTAATGCCCTCGATATTCTTCCAGACGGAACATTTCCAGCATCTCACCGACACCGGCTGCTATCTCCCCGCTATCCAATCCCCTGTTTTTCAGGATGAAGGATATTTCCTCCTCCACAGTATTGGCAAAGATATGGTCGTTCGGGTTCTGAAAAATAAAACCAACTTTACGCGCCAGTTCAGACACAGTCGCCTTTCTGATATCGACGCCGCATATCTTTACTTTCCCCCTCGTCGGCCTCAGCAGGCCGTTGATATGCTTGACCAGCGTCGTCTTCCCGGAAGCGTTCCTGCCCATAACAGCGACGAATTCCCCCTCACACACCCGTAGGCTCACATCCTTCAAGGCGCTCATGCCCTCGGGATAGACATGCCACAGCCGCTCCATCTCGATAACGGGCTTGCCGTTGGCTCTCTGAGCATGAGTCATGGTGCCTTGGCCCACACCTCGAAAGATATCCTTCAACAGCGCCCTACCCTCCTTGACAGTCAAGGGAACATCGTCGATATTCACGCCCCTGCTTTTAAGCCCCTGCACCATCCTGACTATAGGCGGTACACCGACACCGGCACTGGTTATATCTCCGTTAGCTAACACCGATTTGGGATTGCCATCGGCGGCTACCGTCCCTTCGTTCAACACTATCATGCGGTCCACGAGATGGACAACCCTATCCAGCCGGTGTTCGATCAGTATGACCGTGATGCCCAGTTCATCGTTAAGGCGCTGTACAATGGAGAGCACCTCCTCAGCGCCCTTGGGGTCCAGCTCCGAGGTAGGCTCATCGAGAACCAGGATATCGGGATGCAGCGCCAGAACGGAGGCAATGACCACCTTCTGCTTCTCACCGCCGGATAGCTCGTGCACCGGCCTGTGGCGGAGATCGGATATCCCTAGGGTGTCCAGCGACTCCTCCACCCTCTTGGCTATGACATCCCGGGTAAAAGCGAGGT